>Ga0315906_10009896_pt1 | contig 11274 bp, 13 predicted proteins | sample LakEriMetagenome_4_FD_203526 | JGI IMG/M metagenome (GOLD analysis project Ga0315906, IMG submission 203526) | Freshwater fungal communities from buoy surface, Lake Erie, Ohio, United States - Buoy 2 MA122 | ecosystem: Environmental > Aquatic > Freshwater > Lake > Lake biofilm | place: USA... | reverse complement strand
TCCGCGACACCCGACTCCGCCTCATCCAGCGTCAGCAGGTCCCCCTCCGCGACACCCGACTCCGCGCCGGCCGCCGGGTCGGCGCCATCGACGGGGACCTCCTCCTCGACCAGGAACTCCTCCAGGGCCGCGTCGGCTTCCTCCTCGGTGACGACGACCTCCTCCATGTCGGGGTAGCCGCCCTCGGGATAGGGAACGATCAGTTTCAGACCCTGCTCACCGCCGAGGAACGTCGGGAACCGGTTGATGATCGAGGCCGCACCCACGGCGATGCCGAGCGTGAGCCCGGCGAGGTAGGGGCCGCGCAGGCGCGCACCCAGAGCGCCGATCACCGCGCCGGCGATCACACCGCCGAGTCCGGCGAACACCATCGACCACACCGCATTCCACGGCACGCCGATGATCGGCACGGTCGACCAGTGCATCGACGTCAGGGCGAAGACGTACCCACCCACTGCCATGAGCGCACCGTTGCCGAGGGACACCTGGCCGGACAGCCCCACGAGGATCGTCATGCCGAACATCGCTGTGGCGTACATCGCCGCAAAGGCGAGGTAGTAGCTCAACTGGGTGTCGACCGCGCCGTTGAGCAGGGACAGTCCCACCCAGATCAGGAAGGCCAGGGCCGCATGGCCGAGCAGCCGCGAGCCCGGGACTCGCAGGATCAGTCCGTTCCAGCGCTCGAGCATCAGACGGACCTCGCCTTGTGGTGCGAGAACACTCCGTCGGGCTTGAACCACAGGTTCAGGCCGAGCAGGACGAGGGCGACGATCGCCGCATTGCTGGCATCGCTGTAACCCGTGACCAGCGACAGCACGAGACCGGTGCCGATGCCGAACGCGACAGCGCCGACGAGGGAGTCGAGCCCGCCGATGACGGCCGCCGTGAAGGCAAACACCAGGAAGATGTCGAAACTGTTGGGCGACAGGGTCGACGTCGGTGCCACGAGGACACCCGAGACCGCTCCGACCATGCCGGCGATGACCCAGCCGACGGCCAGCATCCGCGACACCCGCACTCCGGAGAGTCGGGCCACCTCGGGGTTGAAGGCCGCCGCGCGCATCGACAGACCCAGCTTGGTCTTGGTCAGCAGGATGGCGAGGGCCGCGACGAGCAGGGCGGTGACGACCAGGACCAGGATGTCGTACGGCGTGATCGGGAACACCCGCCCGAAGATCTCCAGGCCCACGTACTCCACGGGAGTGGGGTACGACCTCGGCTCCCCTCCCCAGATCATCGCGGCGAGGGACTGCAACGCAATGAGCACGCCGAAGGTCGCGATGATCGCGCCCGAGGAGTCAGCCCGTCTCACCGGTCGCATGACGAGGACGTGCACGATCAGGCCCAGAAGCGCACCCGCAATCACCGCGACGACCAGAGCCACGAACCACGAACCGGTGAGTTGGAGCACGCTCAGTCCGACGAACGTCGTGAACATCGCCTGCCCGACCTGCGCGAAGTTGACGACGCGCGTGGAGCGCCAGACAAGCACCAGGGCGAGGGCCATCAGGGCGATGACCGCACCGTTGGCGACACCGCCCAGGAAGAAGTCGACGAAGCTGCCCATGGCTGCCCTTCAGTAGCCCAAATACGCGTGACGCAGTTGCTCGTCGGAGGCGATCTCGGCCGCGGGCCCCTGCTGGACCACTCGCCCGAGATTCAGCACCATCCCCGTCCGGGCGACCCGCAGAGCGGTCACCGCGTTCTGCTCGACCAGGAGCACGGCCAGGTTGGTCTCGCGCGCGCGGTCGCGCACGAGCTCGAGGATCTGGGTGACGATGAGGGGGGCGAGCCCAAGCGAGGGCTCGTCGAGCAGCAGCACCTGCGGACCGCACATGAGGGCTCGGCCGATCGCCAACTGCTGGCGCTCTCCGCCGCTGAGGGTGTCGGCACGCAAGTGCCGCCGCTCCTGCAGGATCGGGAAGAGCGCGAAGACCTTGGCCTCGGAGGCGTTCCGCTGCGCCTGCGTGCGCCACAGTCCCCCGAGGCGGAGGTTCTCCTCGACCGACAGCTCAGGAATCGTCGACCGGCCCTCCGGCACCATGGCGATGCCCGAGCGCACGACATCCTCGGGCGCCCAGCCGGTGATGTCATCACCGTTGAACGTGACGCGGCCGGCCTCCGGCCGCACGAGGCCGGCAAGCGTGCGGAGCAGCGTGGACTTGCCGGCGCCGTTGGCGCCGATCACGGCCGTCACCTGCCCGGGCGGCACCGTGAGCGACACGTCCTGCAGCGCCTGCACCGGGCCGTACGACACGCTGAGCCCCTCGACGATGAGCATCAGTGCGCCTCCTCGCCCAGGTAGGCGGCAAGCACCGCGGGATCGCTGCGCACCTGCTCAGGCGTGCCCGCGGCGATGACCGAGCCCGCGTCGAGCACCCAGATGAAGTCGCAGACATCCATCACGAGCTCCATGTGGTGCTCGACCAGGAGCACGGTGCGATCGGGAGCCCAGCTCTTGATGAGGCCGCCGAGGTCGGCCATGTCGCCGGCACTGATCCCGCCGGCCGGCTCGTCCAGCAGCAGGATGCGCGGATCGCTCACCAGAGCCCGGGCGAGCGCCACCCGCTTCTGGATCGGGTAGGGCAGCTCCCCCGGGCGCCGATCCGCGACGTCAAGGACGGCGAACTCCTCCATGACAGCGCGCGCCTGATCGCGCAGCTGGCGTTGGCGGGCATCGGTCCAGGGGAGGGCGAGCGCGTCGGCGACGATGCCGCTGCGCACTCGGACCGTCGCACCCAGCATGACGTTCTCCAGCGCCGTCAGACTCGGGAAGAGGCCGACACCCTGCAGGGTTCGAGCGATGCCCAGACGGGTGAGCCGCTGAGGGGCGATGTGCCGGAGCCTCCTGCCCTCCACGCGGACCTCGCCGGAGTCCGGCCTGAGGAAGCCGCTCATGACGTTGAAGACCGTGGTCTTCCCGGCTCCGTTGGGCCCGATGAGGCCGGTCACGCTGCCCCGAGGCACCCCGATGCTGACGTCCTTGAGGATGTGGAGTCCGCTTAGCGTGACGTTGACGTCGACCGTCTCGAGCACAGGGTTCGTCAACGGCAGGTAGTAGCCCACGACTCTCCCTCTCCCCCATCCGCCGGATCCTTGAGTCTGTCCTCCCCCATCACACTCGGCAACCGATTCGGACAAATGGTCGAGCCCCCGACCCGTACCCAGGTAGGGGGCTCGCCTGTGACAGTTGAAGGACGGGCTAGATGTCGTCCTCCGACATAAGGTCCTTCACGCGGTTGGGATCCAGCGGGATGCCCGGACCCATGGTCGACGACATCGTCGCCTTCTTGATGTAGCGCCCCTTGGCGGCGCTTGGCTTCAACCGCAGGATCTCGTCCAGCGCAGCCGCGTAGTTCTCGACGAGGGACTGCTCGCCGAAGGAGGCCTTCCCGATCGGGAAGTGCAGGTTCGAGTGCTTGTCGACGCGGAATTCGATCTTGCCGCCCTTGATGTCGTTCACCGCCTTGGCTACGTCCATGGTCACAGTGCCGGTCTTCGGGTTCGGCATGAGGCCACGCGGACCGAGCACCTTGCCCAGCGTGCCGACCTTGCCCATGAGGTCAGGCGTGGCGACGGCCGAGTCAAAGTCGGTCCAGCCGCCCTTGACCTTCTCGATCATCTCGTCACCGCCGACGAAGTCAGCGCCCGCGGCGCGGGCCTCCTCCGCCTTCTCGCCGTTGGCGAAGACCAGGACCCGAGCGGTCTTGCCGGTGCCGTGCGGAAGGTTGACGGTGCCACGGACCATCTGGTCGGCCTTGCGGGGATCCACGCCGAGCCGCATCGACACCTCGATGGTCGGATCGAACTTCGTGGTCACGGTGCCCTTGGCCAGGCGCACTGCTGACAGGGGGGAGTACAGGGACGCGGCGTCGATCTTCTCTGCCGCGGCCAGGTAGGACTTGCTGCGCTTCATCTCTGCTCCTTCGCAGGTCGTGGTCCGAGCCGCGCTGGCTCTGCCACTGGGGTGAGTGGTTGCTCTCCGCTCACGCGGAGACGGTTTCATGCTCTCCGCTCACGCGGAGACGGTTTCATGCTCTCCGCTCACGCGGAGACGGTTTCATGCTCTCCGCTCACGCGGAGACGGTTTCATGCTCTCCGCTCACGCGGAGACGGTGATGCCCATCTGACGGGCGGTGCCCTCGATGATCTTCATCGCGGCCTCGACGTCGTTCGCGTTGAGGTCGGGCATCTTGGCCTCGGCGATCTCGCGCACCTGGGCCTTCGTGATCGACCCGGCCTTGACCTTGTGCGGCTCGCCGGAGCCCTTCTCCAGGCCGGCGGCCTTGAGGATCAGGCGCGAGGCCGGAGGGGTCTTCAGGACGAAATCGAACGAGCGATCCTCGAACACGGTGATCTCGACCGGGATGATGCTGCCCCGCTGGTTCTCCGTCGCAGCGTTGTACGCCTTGCAGAAGTCCATGATGTTGACGCCGTGCTGGCCCAGGGCAGGGCCGACCGGCGGCGCCGGGTTCGCTTGCCCGGCCTGGATCTGGAGCTTGATCAGGCCGGCGACCTTCTTCTTCGGTGCCATGGTGTGTCGGGTCCTTCGTTGTGGTGGCCCACCGGGCGGGAGCCCTATGGGGTCGTGCGTTCGTGCTGTGGTTCGTGTTCGTTCTTGAACAGTCGGGCTAGTTCTTGATGATCTGGCTGAAGGCCAGCTCGACCGGGGTCTCGCGACCGAAGATCTCCACGAGGCCGGTGACCTTCTGGGCCTCGATGTTGATCTCGGACACGGTCGCGTGCAGGGTGGCGAAGGGACCGTCCACCACGGTGACGGAGTCACCGATCGAGAAGTCGATCTCGATGGCGGGACCGGCAGCAGCTCCACCGGCGGACGGAGCCTCAGCAGATCCTGCGGCGGCCGACTTCTTCTCCGGTGCCGGCGCCAGGATCGCGACGACCTCGTCGAGGGACAGTGGAGCCGGCTGGTGGCCGTGCCCGACGAACCCGGTCACGCCAGGCGTGTGCCGGATGGTGCCCCACGACTCGTCGGTGAGGTCCATGCGAACGAGCACGTAGCCGGGGAACTTGTTCCGGCGGACGAGCTTGCGGACGCCACCCTTGATCTCGGTGACCTCCTCCATCGGCACCTCGACCTGGAAGACGTAGTCCTCCATGTTCATGGTGGTGATGCGGGTCTCGATGTTGGCCTTGACCTTGTTCTCGTAGCCGGCGTAGGAGTGGATCACGTACCAATCCCCCGGCGCCACCCGCATCTGCTCGCGGAAGGCGGCTACAGGGTCCTCATCCTCGGCGACGATCTCCTCGGCGAGGATCTCTTCGGCGACGAGCTCTTCGGCGACGAGCTCCGACTCGAGCACGACCGCCTCCGCCTCGACGATGGCAGCTGCCTCCTCGAGGGCATCCTCGGCGTCGACGATGGCCTCCGCGACCTCCTCGGGGGTGGCGTCAGCAGGGATGTCGACGACGACCTCGTCACCGCCGGGCGCGGTGGCGAACGGGTCGATCGAGGGCGACGTGGGGTCCTGGTCGGACACGGCGGTCAGTCTCCTTGGGTCGTCGGTCTGTAGCGGGCGTCATCCGAAGATGAGCAGCACGCCTCGGGTGAATACGTAGTCGTAGCCCGCGATGATGCCGGCCATGATGAGGACGAAGATCACGACCACGGTCGTGTAGGCGATCAGCTCCTTGCGCGTCGGCCAGATGACCTTGCGCAACTCGGCGACCACCTGGCGGATGAACAGGGCCAGGCGCGAGAAGACACTGCCCTTGTCCTTGCGACCGCGGGATTCGCGGTCGGACACGGCATCGGTGTCCGTCATCGTCCAGCTCCTATCTCGTGCTCGTGTCCTGCTCAGGTTGTGCTCAGGTTGTGCTCCGGTCGTGCTCCGGTCGTGCTTCGGTGGTACGAGAGTCGTGCCTGGACCGCCTGCGATGCGCAGGGCACCTCGCAGGGCCGGAGGGACTTGAACCCCCAACCGCCGGTTTTGGAGACCGGTGCTCTACCAATTGAGCTACGACCCTCCGAAGCCGTCCGGGGACGACTCCGCTTGATGCGTCGGAGGGCAGGCTCACGCCGACCTACTTCAGCGAAGGGGGAGTCTACGTGGCCGCCCCGAGGCGGGTCCAATCCGGTCCCCCACGGACGACAGCCTCCGGGTCCGCTCGCACGGCCCTCTCCGGGGACGGGGCAGACCGGCTGCAAGGATGCTCCCATGACCGAATCGCGCCTCTCCCGCCGCATTGCGGCCATCTCCGAGTCCGCCACCCTCGCCGTCGACGCCAAGGCAAAGGCCCTCAAGGCCGCCGGGCGTCCGGTCATCGGGTTCGGCGCCGGCGAGCCCGACTTCCCCACTCCCGACTACATCGTGGCCGCAGCGCAGGCGGCCTGCGCCGATGCCCGCTGGCACCGCTACACCCCGGCAGGGGGGCTGCCCGAGCTCAAGGAGGCGATCGCGGTCAAGACGCTCCGCGACTCCGGGTACGCGGTCAAGGCCAGCCAGGTGCTGGTCACCAATGGCGGCAAGCAGGCTCTCTACAACGCCTTCGCCTCCCTGCTCAACCCCGGCGACGAGGCACTGCTGCCCGCTCCCTACTGGACCACCTACCCGGAGGCGATCCGCCTTGCGGGCGGCGTGCCGGTCGAGGTGATGACGGACGAGACATCCGGCTACCGCGCCACCGTGGCGCAGCTCGAGGCCGCTCGCACCGAACGCACGACGATGCTCGTCTTCGTCTCGCCGTCGAACCCGACGGGCGCGGTGTACTCCCCCGCCGAGGTGGCCGAGATCGGTCGCTGGGCCGCCGAGCACGGCCTGTGGGTCGTGACGGACGAGATCTACGAGCATCTGGTCTACGGCGACGCTGAGTTCTCGTCGATGCCGGTACTGGTGCCCAAACTCGCCGACCGCTGCGTCATCGTCAACGGGGTCGCGAAGACCTACGCCATGACGGGCTGGCGCGTGGGCTGGATGATCGGACCCGACGACATCGTCAAGGGAGCCACCAACCTGCAGTCGCACGCCACGTCCAACGTTGCGAACGTCTCACAGGTCGCCGCACTTGCCGCCGTGAGCGGCGACCTCTCCGCGGTGGACGCAATGAAAGTGGCCTTCGACCGGCGCCGCCTGCTCATCACCGGCCTGCTGGACGCCATCCCCGGTGTGGCCTGCCCGATGCCGGAGGGAGCGTTCTACGTGTACCCGTCGGTGAAGGGGCTGATCGGACGCACGCTGCGCGGGGCCACGATCGAGTCCTCCAGCCAACTCGCCGGACTCATCCTCGACGAGGTCGAGGTGGCTGTCGTTCCCGGTGAGGCCTTCGGCACGCCGGGGTATCTGCGGCTTTCGTACGCCACCTCCGATGCGGATATCACCGAGGGAGTCAGCCGCATGGCCGCCCTGCTGGGTGAGGCGCAGTAGCCCCCGAAGAACTAGAGGGTCAGGCCGACCAGGACTGGCTCCGGCTCGAGCGTGATCCCGAACGCCGCGTGTACGTGCGCGCGCACGTCACGGGCCAGATCAACCACCTCCGCAGCAGTCGCTCCGCCCCGGTTGCACAAAGCAAGCGAGTGCTTCGTGGAGATCGCAGCACGCGACCCGGGCAGCGCATAGCCGCGCTCGATCCCGGCCTCGCCGATCAGCCAGGCCGCGCTGACCTTGACACCGTCGGACGCCGGGAAGCGCGGGCACCCGTCCGGCAGTGCACCCGCCGTAGCCTCGCTGACGACGGGATTGGTGAAGAAGGATCCCGCGCTCCAGGTGTCGTGGTCGGACTCCGACAGCACCATGCCCTTGCGTGCCCGCAGAGACAGGACCGCCCCACGGATGGCCTGGACATCAGCCGAGCCGCCGATCTCGGTGCCGAGGGCGTCAGCAAGTTCGGCATAGCTGACCGTCCCGAGATCGCCCGTGCGCAGTTGCATCGTGACCGACAGCACCACCCAGCGTTGTGGATCCTGCTTGAGAGCGCTCGTGCGGTACGCGAACGAGCAGTTCTCGCTCGCGAGGTCCGACACTGCACCCGATCGACGATCGAGCACGCGCACCGATCGGATCACCTGCGCCACCTCTTGACCGTAGGCGCCGACGTTCTGCACGGGCGTAGCACCGACCCGACCCGGGATTCCCGACAGCGCCTCGACGCCACTCCAACCATGAGCGACGACCCGCGAAACGACGTCATCCCAGACCTCGCCGGCCGCGACGGTGAGCGTCACCTCGTCGCGACCCGTCTCGACGACGGTGACGCCGCGCGTCTCGACGGAGATGACAGTGCCACGGAATCCCTCGTCAGCCACCAGCAGATTGCTGCCACCACCGAGAAGCAGCACCGGACGACCGTCGCTGTCGGCGGCCGTCACCGCGGCGACGAGGGCGTCGTCCGATTCGGCGGTGTGCCACGAGTCAGCGGGCCCGCCGACACGCAGGGTCGTATGCGAGGCGAGCGAGAGGTCGACGTCCATCGTCAGGAGAGGCGCACCACGGCCTGCGCCTTGCCGAGCACCGTCGCTCCGTCAAAGGTCGCGGTAAGTGCAATGCGCGCAGTGCCGTCATCATCGATAGCGGAGACGCTCGCGGAGACGGTGATCTCAGCACCCGCATCGTCGTCAGGCACGATCACGGGGCGGGTGAAGCGCACGCCGTACTCGAGGAGCGCAGCCGGATCATCCAGCCAGTCAGTGACAACTCGACCAGCGAGGGCCATCGTCAGCATGCCGTGGGCGATGACATCGGGCAGGCCCACCGCTGTGGCCACACGCTCGTTCCAGTGGATGACGTTGAAGTCGCCCGATGCTCCCGCGTAGCGCACGAGGTCGGCACGAGTGATCGTGAAGGACTGCGAAGGCAACTCGGCACCAACCTCGACGTCCGCGAGCCGGGGAGCCATCAGGCCTCCTCAGGGCCGCGTGCGACCAGCAGGGCCCGAGTGGTGGCCACCGGCTCGCCCTCGACCGTCGTGATGTCGCCGCGGGTCGTGATCATGTCATTGCCGGCCGTGGTGCGGATGCTCTCGATGGTCGTGGACACGACGAGCTCGTCGCCAGCAACGATGGGGCGCCTGTACTCGAATCGCTGCTCCCCATGCACGACGCGCGAGTAGTCGAGGCCGAGTTCCGGGTCGCGAATGACCGCACCGCTGGCCTGGAGGGAGAGAACGACGGCGAATGTCGGGGGCGCAACCACGTCCGCATATCCGAAGGCACGCGCCGCGGAGACGTCGTGAGACACGGGATTGGCGTCACCGATCGCGGCAGCGAACTCCCGGATCTTCTCGCGGGCCACGACATAACTCGGTCCGGGTGGATACACCCGCCCGACGAAGTCCGGGTTCAGCGCCATGCGAGGCGTCTAGCGCGTTTCCTTGTGCCCGGTGTGCTTGCCGCAGGTCGGGCAGAACTTCTTCACCTCGAGGCGGTCCGGATCGTTCCGGCGGTTCTTCTTGGTGATGTAGTTCCGGTTCTTGCACTCTTCGCACGCCATGGTGATCTTCGGACGAATGTCCGTTGCCTTGGCCACTGTCTTCTGCCTTTCGTGTGGGCTGCTCGGCAAGGGTCCTTGTCGAACATGGCGGATCCGGTCTGTTCGGCAAGGGTCCTTGTCGAACATCGCGGATCGAGTAGCGGAGGCCGGACTTGAACCGGCGACACAGCGATTATGAGCCGCTTGCTCTACCAACTGAGCTACCCCGCCGCAGGTGGGACGACGTTCATCATCCCACCGACTCCCGTGAGGGAGACTCGAGCCCCTTCCGGGAATCGGACCCGGTACCTCGCCCTTACCAAGGGAGCGCTCTACCAATGAGCTAAAGGGGCAGATAAGCCTGCCGATCGTACACAAGCAGGCTCCTGCGCTGGAAATCGGCCGATCCAGCCCCTTCGAGGTCCGTCGGAGGCCTGACAGGGTTGACTGGGGTCATGGAGAGCAACGCGTCACACGGAATCCCGTCCGACTGGGGTATGGCCGACCTGCCGGACCTGACCGGCCGTACGGCGATCGTCACCGGGGCCACCTCAGGCATCGGGCTGGTCACAACGCGAGCGCTGGCCGGTCGCGGGGCAGCCACGACCCTCGCGGTACGCGACACGAGCCGGGGCGAGGCCACTGCAGACACCATCCGCCGTACTCACCCCGGCGCCCTCGTCGAGGTGGGGAGGCTGGATCTCGCCGACCTGGGCTCTGTGCGCGACTTCGCCGCGGCGTGGAGCAGCGACCATGACTCCGGCCTGGACCTGCTGATCAACAATGCCGGGGTGATGGCCCTGCCACGACGGGAGAGCCCAGACGGCTTCGAGATGCAGCTCGCGACGAACCACCTCGGGCACTTCGCCCTCACCGGGCTCCTGCTGCCCGCCCTCGTCGCCCGGCCCCGATCCCGGGTCGTGACGGTGTCGTCCACGGCCCACCGCATGGGACGCATCGACTTCGACGATCTGCAGGGCCGTCGGCGCTACAGCGCCTGGCGCGCCTACGGCCAGAGCAAGCTCGCGAACCTGCTGTTCGCCATGGAACTCCAGCGGCGCCTCGATCTCAACGGCATCCCCACTCTCTCCCTGGCCGCGCACCCGGGCTATTCCGCGACGAACCTGCAGGCCGCCGGCCCCCAGATGAGGGGACGCGACTGGCTGGCCGGTCCCATCGCGGCGATGAACCGGGTCCTGGCCCAGAGCCCTGAGCAGGGTGCCCTGCCCACGCTTCTGGCTGCCACCTTCCCGGGTCTGGCCGGAGGCTCGTACATCGGACCGGACGGCTTCCTCGAGGCGCGCGGACATCCCCGACTGGTCGACCGCTCGCCCGCAGCACGCGACGAGGCCACCGCGCGACGTCTGTGGGACATCAGCGAGGAGCTGACCGGCGTCAGCTATCCCCTGGACCTGCCGTGACCACTCCGCCGCTTCGCATGCCGGCGGAGTGGGAGCCGCACGAGCGAACGTGGATGGCCTGGCCGACCTCCGGGTACACCCTCGGCGACACAGCCGAAGCAGCCGACGAGGCGCGCACCGCCTGGGCGGAGGTCGCGAATGCCATCGTGCGCTTCGAGCCGGTCACGATGGTCGTGGATCCCATCGATGCCAGCAGCTGCCGAGCGTGGCTCGACGACGCCGTGGACGTGTTCGAGGCCCCCTTGGACGATGCCTGGATGCGCGACATCGGGCCGACGTTCGTGCAGACGGCTGATGGCGACATCGCCGGCATCGACTGGGTCTTCAACGGATGGGGCGGCCAGGACTGGGCCACCTGGACCAAGGACGCCGAGATCGCCGAGCGCATCTGCCGCACCGTCGGCGTGGCACCCATCCCGTCGACGCTC
>Ga0315906_10009894_pt1 | contig 11275 bp, 10 predicted proteins | sample LakEriMetagenome_4_FD_203526 | JGI IMG/M metagenome (GOLD analysis project Ga0315906, IMG submission 203526) | Freshwater fungal communities from buoy surface, Lake Erie, Ohio, United States - Buoy 2 MA122 | ecosystem: Environmental > Aquatic > Freshwater > Lake > Lake biofilm | place: USA... | reverse complement strand
AGGAGTCGAATCACCATTTACTCCCGGCGCGACATTACCTAAGTATCTTTCTTCGTTTATGTCTTGACCTAGAACTGAGTTGAAGTAATCCCAGGTCCTGCTTATGTTCAACTTTCCAACTTCAGTGTTTGGACCATTGAGGCCAGAAGTATTCACTCCGCACAATGGCATGCCTTGTCCACTGGAAGTTACGTTCACATATCGCTTGTTATTTGTGTCGCTGGTCACGCCTGGTGGAAGAACATAGCCAGGTGTAGCAATATCAACTTGAAGATCGCATACCAATGGTTCGGCAGTGATTCCCCGCACGAATGGAAGTGACGAAAGAATTTGGGTTCCGTCTTGTGTTAAATAAGTCATGGCTATAGAAGTGGCATCGTTTGTTACTGAAGTTGACGATTGCCAAGCAAAATATTGACCGCTTGGAACATCGATAACTAATGCGCTATCAACAATTACCAATTCGATTTCGGAAATAACTATTTGATCCACTGATAGTTCAAGCCGCGCAGCAAGCTTTGATCTCAAAATCTCGCTAGCCTCTGACTCCCCTATTGATGGTTGTGAGATGCCGGAATAGTCTGAAACTGATTTTGTATAAGAAAGCAATGAGCCAACTTCGTTGACCGTGATTGCTAAGAGTGAATTGGCGACTTCGACACCATTGATTGACTGCGTAAATCTAACGGTTGACATTCCAGCTACGCCATCAATTGCTTCATTGGCCTCAAATTGAGTCGGGTCAATCCCCCATTCGATCGCATGTGAAACTAGGTGGGCCTTCGCCGCTAACACCGCATCGTGCTCAATTCGGCCAAGTGATTCAGGGCCTGAAACCGCCTCAGAACTAAACAACGAGCCGGAGTTTGGCATTGAATTTGGTCCCAGCAAAGCATTCGCTGGCGTTGCTCCAATTAACCCCGCGAACAACGCAAAGCTGATTAAGAAAAGTCCAGATCTTTTCACGCCCAGGAAGATTCTCACCTCCCCAATCTATTTCAGTTTGAATGAGGATTTGGCTCACCCAATTACAAGAACCACCCAAGAATCCATGGTGCGATAGTCTGCAATTACCAACAAATAAGGCCCACCTGCGGGGCAATTACGAAGGCGACCAAACATGAGCGATTCGATGACTTTGCGACTAGTAGTTGGCTTGGCTATAACTATCGTCCTATCTGCTCTGGCACTGAAGCGTCTTTGGTTCTTATATCAATTAGTTCGCAGTGGTGAGCCAGCGGTAGATCGCACCGCACAAAAACGAGTTCGTGCCAAGGCAGAAGTAACCGAAGTTTTTGGTCAGAAGAAACTTTTAGCTTGGACCATTCCAGGTATCGCTCACGTTTTAGCATTCTGGGGATTCATTGTTTTATCCCTAACAATTGTGGAAGCCTTCGGAGCCTTGTTTGATTCTGAGTTTGCGATTCCAGTAATTGGCCGTTCTCCAATTGTCGGTTTTGCCGAGGATCTATTCACTATTTTTGTTTTCATCGGCATTGCAATGTTCGCCGCAATTCGCCTGGTAAGAAATCCAGTCAAGTTGGGTCGTGAATCACGTTTTTACGGTTCACATACCGGTGCGGCTTGGTTTGTACTCTTCATGATTTTCAATGTGGTTTGGACTTTGCTTTTATACCGCGGTGCACAGTACAACGTGAGTGCTGAACTTGGCACAAACAATTTTCCATTCATGGCTGGCGGAGCATTTGCATCAGAAGCCGTAGCAGGTTTGTTGCAACCACTTGGACTGCATGCAAATGAATGGCTAGAGATGATCGGCCTATGGCTAAACATCGGAGTCATTCTTGGCTTCTTAGTTTTAGCGCTTCACAGTAAGCACTTGCACATTGGTGCTGCGCCACTAAACGTTTTATTCAGTCGTCGCCCAAATGCACTTGGTCCACTGCTTCCAATTTATGCAGGCAAAGAAGCTTTAGATTTTGAAGATCCAGCTGATGATGCAATCTTTGGTCGCGGCAAGATCGAAGACTTCACTTGGAAGGGCAACTTAGATCTTTTGAGTTGCACTGAGTGTGGTCGTTGCCAAGATCAATGCCCGGCTTGGAACACTGGTAAGCCATTAAGTCCAAAACTTATGATCATGGATCTTCGTGATCACTTGTTTGCAAAAGCTCCGTACATTCTTGCGGGCAGCGACGACACCAAACTTGAAGGGATGAGCGCCGCGGTCCAGGCCGAGGTTGCTCGCCCAATGGTTGGCTCCCGCTCCGATGATCCAAACGCATTAACTGATGGGTATGACGCCAAGGGTCATCGATCAAGTGAAGGCGCCGTGATTGATTACGATGCACTTTGGTCATGCACATCTTGTGGCGCTTGCGTACAGCAATGCCCGGTCGATATCGAGCATGTCGATCACTTCATGGACCTTCGTCGTCACCAAGTTCTAGTTGAATCTGAATTCCCAGCTGAGTTAAACGGTCTGTTTAAGAACTTGGAAACCAAGGGGAATCCATGGGGAATGAACACCAGTGGTCGCCTAACTTGGATCGAAGAAGTTGAATTCCCAGTTCGAGTCTTTGGCATGGATGGCGAAGACAAGATTCCAGCCGATGTTGAATACCTATTCTGGGTTGGCTGTGCTGGCGCGTACGACGATCGCGCAAAGCGCACCACTAAAGCAGTTGCTGAATTGCTACACACTGCAGGAATTGAATTCATGGTTCTTGGCGAAGGTGAAACTTGTACTGGCGATCCAGCTCGTCGTGCTGGTAACGAATTCCTTTACCAAATGCAGGCTGCACAAAACGTTGAAGTACTTAATGAAGTTGGTGCCAAGCGAATTGTTGTTACTTGCCCACATTGCTTAAACACAATTGGTCGCGAATACCCACAACTTGGTGGTGACTACGAAGTCGTGCACCACACTGTTTTGTTGAATCAATTGGTTAGCGAAAATCGCCTAACTATGTTGACTCCAGAAGATGAGACCGTTACTTATCACGATCCGTGCTACTTAGGTCGTCACAACAAGATCTACATGCCACCGCGCGAATTGATTACCAACATGCCTGGCATCAACTTGGTTGAAATGGATCGCAACAAAGAGAAATCATTCTGTTGTGGTGCTGGTGGTGGCCGTATGTGGATGGAAGAAACTATCGGTACCCGCGTAAACCTCAATCGTGGCGATGAAGCGCTTTCAACTGGCGCAACAAAGATTGCGGTTGCTTGTCCGTTCTGTTCTGTAATGCTAAACGATGCAGTAACGGTTCGCGGTCAAGAAGCCGGCGGCGATGCAGCTGCCGAAGTTGTTGACGTTGCTACTTTGCTTTTGGATCGAGTGAAGCAAAAGTAATTAGGAAATTATTGTCCTATGAAAGTTTGCATGTGATCGGCTAGGTGTTGGTCCACGCTGACCTTGGTATCTCGAACCGTAAACGCTTGAGCCATATGGATGCTCAGCATCTGAAGTCATTTGGAAGAAGCAAACTTGGCCGATCTTCATTCCTGGGTAAAGCAAGATTGGCAGCGTTGCAACATTGGCAAGCTCTAAGGTCACATGACCGGAAAACCCGGGATCAATAAATCCAGCTGTCGAGTGCGTTAAAAGTCCAAGACGTCCCAAACTTGATTTGCCTTCAAGGCGAGCTGCAATGTTGGTAGGCAGAGTCACAACTTCATAAGTGCTACCTAGAACGAATTCTCCTGGGTGCAATACAAAAGGCTCATCGCCATTTGCTTCGACTTCGCGAGTTAAATCTGTTTGCTCAGTTGAAGGATCGATGTGTGGGTAACGATGATTTTCAAACACTCGGAAGAATTTGTCCAAGCGAACATCAATACTCGAAGGCTGAACCATCGCTGGTTCATACGGGTCAATTCCAACCCGGCCCGACTCGATTTCGGCCTTAATGTCTTTGTCAGATAGCAACACGTGATTAAGATTACTCAGCGTCTAGCCTGGCTGTGCCAACAGGTCTAAAAATCTGAAAAACCCAATATCTGTGGGGAGAATCACTTAAGAAAATCCTTTTTGACAATAACTGCGGGTTCAATTGCTGCTGATCGCTCGCGTAACCTAAGAACATGGATATTCTCTTAAAGCCTCAACGAATTATTGGTGCAATCCTTTTGGCAGCCCTTGGCATTTTTACCCCAATGACTCCTGCAGCTGCACACACAGACTTGGTAGGTACTTCACCTGTTAAGGATTCAGACGTCTTAACTGCTCAGGAGACAATTTCACTTACATTTAGCGAACCTCCGTTGGTCGATGGTGCGGCGATAGTCGTAATGACCTCTGAGGGAGATATTTTGGATTCCCCAGCACCGGTATTAGACGGAGCTAGTCTTTCAATTCCATGGCCAGCCGATCTAACTCCTGGAAAAGTTACAGTTCAATGGCGAGCCACTGCACAAGATGGCCACGTTGAAAGTGGTGAATTTGTCTTTAACTACACCGCTGCTGCTGAAGGTGGAATAGCTGCAAGTCCAGCAGCGAGCGCATTGCCATCTGTAGATCCAATGGTGACTGCACTGGCAACACCTGAAGTAATTGCAATGCCACTTGCAATTGATGATGCTCCAGCTGTTGCAAGCAGCAACAACTTGGTTATGGGTATCGCGATCGTTTCCTTGGTTGGACTAGTTGTAGCTGGGTTATACCTGCGACGCAGTAAGTAAGACTTTATGAAAGGTTTTATTGCACGTCTAGGAATTTTCCTGCTTGCAATAATTTCGTTTTCAACCGTTCTCGTTTATGGTGGCGCAGCATGGGCTCCGCTTCCAGAAGGAATTCCTGATTCGGGTCAAGCAACAAGTTGGACTTTGCAATTAGCAATTTTGGCTCATGTAATTCTTGGACTTCGGGTGTTTGGATTGCTTGTCACTTGGACATTCATTGCACCCTCAACTGGTGACACGATTTCCAGAGATGGCCGAACTGCCGTCTTGCATGCAAGTGCCATTGCAACACTTTGGTCTTTGTCAGCTGTTATCGCCGGTCTGACCACAATGGCAAACATTTTAGGTGTGCCATTTCGAGAAGTCTTCAGACAAGGATTCATTGCGACTTACTTAATGTATTTGCCGCCTTCGCGAAGTTACATAATCACTTCCCTGATTGCATTAGCAATTGCGATCGCCGGGGTGTTCCTAGTTTCACTTAATTCAATTGCACTCTTGGCCGCACTGGCTGGCGCCGGAATCGCCGCACCATTGTTGAATAGTCATGCAGCATCGTTAGGCAGTCACTCCCTTGCCTTAACTTCTTCCGTTGCACATGGTCTTGCAATGAGCGCTTGGGTTGGTTGCTTGTGGGCAGTCTCTGCATTTGTTAAGGCTAAAGACCTTAAAGTCGTTGCTCGATTCTCTGCCTTAGCTGCAGTCAGCGTTGCCGTACTAGCAATTTCAGGCATTGCTGCCGCTTATGCACGCCTTGATTCCATAAGCGATCTTTGGCTAAGTCGCTATGGGCAAATCGTAATTCTAAAAACCATTTTCTTTGCATTACTTATGTGGCTTGCAATTCAAATCAGAGCCAGACTTACATCCTCTGGAAGTTTGACGAAGTTCTTGTCTGCTGAATTGGCAATTATGGCTACTGCAATTGGAGTCGGAGTTGCACTTCACTCCACGCCAATGAGTCGGATTTCTGCCCCGTTAAATTCGGCCGGTGAGGAGATTCTAGGATTTGCTTATCCACCTGCGCCAACACTTTCTACGGTCGTCTTCGGCTGGAATCCCGAATGGACCATGCTGACCATGAGTCTCATAGCTGCTGCGCTCTATTCAATGGGAGTGATCCGGGTTAAGCAAAATCAGATCAAATGGAGCACATTGCGCACAATTTCTTTCATGATTGGTATTGGCTTAGTCATTTGGACCACAAATGCTGGGATCAGCATGTATTCAAAAGTTTCTTTTGAATACCACATGATTCAACACATGACGCTTTCGATGATTGCGCCAATCTTTATCATCTTGAGCACTCCAATTACCCTTGCGCTACGCGCACTTCCAGCGCAAAAGAGTTCTGACCATAGAAGTATTCGAGAATGGATATTGGCACTTGTGCACAGCGGTTACTCGAAGCTAATTACACATCCACTTATGGTGCTTGCGATTTTTACCTTCGGTTTGTATGGCATGTACTTCACGCCTTTGTTTGCGACGTTGATGGGAAGCCATACCGGGCACATCTTTATGGAGCTGCATTTCTTGATTTCGGGTTTGCTGTTTTCATATGTAGTGATTGGAGCCGATCCAAGCCCGCGCAAAGTTCCGTACTGGCAACGATTAATGATTGTTTTGGTTGGACTTTCTCTTCATGCATTTTTCGCAATTGCGCTTATGCAATCAAGTGAGCCAATTGGCGTTGACTGGTACATCCAAGTTCAGCCACCGTGGATTGCTGATCTGCTCGCAGATACCACCGCTGGTGGAAGTATCGCCTGGGCACTTGGGGAAATTCCAACCTTCTTGCTTTTGGTGATAGTTGCAGTGATGTGGTCACGCGATGACAGCCGCCTAGCAAAGCAGATTGATCGGGCAGCTGATCGTGATGGCGATGCTGATCTTAAGGCTTACAACGCACAACTTGGTGCGATGAATGAGCGAGACAATTCAATTAACGAATAAAACGATCTTTTTGGAATGGGTGCTCATTCCTAAACTGAGCCACCTGAGATAGATCAATTTCGGCATACAAAACTTCTTCACTTGTTCCGGCCTCGGCAACAATTTCGCCACGTGGACTAATCACCATCGAATGACCGCCAAGCATGATGTCGCCATTAGGACCAACTTCATTGCAAGCAATTACCCAAGCTTGGTTCTCAATCGCTCGTGCTTGGTTCAGAACTCGCCAATGATTAATCCGAGGAGTTGGCCAGCCCGAAGTAATCAAGATTGTTTCAACACCCTGATCATTCATTCCTCGGAATAATTCTGGGAAGCGTAAGTCATAACAAATAGCTAAACCAACATGTCCGATCGGTGTTTGCTCTTGAGTGACAATTTCAGTGCCGCGGTTAAGCAGTATGGCTTCCCCGTGATCAAATCCATATAGATGTATCTTGCGATAAAACTTAACGATCTCGCCTGCAGGGTTAATCAAAACTGCAGTGTTTGCCATTCCGCCATCTGCAAGGCGCTCAACAAATGAACCACCGTGTAACCAAAAATTTCCAGCCTTTGCGCGAGCCTGCAAAGCAGTAACGAGCTCGCCATCACGTGGCTGAGCGTAATCCTCTAAAGCTCCTGAATTAAAGGCGCCAATAATCCAAAGTTCAGGAAGTACAACTAGATCGCACTTACCTTTTTGCTGATCAACTAAGTCAAGAACTCGTGGCACCCGAGCTTCTGGAGATTCCGAATCACTTACGTCAACTTGCAGCAGGGCGACTTTGCTCATGCTGAAATCCTAACGACCGACCTAAGGCTCAATCGGGCTTGGTTCCTCAATTAAGGTTGGCTCTGGTGTTGGACTCGATGTTGGCGAAACGTCTGGTTCTGGAACAACAGTTGGCTCAGGCTCGTAACTCGCAATTGACACTTGTGAAACTCCTGGTGATTCCGGTGACTCAGGCTGTGACACCATCAAGGGCTCAGGGGTAACTGTTGCCGCTGCGGTTGCAGAGACCTCAAGCAATACAGGCACCTCGGGTGCCAAAGGCAAGGTACGGATTTTGATTGCAGGTTCCGTGGAAACCAGCGAGAGCGTTGGGGTTGGGTTGGCACTAGAGACAATTACTTCTACTTCATCAGACTTAGGCGCTGGAACCGTGGCGGTCGAAACTGAATTCTCAGGCAAACTTAGTGTGGAAAAGTATGCACCAGCTGTTCCTAGCGAACTGCTAGATCCCTCTTTCAATACTGATGAAAAGATGGATCCAGCAGAAGTACCACCCACAACCAAAGTTGTGAGCACAGCTGCTGTGAGCTTTGAGGAAGTCTTCACAACATAAATCTACCCCTTTTTGCACCTAGTTCCAGTGTTGGATATCCAAGAAACGTACAAGTCAGGCTTAGCAGTTCATATTCCAATGATTTCAGAGGAAAATGGAGGCATGCGCATTCTTTTGGTTGAAGATGATCCATCCGTTGCTGCCAGCGTGATCGACGGCTTGGTCAATGCCAGCATTGATGTTGAGCATGTCTCAAGTGGCACTGAAGCCATTGCTCGCGCACTTTCAGAAAACTTTGACCTGATACTTCTTGATCTTGGTTTGCCGGATATGGATGGCCAAGACGTTTGCCGCTCCGTGCGCGAAAAATCTAGAACTCCAATCATTGTTTTGTCTGCCCGCAGTGATGAGATTGACCGAGTATTAGCTTTGGAATTTGGTGCTGACGATTATATGGTCAAGCCGTTTGGCATGCGGGAATTGGTAGCGCGAATCCGTGCTGTCGCACGACGTGCTGGACCAGCGGATGCAACTCCACCTACTGCTACTCAGGACATTGGTCCTTTGAGCATTGACCGACGTACGCAAAAAGTTTTTATAAACGGCCAAGACGTTTACCTAACTCCAAAAGAATTTGGTTTACTCGCCTATCTAGCAACAGACCCTGGTGCTGTCTATCGTAGAAATGACATCATGAGCGAAGTTTGGGACACCAATTGGTACGGGACTACGAAAACGGTTGATGCCCACGTTGCTGCGCTGCGTAAAAAACTTGGTAATCAAGAATGGATCGAAGCTGTGCGCGGTGTTGGATTTCGGCTTGGAGTTCCAGACTCGTGAAATGGAGACTCGTAGCGGCTCTTCTTGGATTAACCGTTGTTGTGTTGCTTGCTCATGATTTGCCGTTAATCAACTACTTACGAACCGTTGAGAAAGAACGTGTTACAACGGTTTTGGAACGAGACAGTTTCATAATTGCCGGTCGCGCCGAACCTGCTACCCAAGATGGCTCAGAAGAAAGTATCAAATACATAGAAAAGGCAATCGCTGAATACAGTGAGCAAAGTGGGTCTCGGGTAATTGTGACTGATGACAAAGGCATAGCCATCGTTGTTTCAAATGAGGCCGATAAAGTCGGAAATTCATATTTAGATCGCCCAGAAATTCAAGTGGCATTGACTGGTGAAGTGTCATCAGGTCGGAAATTTTCTAATCTCTTAAATCAAGAAATCATATTTGTATCAGTACCAATTCTTAATGGTGACAAAACACTTGGTTCAGTAACACTCACTTTCCCTGCAACTGTTGTAGATGATGCAGTCACCGATCGACTTCGTGGAATCTCTGCTGTTGCAGGCATCACACTTCTAATCTCGGCTCTTGTTGCTCTGCTTCTTGCTCTTGGTGTCACTCGGAGATTGACCAAGCTAAGGAATGTGACCGAAGAGTTTGCCAAGGGTAACTACAAAGTTCGCGCTGAAATTGATGGTGGTGCGCCAGAAATTCGATCATTGTCAAGAAGCTTTAACACCATGGCTGATCAGCTTGACCGATTAATTACACAGCAAAAAGCTTTTGCGGGCGATGCGTCTCATCAACTAAGAACTCCTCTGACCGCTTTACAACTTCGACTAGAGCGCGCAACTGAGATGCTCGAAACTGATCCTGCTGGTGCGGCACAGCGAATCGAGGCAGCAATGGTTGAGGCCGATCGACTACAAAGATTAGTTGAAGGATTACTTGTACTGAGTCGCTCTGAGAGTTCAGACAGGATCACTCATGACATCTGTGATGCCGCGCAGATTGCTCGTGAGCGGATCCAAAACTGGGATGCTTTGGCGAGCGAACAGAATGTCTTTTTGCGGTTAAGCATTCCAGAGAAAGCAATGATTTCTGCAATCCCCGGTGCTTTGGATCAAGTTATCGATAACTACATTGATAATGCGCTAGAGGTTGTCCCACCAAACTCCACAATCACAGTGGAGATAACTGCAGACTCAGAATTCACCAAGGTGTCCATCATTGATGAAGGACCTGGTATTCCAGAGGCTGACATTGCTAAAGCGTTTAATCGCTTTTGGCGTGCGCGAAGTGATACCCATGGCTCAGGTCTAGGACTTGCAATTGTTGATCGTCTGGCTACTGCTAGTGGTGGCCATGCTGAGTTGGTTAACTTAAGCCCGCATGGCTTGAGTGCCGACGCATACTTCCCTACTGCTTAAGCGCGAGTTCCATTAATCGAATCTCGGTCGTTCGGTGGTTCTTTCAGCAGACAGATTCGCTCTAGCCAAATGGCAACTATTGCCGTTAGCAAACTTGCAACTGCGGTAACCGCAGAGATTCGAATTCGATCCGTACCTGCGCTGGAGTAATCAGCCACAATGTTGGCTAGCAAGACTCCGACATAAAAACCAAATGCCAGAGATCCGACGCGAGATGCTGACATGGCCAATGCTGCAGTTCGAGCGGCCACGATTGGATGCAACCGATTAATTGTTGCGCCTGGTTTTAGTCGAGCTCTGGTCATCAAAGTCCAAATCAACAAAGTGACAAAGACAAGAATCATTGCCATTGCTGAGCCAACAGATACTGGCATACCTTGGCCAAAGAATGTTGGCCATAGTTGCGCAACTGACCAACCAACTGCAGCCGCAAGAATTGCTAGAACGACAAGCATGCTTACTTTGGTTTGCTGAATCATGGGTGTGGCACTAACGCTAAATCGTTGCGAAACCGAATCCCTCTTACTTCTAAACCTTCAAGCAATTCGGCAACTGAAGCTTTCCCTGGAATTACAAAGTCCGGATCAAGCAGCGACCAAGGCAGCAAAACAAAGGCTCTTTCGTGGGCTCTTGGATGTGGCAGTTCCAATTCTGGAGTTGACCGAACTTCAGTATCCATTGCCAACAAGTCAATGTCGAGAGTTCTTGGCCCCCAGTGCTCGTTACGCTCTCGGTCTTGAGCTAATTCAATTTCTTGCGTTGCAGCTAAGAATTGTTCTGGCGACAAAATCGTTTTTACAACTGCAACTGCATTTAGATACTGACCTTGTTCTGGGCCGCCAACTGGATCCGTTTCAAAAACTGGCGATACTGAATGGACTTGAGTTCCCGTTACTTCATTGATTGAATCCAAGGCATTTTGTAGATATTGGAATCGGTCGCCGAGATTTGAACCCAGGCTAATGGTGGCCTTCATTATGGCAAGGTCCTTGATACCGAGACATTTTCAAACGGCACTTCAATTGGTGCGTTTGGCTTGTGAACAGTCACAGTTACTGAGGTAACGCCTGAGATGTCTAAGCATTCGTGTGCAATTACATCTGCTAGTTTTTCGATCAAATCAAATGGTTCGCCGGTAATTGCAGCATGGGCGATGTTGGCAAGTTCAGCGTAGTTAACCGT
>Ga0315906_10009893_pt1 | contig 11276 bp, 11 predicted proteins | sample LakEriMetagenome_4_FD_203526 | JGI IMG/M metagenome (GOLD analysis project Ga0315906, IMG submission 203526) | Freshwater fungal communities from buoy surface, Lake Erie, Ohio, United States - Buoy 2 MA122 | ecosystem: Environmental > Aquatic > Freshwater > Lake > Lake biofilm | place: USA... | reverse complement strand
GAACGCGTTTCGCGGAAACCGCGCAACCGTATCTATATCTTTTCTATTCTCCTTATATGAATAATGGGGGGTAATATGGCCACCGATCGACGCCGCGAGCAGGCCAGCAAACGCGACGCTTTATTCCTTCAAGGACCTGTCCGGTTCGGATGGATCAAGCTCAACATCCCTGACCCGGCGTCCCGCCTGGTACTTGTTGCCGAGGCGTTCATGAAAATGAAGACGCCCACCTTGGACGCGCTCGAGTTGCGAAAACAGGTTTGGGATTGCGCGGGGATATCAGGGAAGGACCGCCGTAGTCGGGTTCTGGCCAAGATCGACGAAAACGTCCCGGGCTACACCGTGGAACGGAAAGCGGGCGGCGTGGCTACTCTGCGGCGGGTCAAAAGCCCATAGTTTGATAATCATGTTTCTGGTGGCCACCTTCAGGGCCGGAAAAGCTCTCGCCAATTCCTTCCAAGCAGACCGTAGGCGACCAACTCCTGCTCGATATCGCGCAGCTCAGCCCTGATCTGCCGCCCTACCTTGGCCCGTGCCTTGGCTTCAAGACGCTTCTCTTTGGTAAGCCGCCCATGCTTGGTTTTGGCAGCCACGATGCGAGCAATGCCCTCCTTGGTCCTTGGCCCCGTGCTCTTACCCCCATGATTGGGGCAACGCCCCGTACGGGCCACTGCAGGGCGCTGGCACGGGTCTCCGCCCTTGGTCCTTGCACCACAGCGCTTGCCTTGCCAGTCTGGGCCGAAGCGGGTCGTAGCGCCGATAATGTTGCCTTTTGAGAACTGCATTTTGGGCCCCAAGCAATGAGTGTTATACTATAACACAAATGGATCGAGTTGCGAGGGCCGTGGTTCTTGGTTCGCGGCTCAAGTTTCGAGGTTCGAGGTTCGAGGTTCGAGGCGCGCGAACCGCGGGTCTTGGGCCTTAGGTCATCGAGTTAAGTCGAACACCGGGAAATGCAGTTCTGACACTATCGGGCGCGCGTGGAGCTGGCGGTGGCGCATAAATGGCGTTGTGTTCACCACAATCCAGGAACTGGCTGAAGCCGTTGAACTAGCGGAACGCCATGTCAGTCGCCAGTTACGGTTGGCCTATCTGGTCCCCGAGGTGCTGAAGCGGCTGACCTGCGGGCGCGAGGCATCGGCGGTAAGCCTGTACGATCTGTGCTTTGTGGCGAGCGAGGCTTGGGAGGAGCAGGTGAGGCGGGCGGGCGGAGAATGAAGGGCGAGATCGACGGGGGCGGCCTCAGAAGGACAGTCGCTTTAAATATCTCTGCCGCTGCCGCGTGTGGCCAAGATGGATGTGTCTTACGGAAAAGGCGCAGGGCGGACTGTTATTACCGATGATCCGTGAACGGAACTTGCACGTTCCAAGCATACGGTCAAGACCGCAGAAACACTCGTTGGGAACTAAACACACTCTAGCCAAAGATGTTTTCCCGGAGTCGCCTTTCCAAGGCGCGAACCAGAACCGGCGGCTCTAACTTTGCATAGCGGAACGCAAGCGAGAACTGGGGCAGCCGGGGAAGCCAAGGGTAGTTTATGCGCAATTCAGCTTCCGGACAGTCTTCAGCCAAGATTGCAGATACTGCCATGCCGCTGCGGACGGCGCCGCGAACCCCCTCAAGCGCACTGCAGGAATAGGCTGAGCGCCATCTGATCCCCGCCTCAGATAAGGCATCGACAGCGGCGCGGAAATACTTGCAGGGCCCGTTTATGTGGGCTAGCGGCAATGGTTCGTCGGGGCTAAGCTGAAGTGCTGGCGATCCGATCCAGATCAACCTTGAAGCCTCTTGGTCAGGGTCGTCAGCCTCGCTGGGGATCCGCAGGATGGCGAGATCGAGTAAACCCTCGCCCAGGGCCTTGGCGTGATTGCTGGAAAGGCCCGCGTCGATCTGTACAAGCACCGATGGACGCGCGACCTGAAATGCGTGCACCGCTTGGTTGATGCGTCCGAACAGGTGATAGTCATCCGGGACGCCGAGGCGGATCAATCCGGTCATAGAACTGGGGCGGAATGCGTCCTCGATCCGTTCGGTCGCCTGTACGGCCTCCTCGGCCAGCGGCCGCAGGGCCTCGCCGGCGGTGGACAGGCTGCATTTCCGCGTCGTTCGTCGAAAGAGCTTGGTCGAAAGCTGCTCCTCCAGCCGCGCGATGTGGCCGCTGACGGTCGACTGGCTGGAATTCAGCCGGTCGGCTGCAGCGGTGAAACTGCCAAGATCGGCAACGGTCAGGAAGCTGCGCAGCAGGGTCGTATCCATGGTCCAATTCATCTCAAATCGCGATTAATATATCATATATTTCAGATTATTTTCGCATAGTCAATCGCGTAACCTCTGCGCTACCGGACATCCCTGCCAAGCGAGATACCCTCATGATCGACCCCGTTCAGTTGACTGCCGAACTCGTGCGCATTCCAAGCTGCGATCCTCCGGGCGGGGAACTGGCCGTCGCACAAGTGGTCGCCCAAACACTGCTTCAGATCGGGATTGCGACGGAGCTTGACGAATTTCTGCCCGGCCGCGCCAATGTCATCGGCCGGGTTCCCGGGCGCGGGGAAAAGCCTGCGCTGGTGTTGTCGGCGCATCTCGACACGGTGCCTGTGGGCGAAATGCCGTGGTCGTTCGACGCCTTCGCCGGTGATATTGTTGACGGCCGGATCAGGGGGCGTGGAGCGTCGGACATGAAATCTGCTGTCGCGGCCTTTGTTGCTGCCGCAGATCGGCTGAACCGTCGGCATCGCCCCCTGGCTGGCGATGTGATCTTGGCCTTCACCGCAGGCGAAAGCGCAAACTGTTTGGGCGCGCGGCATCTGGTCAAGCAGAGGTTCCAGAAGGAAATCGGGGCGTTTCTCTGCGGCGAACCCTCGACGCTTGACCTGATCGTGGTCGAGAAGGCCATCCTCTGGCTCGAAGCCGAAGCGCGGGGCGAGATGGGCCATGTGTCGGGCGCGCGTGGCGTCAATGCCATCGAGGTTATGGCCGATGCCATCCATGCGCTGCGGGGGCTGACCCTAGACCTTCCCGGCCATCCGCTCTTGTCGCCGCCTTCGGTCGCCGTGGGCCGCATTCAGGGCGGCACTGCTGTCAATGTGACGCCCGACCGCTGCACGGCCGAGATCGACGTGCGCTTCGGACCGGGGATTGACCCGGCCGAGGCCATTGCCCAGATCGCTGCCGTGCTGCCGCCGCGGGTAAGCCTGCGCACGACCGATTTCAAACCTGCGGTCGAGGAACGCCCGGACAGCCCCTTCATCGCGACCTGCGCGGGCGCCGTGACGGCGCGCACCGGCCGGAAGCCGACGATCAAGGGCGTGTCCTATTACAGCGACGGCGCAATCCTGCTGGACGGCATCAGGGCCCCCTTTGCCATCCTTGGCCCGGGCGATCTTGGCATGAGCGGCCAGCCGGACGAAACCGCCAGCGCCGATGCCATCCGCGCCTGCACCGACATCTATGTGAAGATCGCCGAGGACTGGCTAGCATGAGACCGCTGATCGGCATTTCTCCCGATGGAGACGCCCCGGCGGACGCGCCAACCGAGGCCGAATACCGTGTCCGCATGAACTATGCCGACGCGATCCGCGCCGCGGGCGGTTGCCCGGTCATCCTGCCCTGGCATCTGGACGGCGTGGACGAGATGGTGGACCGTTGCGACGGCATCCTCGTATCGGGTGGAACGCCCGGCATTCTGAGCAAGGACGGCCGGACCGTGTTCGAACGCGCGCTGATCCAGGCGGCTCTGGATCGCTGCAAACCGGTTCTTGGCATCTGCAACGGCATGCAGCTTCTGGGCCAGACCTTGGGCGCCCAGTTCGTGGAAAGCATCGCGGCGGCAATCCCCGACGCCCAAGATCACATTCCATTGTCCGTGCCGACCGAGACTGCCCATGGCGTGACACTCACCCCGGGCTCCCAGCTGCAGCGCTTGGCAGGCACCGATGAGGCCCGCGTAAACAGCCTGCATCGTCAGGCCATTGCCGGAACGGGCAGGTTCACCGTGGCAGCTCTTGCGTCCGATGGCGTTATCGAGGCGATCGAGGCCGACGGCCACCCCTTTGCCCTGGGCACCCAATGGCACCCCGAATATCGGCTGACCGCGCTTGACGCTGCCATTCTGGCGGCCTTCGTCAAGGCCTGCTGCCCGAGCTGCCCCGGCAAGAACAGGAGATGCAGATGACTGTTGCAGGACGGCTGGCCGCTCTTGGCATCACCCTTCCAAAACTGAGCCCCTCTCCCGGCCCCTTCGTCGGGGCCATCCGATGGGGCAACACGGTCACCGTGTCGGGTCAGGTGCCTCTGCAGGACGGCAAGGTGCTTATGGTCGGTCTTCTCGGAGATCAGATATCGCTGGAACAGGGGCAACTCTGCGCGCGTCAGGCACTGCTGAATGCCCTCGCGCAGCTTGATGCGGTGGCGGGCGGTCTGGACCGGGTCGCGGGCTTCGTGCGCCTTGGCGGCTTCGTCGCAGCGACGCCGGAATTCACCCGCCATGGCGCGGTGATCGATGGGGCTTCTCATCTGCTGATGCAACTCTTTGACGACAAGGGGTGCCATGCCAGGGCGGCCATTGGTGTCGCTTCCCTGCCCCGGGGTGTTCCGGTCGAGATCGAACTCACGGCCGTCCTTCAGGACCGCGGCTGACATGGCCCATGTCATCGTGATCGGGGCCGGCGTCGTCGGCTGCGCTTCTGCCTGGGCCCTGACGCGCGCCGGGCACCAAGTCACCCTTGTCGACAAGAACCCCTCGGTCTGCGGCGGCGCCAGCGCGCGCAACGGGGCGCAGCTCAGCTATGCCTATGGCGATGCGCTGGCCTCGCCCGGCCTGCTGCGTCACCTGCCCGCCATCCTGATGCGCCGCGATCTGGCCTATCGCGTCTGGTTGGCTCCAGACCCAGAGTTTCTGGTCTGGGGGCTGCGCTTCCTTCGGAATGCCACGGCCTCCCGCTTCCGGGGCAACACGACGGCGCTTCTGGCGCTGGCGGCGCGGACCAAGGCGCTGTTGCCCGATATCGTCGAGACCTACGGGTTGAAGTTCGACTATGCTGCCTCAGGCAAGATGATCCTTTATCCCGACGCCGCGGCCTTCGCGAAGGCACGGTACGGCCATGCGCTCAAGAGCTCGCTTGGTATCCGACAGGTTCTGCTGACGCGGGACGAGGCGACCCGACTGGAACCCGCGCTTGCCTATTACCGCGATGCGATCGCAGGCGTGGTCTGGAGCCCGGACGATGCCGCTGGACGCCCCACGGCCTTCTGCAAGGGCCTGGTCGAGGGACTGGAACGCGAAGGCGGGCTGGTTACGTTGTTCGGCAAGGAAGTGCAAAAGCTCATCGTCACGTGCGGCCGGGTCGCAGGTGTCGAGTTCCGCGACCACAGCCCGCTTGAAGCGGATGCGGTGGTGCTGGCAACCGGCCATAGCTCGGGATCGCTGCGCATGCCCTGGTCGTCGATCTGGCCGGTGCAGGGCTATTCGGTGACCGTTCCGGCGACGGATGGCGCCATGCGCGCTTCGATCACGGACCTCAAGCGCAAGATCGTCTTCGCCCGGCTGGGCGACCAGATCCGCATCGCGGGAAATGCCGACATCGGGCCGCGTCCGATCGCTTTCCGCGCCAAGCGGTTCGACGCCCTGACCGCCGGTGCCCGGGCGGGCTTCTCGACCGGATTCGACCTGTCGGGCGAGCTTAACGCCTGGTCCGAGGCGCGGCCCTGCACCCCCTCGTCGCAGCCGATCATCCGTGCGTCGGGCCCCGCAGGTCTGTTCCTGAACCTGGGCCATGGCACCCTAGGCTGGACCCTAAGCCTGGGCGCGGCCGAGCGCCTGGTCGAGGTGATGCGCGCCAGCATCCGCTGAACCCCGTCGACAGAAAAGGGCCGGACCCCGGGTTTGCACCCCGGGGCCCTGCCATTCTTGCCTCCTGCCGTCTCAGTGTGCGTCGGACTGCGCCATGAAGCGCCGGATGCGCGCATCCTCGGGGGCGGCCGCCAGCTCCTCTTTCGTGACATTCGCCACCAGAGCGCCGTCTTCCATCATGACGATGCGATCACTGACCCGGGTGGCAAAGCGCATCTCGTGGGTCACAATAACCATCGTCATGCCCTCGGCCGCCAGCCGCTCGATCACGGCCAGAACCTCGCCGACCAGTTCGGGATCCAGCGCCGAGGTCGGCTCGTCAAAGAGCATGACCTTCGGCTTCATCGCCAGGGCCCGGGCAATGGCCGCCCGCTGCTTCTGTCCGCCCGACAACTGATGGGGATACTTGTCGGCATGGACCGCCATCCCGACCTTGGCCAATTGCGCAAGCGCCTGATCACGGATTTCGGCCTTGCTGCCCATGCCGTGATGGCGCGGCCCTAGCATGACGTTGTCAAGCACCGTCAGATGCGGGAACAGGTTGAAGGACTGGAAGACCATGCCCAAATGCGTCACTTCTTCATGGAAGTCGCGCGCCATGTGGTAACGCCCTGCATTGCTGATCCAGTCTTTCCCCTGGAACCGGATCTGGCCCGCGTCGATGTCCTGCAGGGCGTTGATCGTCCGAATCAGCGTCGTCTTGCCCGAACCCGACGGGCCGATGATGCTGACGACCTCACCCGCCCTGACCGTAAGGGACACCGATTTCAGCACCTCCTTGGCGCCGAACCGCTTCTGGATGGCCGTCAGTTCTAGGACCTTGTCATGGCCGACTTGCCTGCGCGAAACGCCCGGGGCAGACAGCGTCACAGGTGCGACCGCCCGCTCGGCGCCGGGGTTGCGGGTGACGTCGAGCCGCCTCTCCAGCCGCGAAAGGGCGAATGAAAAGACGCTGACGATCACCACATAGTAGGCCGAGACCGCCAACAGGGTCTCGATCACTAGGAAATTGCGGGTATAGAGCCTTTGGCCTACCAGCAGGACCTCGGCCAGAGAGATGACCGAGACGAGCGACGTCAGCTTCACGATCGTGATGAATTCGTTCCCGAGCGAGGGCAATGCGACACGGATCGACTGAGGAACGACGACAAGACGATATTTTGCGAAGGCCCGGAAGCCAAGCGCATGGGCGGCCTCGTGCTGTCCCCGGTCCACCGCCAGAAGCCCGCCGCGATGGATTTCCGCCAGATAGGCCGTTTCCGAGATGACAAGCGCGATCAGGCCCGCCCAGAACGGGTTGGACAGGACCGGGCGAAGCGCGGGGGCGATCTGAGGAAGATTGTAGACAAAGATCAGCATCACCAGAAGCGGCAGGCTGCGGAAGAACCAGATATAGGTCGCCGCCGCGCTGCGTGCCCATTTGGGGCCCGAGGACCGCGCAAGCGCCACACCGAACCCCAGCACGGTTCCGAATGTCCAACTCAGGATGCTGAGCCAGGCCACGAGAAGCGACGCTGCCCAGAAATCGCGGTTCCAGGCCAGAGAAACGAGATAGTTCCAGTCGAGTGCCATGGGCTCCTCCAAATTCGATGGGGCCCCCGCGAAGGGGCCCCAAAACCGTGATTATTCGCCGATGGCAGCCTTGAACTCTTCTTCGCTGGGCTGCGAGACGCCATAGCGGGCCAGGAGCGCGGGGTAGAACCCGCTGGTATTCATTTCGGCCAGAGCCGCACGGATGGCGTCGGCCAGCGCTGTGTTGCCCTTCTTCACGCCAAGGCCCACGACGACGGGGTAGAAGTTCTCCGTTGTCGTAACCTTGACCTTCCCTTCCAGCATTTGCGCGGCAGCAGCCAGAACGGCTGAATCCTCGATCTGCGCCTCAATCCCGCCGGACATCAGCGCCTGAGTGACCTCGGGCGAGGTGGGGAATTCGCGCGAGTCGATCGGGGTGTCCTTGCAGGTGGTCTCGTTCAGCTTGGCAATCTCGGCCAGCCAGGCAGCGCCCTTGATCGAACCTACGACATGGCCGCACAGCTCATCCGGATTGGCAAACGACAGGCCCGATGCCGCGGCAACGGCGATCGAAACGCCGGTGCGCATGTAGGGAATGTAGTCGATCTGCTTGGCACGGTCCGGGTTGACGTAGAGCGTTGATGCGATGACGTCGAACTGGCCGCCATCCACACCAAGGATCAGGTTCTCGAACCGGGTGTCCAGGAATTGCTGTTCCACGCCCATGATGCGGGCGATCTCGGTCATCATCTCGACGTCGAAACCGGCCGGCACATTGCCATCGGCGAAATAGTTGTAGGGCGGATAGGTCAGATCCGACCCAACGGCCAGCTTGCCTTCCGCCAGGGTGCCCTGGGCAAGTGCGGTGCCGGGAAGCCCCAGAGACAAGGCGAGTAGCAGGTATTTCATCATGTTTTGTCCTCCAGTTGACATGAGTTTGAGTTCTCCCGACCGAGGCCGGAAGGCAGGCGACGGTTCGTGGCAGGAAGCTTCAGCTCAACAGTCGGCCGAAGCCGGAAATGGCGCGCGACTGCCCGATCAGCGACAGGGCGTGCCAGAACGAGGCCTGATTGGAGGTAATCACGGGCAGTCCCGTCATCTCCTCAAGCGGGGCGATTGCATCAAGGGCGCGTGAGGTCGTGCAGGACAGGAAAATCGCCTCCGCACCCGAAAGGTCCATCTGCTCCAGAACCGACCGGTAATGGTCCGGACCGGGAATGGCGATTTCCGCGTCGGTCAAGAGCCCAAGGCAGCAGGCATCCATGATCTCAATTCCGGCTCCGAGGAAGATGTCGGCGGTCCTTTCAGCCACGTCGGCCGTGTAGGGCGCCACGAAGGCAAGCTTGCTCGCGCCCAGATGCCGAAGGGCGGCGACGGCGGCCGTTGCCGGATTGGTGACAGCGACATCTGCCCTTTGGGCGTGGACGCGATCTGCTACGTTTTCAGGCCCGATCACGGCTGAGCCCGAGGTGCAGCCAAAGACGACGGCGTCAAGCTTTTCTTCGGGAAGAAGTCGTTCCACCGCGCCGCCAATACCTTCTGCAAGCCGCGCCAGCGTCACCGGGGTCAGCGGCATCTCCAGCGGTATACGCGTGGTGAAGATGTCGACACCGGCCGCAAATCCCATCCGCCAGAAGTCTCGCTCGATCAGGATGTCCGAAGCAGGAGAGATCAGGCCAAGCCGCGGGCGGCGATTGTTAAGGTCGTCTTGGGTGACCAGCGTAGGAAAGTTGCGCATTGGGACCTTCGATGATGCAGATGATCAGATTGATGCCCGAAAATCTAGCACGGCCTTCATCTTAAATTCATGGAAAATACCCCATCATTAATCGGATATGTAGGTGAATTTTGTTGGGGAGATGTGTCGTAAATCGCACTTGTTCGCACTTTGCTCCGATGCGTCAGAGATATTGATGCGTCCGAGTTGCGATGAGAAACCACCAAGACCCGTTGCGCCAGGTTGTGCGCTCCCCCCCTGCATTCTTGCCGTCCAGCGCCGATGATGCCTTCCACATCGGTCTCCACGATCAGTTGCAGCATGGCTTCGGCAATGCCGAGCAGAAAGCCACCCTGATCGTGCTTAGCCAAAAGCTCGGACAGGTCCATGCCGCGCCATGGTCACTCGGACCGGTGGCGTTCCCATGGCTCGATCTTGGTCATCGGGGTCTCCGTTAGGTCCGTGGCTGAAGTCGCCAAACTCCACCTCGATCCTACACCTCGATGGCTACCAAGGGGCACACCGCCAGCAGCGATGAAATTATACCGAGTTCCTCGGACGCTAACCCCACCGCAGTTTTGCGCATCGGCCCGCGCAATCACGCCGCCTTCGGGTGTCTCTGTTCGCACGGAGAGCACACGAACCTGCTTCAACTGCGGCGCATTTTGATTTCGCCAACATGCTGAAATCGCGTGATCTTTTGAATCCGTCTCGATTTTGGTGAAGGGCGGATGGAGAGAGACGCGGGGCGCTCAGAGACTGATTTCGGCGGAAGCGCCAGTCTCCGAAAGTCGGATGTCCTCGCTAAACCCCTTTGAAGCAAAAAGAAAAAAGGCCCCGTCAGGGACCTCATCTCGGGTTTGCGATTTGCAAGTGGCGGAGGTGGTTACTCAGGCACCCAACTCTCTCTCACTATAGACGTGTGGTCGTTGGTAGTTCCGAGTTGGAATGCGGACAAAGCCAAACAGGCCCTTTTGGATGTTAACCGCAAACATCGGCCCGAACCGGTTCCACCAATAGCCCACTGTTTCGTGGCTGATCTAAATCCCACGCTCATGCAGGAGGTCCTCCACGTTGCGAAGCGACAGCGGAAACCGAATGTAAAGCATAACCCCCAGGCGGATGATCTCGGGGCTCGTCTTGAAGTAGCGGAAAGGGGCGCGCTGTGTCATCCCAAAAGGCTAAGCAGCCCCCATGCCCGCCTCACGCCAGTTACTTGTCAGAGAGACCGATGGCGATATCATTGATACCCACCACCGTCAGCCCCGGCAATTGCGCCTGCGTTTGGAGGGAGGCCCGCAAGATAGACAGCCCGATCCGCCCGAAGCCGTTGTAAAGACACCCATCCCCGACGCCTTCCGATACTTAGCGAACAATCAAACCACTCCCCCACCGGGGTTTAATGCCTGAAACATGATATTAAGAAAAGACAGGGACGGACTCACCCCGGCTAGACTTGCACCTCGGCCCCAAGCCCGCGCTCACGCGCCCGCACCACGGCCACCGCCGCCACAGCCAGATCCTGCAGGCCGACGCCAGTGCCATCAAACAGCGTGATCTCATCTGCCCGCACTCGCCCTAGGTGCGCCCCGATCAGCACATGACCAAAAGGTATGATCGCCGCACTCTCCAAAATCCCCGCCGCCACCGCATGCTGCGCCTCGCCAATCGAAACGGACTGCGTCAGCTCGTCGGCAAAGACCGTGGCGCGGGCCAGCAGCGCGGCCTCCACCTCTTGCTTACCTTTCGTGTCGGTGCCCATGCAGGCCAGATGCGTGCCGGGGGCCACATGCGCCGCCATAAGCGATGCGGCCGGCGACGAGGTGATGGTGATGATGGCATCCGCCTCCACCATCCGCTCCAACCCTACGGCCTCGAACGGCAAACCCAATTCAGCCGCCACGGCCCCCAGCTTAGGCAGCATCTCGGGGTGTAGGTTCCAGCCAATCACACGATCCCAGCGCCGCACCAGCGCTGCCGCGCGCAGCTGATAGGCAGCCTGATGCCCCGCCCCGACCACGCCCAGCACCCGCGCCTCGGGCCGCGCCAGCCGGTCGATCGACAAGGCCGAGGCCGCCGCCGTCCTGAGCGCGGTCAAGAGATTGCCCCCCACCATGGCGACAGGCCGGCCCGAGTCCGGGTCAAACAGCATCACCGTGCTTTGGTGATTGGGAATGTTGCGCCCCGCGTTGCCG
>Ga0315906_10009891_pt1 | contig 11277 bp, 8 predicted proteins | sample LakEriMetagenome_4_FD_203526 | JGI IMG/M metagenome (GOLD analysis project Ga0315906, IMG submission 203526) | Freshwater fungal communities from buoy surface, Lake Erie, Ohio, United States - Buoy 2 MA122 | ecosystem: Environmental > Aquatic > Freshwater > Lake > Lake biofilm | place: USA: Lake... | reverse complement strand
CCCATAGCTCAGTTGGTTAGAGCAGAGGACTCATAGCGAAAGTTGTGCCTTATGCGTGGAAACTGCATAAGGGATGGTGTCAAATTCGGAGAAAGCTAAATGTAGCCAAAAGCTGCACAAGCTAACGCCGAGCCAAGCTTCAGCGTGAAAGTGCTGTTGAAGGTGTAGAGACTAGACGGCACCCATCTAAGTCGAGCAATCGATATGATGAAGGCATAGTCCAGGGAGTAGTGAAAGCTACACAAACCGGAATCCTTTGGTCCCAGGTTCAAGTCCTGGTGGGCCCACCAGAAAAGCAAACCCCAGTTAGAGATAGCTGGGGTTTTGTCTTTTATGTAATATGAACGAACTACATATTGCATTTGGAGATTTGTGACTAAACACACCAACAGCCTAGCCCAACTATCACGAGCTCAATCATGGCTAATCAAAATGCAAGAACTTGCTGCAAGTAAGGGTGGAAAGTGTTTATCTAAAGTTTATGTTGATTCACACACCAAGTTAACCTGGGAATGTTCGCAAGGACATGCATGGGATGCAAAACCAAATAATGTCTCAAATGGAACTTGGTGTCCAATATGCTCAAAAGGGAAGGTAAATGACGGGAAACGAAGAACTATCATTGATCTTAAGAATTATGCGATCAAGATGAGCGGCTTATGTTTATCGGATGAATTACCCACAGCCGTGTCAAAAGTAGAGTGGCAATGCAATAAAGGACATACTTGGAGTGCGACACCACAAAGTGTTTTAGGCGCTAAAAATTGGTGCCCAGAGTGTGGCAAGGATCGAAATGATGAGCGCATCAAATCTCTAAGACCAGCTCAATTAGACGCAATGAAAAAGTTAGCAATTGAGCGTGGTGGTGAATGTTTATCTAGTGAATATCTAAAACAAAAAAGTCCCTTACGTTGGCGCTGCGCCAACGGGCATGAGTGGTCAGCAAATCCTGACTCTATTCTTCAAGGTGGTTGGTGCCCAGAATGCTCGTCTCGAGTCGGCGAAAGAATCTGTCGTGAATTCTTCGAGCAATTATTTGGAGCACCCTTTCCAAAGACAAAACCTAAGTGGCTTATATCTTCATCTGGATTTCTATTGGAGTTGGATGGCTATGCTGAACCTATTGGCCTTGCGTTTGAACATCATGGCTCATATCACTACCAAGTAGTTCCGCCTTTTACGCCAACTGTCGAATCGCTTAAAAAGCGGCAAGAGATGGATTTTCTGAAGCAAGAAATTTGTCGTAAACATGGCGTCAAAATAATTGAAATTCCTGAAGTGCCAACAATGACAAAAGTACTGGAGCTTAAGGAGTTAATTCTAAGAATTTGTGACCAAGAGAAAATCAACGTCCCTTTCAGAGAGGTAGATGTTAATCCTATAAAAGCCTATCAACCGATTCCTGCATATCAACAATTAACAGAATTAGCTGGTGAAATTAACGGAAAATTAATCAGCAAGGAATTTATTAATTGGTCTACACCATTAACCTGGGAGTGTGATGTAGGGCATCAATGGGAGGCATCTCCTGCAAGCATTCTGTACCAAAAAACTTGGTGTCCTAAATGTGCAGGAGTAGTCAAGAAGACGATTGAGGAAATGCGGGAGCTTGCAATTAAAAAGGGAGGGGAATGCTTATCCACCCAATACCTTGGAGCTAGAGTCCCTTTAAGTTGGAAGTGTTCAGAGGGACATAATTGGGAGGCTGCTCCAGTCAATATTACTAGTCGGAAATCCTGGTGTCCGTATTGTGATGGTCAAAAAAGTGATCGCACCAATATTGCATATATGAGAAAGGTTGCCGTCGAACGTGGCGGTGATTGTTTATCGATAGCTTATAAAAATTCGAAGACAAAATTATTATGGCGCTGCTCTGAAGGTCATGAATGGGAGGCAATTCCATTGAACGTTATTAATAAAGGGTCATGGTGTCCAACATGTGGAAATATGAAAAAAGGACCTAGAAGCCATGGATAAAGTCAGCAAGATTAATGAGGGCTTGTGGAGAAAGATATTAATTGAACATATTTTGGGAGATATTACTTTTTCAATTAATAGTAAGAGAGAGTTGATTGCTGCTCAATTGCTGCTTGCCGCAATTGATATTTTTGCTGGCCTTACTAGGCCAAGGGAGCAGGAAAACACAACTGGGGATCAATTCATTGCTTGGTGTGACAAACATATCTCCTTAAAAGGCAGAAACTATGAATTAACCAGTCTGGATTTATGGGGTGCAAGGTGTGGTTTTTTGCATGGCTATACACCTATCTCCAGGATCTTTAATGAAGGTAGGGCAAAAATGCTGGCCTATGTTGATGATGCTGAGGAGGATGTAATCTGCGATGATCCCACAAGCAATTTAGTGATTGTTTCGCTCAATTCCTTATATAAATCTTTGTGCACTGGTTTGTTGGGGGTATTAGCTGAGGTTCGCGCAAATCCCGAATTGGCGGCCATTGTGAATGAGCGTCTTGAAATGATGTTTTACAACAAAGAATTGGACGAAAAATTTAAAATGTTATGAAACTCAAGCGTTACTTAATGTAACGCTCATCCCCACAAACTATCCATTAAGCACCACAACTAGCCACAAGTTCTTTTGGCTAAATTGACCTCTATTTTTCAGCCAACTTGGTTGCTCTAGCTGGTGGTCAGAAGCTAAAGTATGTGTATGGCAACTAAAAAAGAAAGTACACATCAACTCATACACCGTAACCTAACCCTCTATCAACGCGAGCATAGTGCCGTGTGGCAATGTCGCTATAAGGTGGATAACAAGTGGATACGGGCAACTACCAAAGAAACCCAGCTTGATTTAGCGGTGAATAAAGCTAAAGAGCTTTTAGTGGAAGCAGAAATACGCAAGCGCTCTGGCATCCCAGTAGTAACCAAACGCTTTAAAGATATCGCTATGTTGGCTATTGATCGGATGGAGCGAGATTTGAAAGGCGGCTTGGGTAAGTCCATCTACAAAGACTACATCCGTATTATTAATGAGCATTTCATTCCCAGCCTTGGACAAAGGCTCATTAATAATATTGACTACGATGCCCTGCAGCAGTACTACGATGATCGTGAAGCTAGGTATGGCTTGGCTTTGTCGAACAGCAATCGTAAAACTCAAAATGCTGCATTTAACAGAGTCTTTGACGAAGCGATTGTTCGGGGTTACTTAACCGAGAGTAATCGTCCTAAGTTAGATGGCAAGACCAAAGAGAGTGTGCGTCGACCAGCGTTTGAATTGCATGAATTAAGAGCTTTATTAAAATTACTGGGACCATACATAGAATCAGGCAGAACTCGGGATGTGCGAGAACGCCGTGAGATCCTTAGAGACTATGTAGAAATGCTGGTTGATACAGGAGCTAGACCGGGTATTGAACTCCTTGATATGAAATGGAAGCAAATCCGTTTCATGATGAATCCTATTAGTACTGTGACAGATCAATTGGACGAGGATGGCGAAGTCATTGAAGTGCATAGCTTAAACCGTAGTTGTGAGATGACTGTTAAAGGCAAAACTGGGCAAAGACAGATTATTGGACGCTTACCGAGTATTAGAGTCTTAGAGCGGATTGCCTTGCGAAACTACGGAGTAGCCAGTTCAATTAAAGATCCATTGGCGGAGCTGATTAAACCAGCCAATGATGACTACATCTTTAGAACCAAAGAAGGTAGGGATTTAAGTGATGTCTTAAACCATATGTTTGACGGCTTCTTAGCAGACCATGGTTTATTAATAGACCCCAAGACAAATCAAAAGCGGGTGTTCTATAGCTTGCGCCATACCTATGCCACGTTAGCACTTACTCACGATATGGTGCCAATACATACATTAGCTAAACAAATGGGTACAAGTGTATTAATGATTGAGCGGCACTATAGTCACTTACAGGTAATACAGGCGATTGAGCAATTGCGTGGGACTACGACTAGAAAGCTTATAGAAGCAGATACTAAGGCTGCGGACAACTATCCAAGTAAGAAGCGTGCTGAAAGGGAGTTGCGGGCAGCTTAGATTGGTTACAAGCGTTACTTTAAGTAACGCTTACGATCGAGAACTCTCGCAACCAACGGATTAAAAGACTTAAGAATTATGTCGAACAGTAGCTAAAACATTAGCTTAAACCTGCCAAGAAAGTACTGCGATATCGGCAATGGGTTTTGTGGAGTCGATTGGGTTCAGGTGGAGGTCGAGTGGTTTCGACAATGTCATGTTGGAGTGTCGTGTTTCCGGACACTTGGTTTGTCGGGTTAACCGACACTTGGAATGGGAGCTATCGGCCACTAAGAGACCTTCTGAAGTTGTTGAGCCGCCTCTTCCACCAAGTCATTGGGTATTCAGGGGGTTGTGGCAATACAGCAGCTATGTGAGTGATTAATCCATTTGACTTGTATGGAAAAGCTCTAAATGCAAAATACCAAGAAATATACTATTATTAGCTAATGAGAAAAATCCTGATAATTCTGGCCCTGCTAGCTTTATCGATACAAACATCCTATGCTACGGTTTCTGCTTACTGCCAAGAAGAGCAGGCAGCAGCTTCTCATGTTTCACATCACGAGCATGAGAAGCCAGTCAGTATTGCCTCAGCTAGCGATTCTGCAAGCTACGATTCTGATTGTGGAGTCTGTCATTTGGCGCATTCTCCAGCATTGCACTCCACTTTTACCATTTCAATTGCCACTACCATCTTTCATTATGAAGATGCTCGAGTGGAGTTTTTAGTCGATATTTCTCCTCACCGCCCCGAAAAACCCAATTGGCTCGCTCTCGCCTAAGTTAGCGAGAGCCTTAACCTAATTCTTCTCCTCTCGCTAACTCTGTTTTGAACAAACAAATGGAGTTTTTATGTTGCGAGAGTATTCGGGCGTAGTTCGTCGCTGCGTCATTCAATTTACTGGATTGGTATTTATATTGGGATCGCCAATAGCGCTGGCTAATGCCGAGCTCAAAGGTGGATCGACCTTAAAGTCCTTCTATGAATCTTCATGGGAGCGCCAACCTGACTACAAGTCCTATCAGTATCGAGTAGAGGCCGCGCTTGCTAAGCAAAAAATTGCTAGCAGCCTTTTGGTAAGCCCAGCTTCGGTTGAAGTGTCGCAAAAGACCGATAGAACTAACAGCAATCAAGGCGCTAGTGAAACCATACTGGGTTTAGATATCCCCCTGTGGTTATGGAATGAGCGGTCAAGCTCAATTAATTTAGCGGATGCTGAATATAAAAAGCTTTTGTCTCAATACTATCTATCCCAATTGAGAATTGCAGCTGAAGTAAGGGATGCCTATTGGAATTACCAGAAATCAAAAATTGAGTCTGATTTAGCGCTACGCAGAAATGAGAATGCAAAGAGCTTAGCTCTTGATGTTGAAAAGAGATTTAAGGCTGGAGACTTATCTCGCGCTGATCTTCATCAGGCCAATGGTGCCCTCGCATCATCAGAAGCTTTTTTGGTCGAAGCGCAGGCCAACGTAATTAATGCTGAGCAAAGGGTGCGTACTTTATTAGGAAGTGAGTATCTCAAGAAAATTCAATTCGGTGACATTGCTAAAAATATTGAACCGCTACCTAAGGTTCCTGAAAACCTGTCAGGACTAGATTCTAGTTTGCCAATCGTTGCAGCCCTTGTAGATCAGTTAGAGGTTGCTAAAAAAGCGCTTGACTTAGCAAAGTCTCAAACTCGGGCATCCCCACAATTGCAAATATGGACTACTAAGGGCCGTGAAGTCTATGGCGTTCCCTATCAGCAATCAGTTGCTGTTGGGTTAAGAATTCCTTTTGGCTCTGATGCTCGCAATACCAATAGATTGGCCAGTGCTACTGCTGAGATGGTCGATTCAGAGGTTCGATTGTCCTATGAGCGAGAGTCTGCATTAAGTAATGTGGAATCAAATGTGGCTTTAGTGAAGTCGGCAAAAATGAAGCTTGACGCCGCAGATAAGAGGTCTAACTTAGCCAATGAAACACGTCAATTTTTTGACAAATCATTTCGCTTTGGTGAAACCGATTTACCTACAAGATTACGTATTGAGCTTGAAGCAGTAGATGCAAGCAGACAGGCAGCGATTGCAAAAATCAATTATGCAGTTTCAGTTTCAAATTTACGACAGGCTTTAGGTCTGTTACCAGAGTAAGGTCACTTTAGCTATGAATTTATTAAATGAATACACTCAGTTGTCATCAAAACTATTAATTGCACTATCTCTGACAATCACATCGGTAGCTTATGCAGGGCCTGGTCATGATCATGGGGAGGAAAAACTCACTACGATACAAACTCAAGTATCACCTCGCTTTTATGCTGAATCTGATCTCTATGAGGCGGTAGGAGTGATCAATGGAAAGGAAATCACACTCTACCTAGATCGCTACTCCTCCAATGAATTGGTCAAAGGAGCTAAGGTTGAAATTGAGCTTGAGGGCTTTAAAATTAGTTCAGAGCCCCATGGTGATGGAGAGTATCTTTTTCGCCTAAAAAATAAAATTAAAGATCAGCCTACTGCGATCACCATCACGGTTAACGATGATGATGTTACCGACATACTAGCAGCCACTATCGATCTAAGCTCCTTTGAGCGCTCCTCATTGATCACTTGGAAATCAGCAATAAAGATCTTGCTTTATTTCAGCCTCTTGATGGCAATTGCCTATTTTTCTTATCGCAAGAAAGAGATGTTGATGACGCATACAAAAAAGTTAATTAAACAAATCAAGGAGCGGGTATGAATCGCAAACAGAGAGATTTTGTATTTCGCCCCTTTATCCTTATTGGTTTATCTGTGGCGCTATTTGCTTTTAAGGTTCATGCTGGGCCGGGTCATGGCGAGTCGGAAGCATCCCAAGTTCAGGGCGACGCCCCGAAAAGACAGTCGGACGGCAGTCTTTTTATTCCCAAGCCTGCGCAACGCCAGTTACACGTGATGACAACTCCTGGCCAGTTCGGCGAATATGCCAAAACCTATGATTTAGCTGGAAAAGTCATCATGGATCCTAACTTTGGCGGTAAGGTGCAGGCGATTGTTGCTGGCCGTATTACGCCGGGACCAGCTGGTTTTCCATTGCCCGGACAGAAGGTTAGTAAAGGCGATGTCTTGGCGTATGTAACGCCAGAGGCTGGCCCAGGAAAATCAAGATCACTTGCGGAAAGTCGACTAAAGCGTTTGCGAGATCTGAGCGATACGGTTCCACGTAAGACTATTGAAGAGGCAGAAGCAGCCGTCGCGAACGAGGAATTAAGAGCCCCAGTCAGCGGAATTATTTCTACTACGGGTGTCGTATCTGGCCAAGTAGTGCAAGCAAGAGACTTAATCTTTGAGGTCGTTAATCCATCTAAGCTATTAATAGAAGCGCTTGCCTACGACTCAAATCTGAGTAAGAACATCGCTGATGGCAAAGTGGATGTCAATGGCAAAGTGATTGAGCTCAAGTATCTCGGTGGTGGACAGACCCTCAGAGAGCAAGCTTTACCTCTTACTTTTTCTGCTAAATCGGACGATCTCCAATTTTTACCGATAGGCCAACCCATTCGAGTATTCGTAAATACCGATAGCAAGGTCACTGGAGTAAAGGCCCCTTCAAAATCATTAGTCAAAAGTAGCTCGAACCAAACAATTGTCTGGATTAAAAAGTCCCCAGAAATATTTGAGCCCAGAACAGTTGTATATGAGCCTTTAGATGGTCAAAACATTGTTATCACTAGCGGTATTAAAGATGGTGAACGAGTCATTACTGATGGGGCATCCCTCATCAATCAAATTCGTTAAGGACTAAGACATGTTTACTTGGTTATTAGATTTCAGCTTAAAAAATCGCATGATGGTGATTTTGCTTAGTGCTATATCTATGGTCTATGGTGCGTACACCTTAAGCAAGATGCCTGTGGATGTCTTTCCCGATCTGAATAAGCCTACTGTCACCATCATGACTGAGGCTGGCGGAATGGCTTCAGAAGAAGTTGAACAACTCATTACATTCCCACTCGAAACGGCTATGAATGGTTTACCCGGAGTAGAGGCCATTCGCTCAGTATCTAGCGCCGGCCTTTCTTTTATATACGTTACTTTTGACTGGTCTGTAGACATCTATCGCGCTAGGCAAATGGTTTCAGAAAGACTCTCATCTATGGACGGAGCAATTCCGGATGGCATTGTTTCGCGCATGGGGCCCATTAGTTCAATCATGGGTGAGATCATGCAAATTGCCATTCCGATTGATGAATCTAAGATTTCATCCATGCAGGTTCGCGAGTATGCTGACTGGGTTTTGCGACCCAGATTGATGGCTATCCCCGGGGTAGCGCAAGTCATTCCTATTGGCGGGCAAGTCAGGCAGTTTCAAGTACAACCCAATACTCGTCGTATGGCGGAGCTAGGCCTTAGCATATTGCAGATTGAAGATGCATTGCGGGGCTACTCTGCAAATACGTCTGGTGGATTTCTTGAGTCTAATAATCGTGAGTATCTTATTCGTCATATAGGGCGAACTTCTAGCCTTGAAGATTTAAAGAACATTGCGGTATCGAACCGCAATGGACAAACAATACTTTTAAGACAAGTTGCAGATATTACTTTTGCACCAGCAGTTAAGCGAGGCGATGCCGGTTATGAAGGTGGGCCAGCAGTCATCCTAGGTGTACAAAAACAACCTTCAGCAGATACGGTAGCGCTTACAAAAAAGATTGAATCAGCTATTGCAGAATTAAAGCAGGGCTTGCCAACTGGCATGGAAGCTCCAAAAGTAACATTTAGGCAGGCGAGCTTTATTGATGCATCCATTAGCACTTTAGAGGGTAAGCTCATCGGCGCATCAATCTTTGTTGCTGTAGTGCTGTATTTCTTTTTAGGAACAATTCGCCCGGTCCTCATCTCATTAACAGCAATTCCAGTTTCAATTCTCTTAACTGCCCTGGTTTTTAAGTACTTTGGTTTATCAATTAATACGATGACCTTAGGAGGCCTAGCCATTGCAATCGGCGGCCTAGTTGATGATGCAGTAGTTGATGTGGAAAATGTAATTCGTCGCCTTAGAGTAAATCTAGATAAAGCATCTTTAGATCAATTAAGTCCACTAGCGATTGTGAGAGCCGCATCGCTTGAGGTAAGAACCGGAATTATCTACGCTACAGCCATCATCGTTTTGGTATTCATCCCATTATTTGCATTACCAGGTATAGAGGGGCGACTATTTGTGCCTTTGGGTATTGCATTTATAGTCTCTACTCTTGCATCACTTTTAGTTTCAGTCACTATCACGCCAGTACTCTGCTTTTATCTGCTGCCCTCAATGCAGTCCCTAAGGGATCACGATACAAAGATTGTCACTTGGCTTAAAAGCCATTATGAGGTTCAGTTATCAAGGTTGTTAGCGGCGCCTAAAAAGCCTCTGATGTATGCTTTTGCATCCGTCATAGTTGCTGCTGCCAGTGTTCCCTTTATGGCGAGCTCATTTTTACCGCCCTTTAACGAAGGGACTTTACTGATCGGACTGCGTTTAAATCCTGGTGTCTCTCTCTCTGAATCGGCAGGCGTAGCTAGCCAAGCAGAAAAGTTAGTCAGGCAGGTTCCTGAAGTGACTTATGTTGGACGCAGGAGTGGCCGCGCAGAGTTGGACGAGCATGCGGAAGGTGTACACGTTAGCGAGTTAGATGTTGGTTTAAAGCCTGCGGGTGATTTAGATCGCTCCATGGCTGAGATACAGGCAGATATTAGGTCAAGATTAGTTAACTTACCCGCTGCAATTGCGATCGGTCAGCCAATCTCACATCGAATAGATCACATGCTTTCCGGGGTTCGGTCGCAAATTGCGATTAAGATTTTTGGCGATGATTTAGACGTGCTGCGTAGCCAAGCCGATCTTTTGAGATCCAAATTAGCGGGCATTGAAGGCTTAGTTGATCTAGAAATAGAAAAGCAGGTTTTAGCACCACAAATTAAGGTCCGAATTGATTACGATAAAGCAGCGCAATACGGGGTTTCAACATCTCAGATTATGGCCACCTTGCAGGGCATGGTTGAAGGGGAGAGACTCTCGCAAATTATTGAGGGTAATCGACGGTTTGCCTTAGTGATCAAGTTACCAGACTCAGCAAGAAATTTAGAAGGTCTTGCTGATATCTTGATTGATACGCCAAATGGAAAAATTCCACTCTCAAAAATTGCTAGCATTGAGGATGGGGATGGCCCAAATCAAATTAGCAGAGACGGCGGTAAGCGAAGAATTGTCTTATCGGCTAATGCCTCCAAGCGTGCCCTGTCGGATATCGTGGCTGACATTAGAGCTGTTATTTCTAATCAGACTCTTCCAGAAGGGTACTTCATTACTCTAGATGGCCAATTTAAAGCGCAAGAAGAGGCATCTAAAGTAATTGGTTTGCTATCAATTGGCTCATTTCTTTTGATGTTTGCAGTTTTAAATAATCGCTATAAGTCCATGCGCTTATCTTTAATGATTATGTCTAACATTCCATTGGCTATGGTCGGAGCAGTGATTGGTTTGTGGATTTCAGGCCAGCCACTCTCGATTGCTGCATTAATAGGATTTATCACGCTAGCAGGAATATCTGTACGTAACGGAATCTTAAAAATTAGCCATTACCTGAATTTGATGCAGTCAGAAGGTGAATCGTTTAGTCTGGCAATGATTATTCGCGGATCAATTGAGCGCTTAAGTCCTGTACTAATGACAGCTTTGGTCACAGCTTTTGCCTTGGCACCATTGTTATTTGAAGCAGAGCGTCCTGGTACAGAGATATTGCATCCAGTAGCAGTCGTTATTTTCTCCGGGCTCATCAGCTCTACCTTATTAGATACGTTTTTAACTCCAGTTATGTTTTGGCTTTATGGGAAAAAGGCATCCGAAATAGCCTTGAGCAATATGAAATCTAACGAAGTATTTTAATTTAAAGGGGTTTATATGAAATCAATGATGGTGATTGCAACCTTGCTAATCAGTTTTATTGGTCCAGCCCATGCTGGAGCCGGCCATGATTTAAAGCCAATGCATGGCGGTGTCATAGTAGAGGCTAAGGACATTGATGTTGAATTGGTTGCAAAGCCTGATAGCCTATCGCTGTATTTGACGGACCACGGTAAACCGATACCTATAGATGGTGGGACCGCAAAGCTGACAGTCTTAATTGGATCAGATAAAAAAGATTATGAGCTACTGCCTAATGGAGGCAAATTGGAAGTGAAAGGTAATTTCGCTATTCCCAAGGGAGCTAATGCTATAGCAGTTATCAAGATAAAAGCGAAAGTGATTACAGCAAGATTTAATT
>Ga0315906_10009887_pt1 | contig 11278 bp, 6 predicted proteins | sample LakEriMetagenome_4_FD_203526 | JGI IMG/M metagenome (GOLD analysis project Ga0315906, IMG submission 203526) | Freshwater fungal communities from buoy surface, Lake Erie, Ohio, United States - Buoy 2 MA122 | ecosystem: Environmental > Aquatic > Freshwater > Lake > Lake biofilm | place: USA: Lake... | reverse complement strand
GCTGGCCCTTGAAGCGCTCGATCGCGTGGGCGAGCCCGTTCGACTGGGCGTCGAGATACGGGTTGTCGATCTGCAGGATGTCGCCCGAGAGCACGATCTTGGTGCCGTCGCCGACGCGCGACACGATCGTCTTGATCTCGTGCGGCGAGAGGTTCTGCGCCTCGTCGACGATCATGAACTGATGCGGGATCGAGCGGCCGCGGATGTAGGTCAGCGGCTCGAGGACGACGCGGCCGGTCGCCATCAGCTGGTCGAGCCGCTGCTCGGCGGTGCGGCTCTCGGGGCGCTCGTCGGAGTGGCTGCCGCGCGTCGAGAGCAGGTAGGCGATGTTGTCGAAGATCGGCTGCATCCACATCGACAGCTTCTCGTCCTTGTCGCCGGGCAGGTAGCCGATGTCGCGGCCGAGCGGCATGATCGGCCGCGCGGTGAGGAGCTTGTCGAAGCGCTCCTCCTTGAGCGTCTTGTGGAGGCCGGCGGCGAGCGCGAGCAGCGTCTTGCCGGTGCCGGCCGGGCCAGTGAGCGTGACGATCTTGACGTCGTCGTCGAGCAGGAGCTCGAGCGCCATCGTCTGCTGCACGTTGCGGCCCATGATGCCGTAGACCGGCTTGCGCGGACCGGTCACCGGAATCGCGGAGCCCGTGTCGGCGAGGATGCGCGCGAGGCCCGTGTGGTGGTCGTCGAGCTCGTCGACGAGCAGCACGAACTGGTTCGCGACCGCCTCGATCGGCACCTCGTGGACGCCGTCGGGCGTGGTGGCGCGGAACTCGGCGAGCCGCTCGACGCGGAGCTGGCGCTCCTCGTACAGCTCGTCGATCACCTCGCCGGGCACCTTCGCGACGAGGTAGCCCGCGTGCAGGAAGTCGGCGGCGATGTGGTCGTGCTCGAAGTCCTCGGCGGGAATCCCGAGCGCGTCGCTCTTCACGCGCGCGTTGATGTCCTTCGAGATGAAGACCGTGCGCTTGCCCGCGCCGTGCAGCTCGGCCGCGACCGCGAGGATCTGGTTGTCGGTCTTGTTGATGTCGAGCGCCTCGTCCGAGCGCATGCGGCTGCGCGCGACGCGGATCGAGCCGCCCTGCTCGTTCCAGACCACGCCCTCGAAGAGCGCGCCCTGCGCGCGCAGGCGGTCGAGCGCGCGCGTGACGGCGCGGGCGTTGCGGCCGCGCTCGTCGTTGTTCTTCTTGAAGGTGTCGAGCTCCTCGATCACCGCGAGCGGGATCACCACCTCGTGCTCGGCGAACTTGAAGATCGACTGCGAGTTGTGGAGCAGCACGTTCGTGTCGAGGACGAAGTGCTTGCGGGCCCTTGCTTGTCCGGCCCGCGCGTCGCGGGCGGGAGAGGCGGCGGAACCGAGGTCGGTTCCGAACGAGGCGTCCGTGCCGGATCCGTTCAGCATGCAAGCCCTCCTGTGGCTGGAACAGCGCTGATCGACTTCACTGCGAGGGGATAGTCGCCCGGCCACCCCCGCCTTTCAACAGGTACGCATGAAGAAGGCGAGAAATCGGGAAATGCGCGGGTGCGCCGCGGCTCAGCGCACGAGCGGATCGCGGTCGGCGGCGCTGACCGCGAACGCGACGCCCGCGAGCGCCGGGTCGGCGGCGAGGCGTTCCGCGAGCCGCGGCAGGTAGCCGCGCTCGGTGTTCGTGTGGCCGGCGAGCAGGACCTCGAGCCCGAGGGCGTGCGCGCGGAGGACATCGTGGTGCGAGAGTTCACCGGTGAGGAACAGCGACGCGCCTTCGGCGGCCGCCGCCTCGAGGAGGCTCGCGCCGCTGCCAGCGCAGACGGCGAAGACCTCGTGGCGCCGGGGTGCGCCGGAAGTTGGTCTCGTCCGTTCGATTCGGCCGGTGCCGAGCGCTCGTTCGAGATTTCCGGCGACTTCCGCGGAAGTCGCCGGCAGCGGAAGCCGCGCGACCCGGCCGGCTCCGACGCGCCGGTCGCCGGGAGGCGCCTCGAGGCCGAAGATGTCGAACGCGGGCTCCTCGTAGGGATGGGCGGCGCGCAGGGCGGCGACGACGGCGGCGAGATCGCGGCGATGGAAGGACATCTCGAGGCGCATCTCGCCCACCCGCTCGAGGTGGCCGGCCCGGCCGACGGCGGGATTCGCGCCTTCGCCGCCGAAGAAGGTCCCTTCGCCGCGGCTTGAGAACGAGCAATGGGTGTAGGCGCCGATCTGCCCGGCCTCGGCCTCGGCGAGCGCGGAGCGCACCTCGGCGAGCGCCGACTCGGGGACGAAGGTGACGATCTTGTGGGTGTTGCCGCCGCGGGCGGCGGCGGGCGCGAGCGCGCGGACGTCGGTGGCGTCGGCCGCGACGAGTTCGACGAGCCAGTCGTTGATGCCGCCGGCGACCGCGTCGAGCGCGGTGTGGGGCGAGTAGACGGCGATGCCGGAACGCACCGCGTCGAGGGCGACGCGCCCCTGCCAGGTCGCGCCGTCGAGCCGTTCAAGCGGCTTGAAGAGGAGCGGGTGGTAGGCGATCACAAGCTCGGCGCCCGCGGCGCGCGCTTCGTCGAGGACGGCGGGGATGAGGTCGATCGCGAGGAGCGCGCGCGCGACGGGGCGGCCGTCGCCGGCGACGAGGAGGCCGACCTTGTCCCACGGCTCCGCGAGCGCGAGCGGCGCGTGCGGACCGAGCGCGCGGACGATGTCGGCGAGGGGCTGCGGCATGAAGGCGATGATACGGGGCTGGTGGCGGCGGCGAGAGGGACGGCGGCGATCGGCGTGGCCGTGATGAGTCGTCGGACGGCCGACGACGCCGTGCCGAGATCGTTGGGTCTTGCGACCCATCGTCTTCGAGATGGGCACCCGCCGCCCAAGGGGCGGCGGCGATCAGCCGAGACGACACGGCTGTCCTTCGGGCCCACGAGGAACCGCCGCGATCACGGCCTTCGCCGTCGCCCGAGGGGCGGCGGAAGGATGCGCGGACTTCCCCGTCGCCGAAGGCGACGGGGGTGGCACGTCCCCGAGCGCGCAGCGCGAGGGGTCGTGGTCGCATGATCCAAGAGTCTCGCGCGTGACCCAATCTGCCTCAGCACCAAAGCGAGCGAGCCGCGAAGCGGTCGCGAGCGCTCGGACACGCGCCTCAGCACCAAAGCGAGCGAGCCGCGAAGCGGTCGCGAGCGCTCGAACACGCGCCTCAGCACCAAAGCGAGCGAGCCGCGAAGCGGTCGCGAGCGCCAAACACGCGGCGAGCGCTCGGGGACGAAGGCGGAGCGCAGCGAAGCCTGAGCCAACGACGCCAGAGTCGACCATCCTTCGTGTGGCACTACCTCCTGCGCAGCAGGAGGTAGTGGCGATTTCGAAATCGCAGCGGGCGCTTCGGACCGCACTCGCAGCGCATGGCGCGTGTTCGGATCCGCCATCACTGAAAGTGATGCCACACGGAACGATTCGCGAAGTCGCTTCCTACCGGCTCGCCGCTTCGCTCCGCTCCGCGCTCGAACACGCGCCTCAGCACCAAAGCGAGCGAGCCACGAAGCGGCGGCGAGCGCCAAACACGCGGTCGCGAGCGCTCAAACACGCGGTCGCGAGCGCTCAAACACGTCGCGAGCGCTCAACTCACCAGCATGGCCGCGCCGAGGACGCCGGCGTCGTCGCCGAGTCGGCTCGGCGCGAACTCGATCCGGCGCAGGCCCGACGGGAAGACCGCCCGCTCGAAGCTCTTCCGCACGCGGGTCACATACGGGTCGCCGAGCGCCTCGACCACCCCGCCGCCGAGCACCACCGCGTCGATCGCGAGCATCGTCACGACGTTCGCGATGGCGATGCCGAGGAACTCGGCGCTGCGGTCGACGACCTTGCGCGCGAGCTCGTCGTCCTTCTCGTACGCGCGCGCGATCACCGACGAGCCGAACGAGCCCGACTCGTCGGCCTTCTCCTCGATGAGGCGGTGAAGCAGGCTGTCGGGATGCATCGGGAGCAGCCGGCGCAGCGCATTCACGATGCCGGTGCGCGAGCAGACGTCCTCGACGGTCATGAATCCCGGCTGCCCGCCCGGAAAGAGGATCACCTGACCGATCTCACCGGCGCTGTGGCGCGGACCGCGCCAGAGCTCGCCGCCGAGGACGAGCCCTGCGCCGACGCCGGTTCCGACCCAGACCGCGAGCATGTCGCCGCGACCGCGACCGGATCCGAGGCGCGCCTCGCCCCACGCGGCGCAGTTGACGTCGTTGTCGAGCGCGACGCGGAGGCCGAACTCCTTCGCGAGCATGTCGCGCAGCGGGACATCCTCCCAGCCGAGGTTTCCCGCCTTGATGACGAGTCCCCGCTCGAAATCGACGGCGCTCGGCGCACCGACGCCGACGCCATAGAGCGCGTCGCGGCCGCGGCCGCCGTCGGCGAGCGCGCGGTCGACCGCCTCGACGAGGCGGCGGATCACCGTCTCGCGACCCTCGACGGCGCGCGTCTTGCGCTTCGCACGGCCGACGACGCGGCCGTCGGCATCGACGATCGCGACCTGGATGTTGGTGCCACCGAGGTCGACCCCGGCGACGACGGCGTCCTTCGGAATTGCGCGTCCGCTCGTCATGGCGCGAGTGTACCTCCGCGCCGATCCCGATCAGCCCGCCGCGCGCGGGCGGCGGCCAATCTTCACACGGCTCCGCTCAGCTGCGGAATCCCTCGGCGCGCGCGTCCTCCGCGCCGCCGGCACGCCCGCTCCACAGCCGGCGGAATCCGCGAAGCGCGTCGTCGATCGCGACCATGATCGCCGGCAGCACGAGCAGCGTGAGCACGGTCGAGCTCAGGAGGCCGAAGACGAGCGAGATCGCCATCGGGATCAGGAAGCGCGCCTGGAAGCTCTGCTCGAGCATCAGCGGCGACAGGCCCGCGAGCGTGGTGACCGTCGTCAGGAGGATCGGCAGCAGCCGCAGGCGGCCGGCCTTCAGGAGCGACTCCGCGAGCGGCGTGCCGCGCGCGCGCATCTCGTTCGAGAACTCGACGAGGATCAGCGAGTTGTTGACGACGACGCCTGCGAGCGCGACGAACCCGATGATCGAGAGGAAGGTCATGTCGAAGCCGAGCAGGAGATGCCCCCACACGATCCCGATCACGCCGAACGGGATCGCGAGCATCACCGCGAGCGGCTGCAGGTAGCTCTCGAAGAGCCACGCGAGGATCACGTAGATCCCGAGGAACGCCGCCGCGAGCGCGAGCGGAAAGTTCGCGAAGGCGTCGATCAGGTCCTTCTGCCGGCCGGCGGCGCCGATCTCGATGTCGGGCATCTCGGCCGCGATGCGCTCGATCTCGGGGCCCATCGCCGAGGCGACGATCTCGGGATTCGTCGCGTCGTCGCAGTCGGCGCTCACGGTCACGGTGCGCTCGCGGTCGACGCGGCGGATCGTCGAGTAGCCGCGGCCCTCGAACACATCGGCGACCTCGACGAGCGGCACCGCGCGGCCGCTCGGGCTCACGAGCCAGAGCTCCTCGAGCGTCGAGAGCCGCCGCCGCGACGCCTCGTCGAACTGGACGCGCACGTCGACTTCCTCGCGGTCTTCGCTGAAGCTGTGCGCCTCGACGCCGAAGACGGCGGCGCGGATCTGCCGCGCGACGTCGGCGGTCGTGAAGCCCATCGCGAGCGCCTGCGGCACGAGCTCGATGCGGAGCTCGCGCTGCGCGTCGTCGGCGTCGTCGGAGATGTCCTTCACGCCGCTGAACTGCCCGAGCGCGGCCTTGATGCGCGCGACGCACTCGTCGATGCGGGCGTCGTCCGGACCGCGTACCTCGTAGGAGAGGTCGGCGCCCGCGGGGCCGCCGGAGACCTCCTGGAACTTGATCGTCTCCGCCTCGTCGAGGCGGCCGGCGGCGAGGCGGATCGCGTCGATCACCTCGGCGCTGCGGCGCGTGCGGCTCTCGACCGGCGAGAGCTCGATGAAGATCTGCCCGAGATGCGTCGCCGCCGCGTTGGTCGCGCCGGTCTCGAAGTCGACCGAGCTGCCGAGGCTCGCGGTCAGCGCCTGCACCTCGGGCTGCGCGCGCGCGGCGTCCTCGATGCGGCGAGCGACCGCGCTCGTCTGCTCCATGGTCGCGCCGATCGGCAGCTGGAAGTCGACGATCACGGTCTCGGTGTCGTCGGCCGGCAGGAAGACGAAGGCGAGGCGGCCGCCGAGCACCATGCCGACCGACCCGACGAGCACCATCACCGTCGCGGCGATCACGACGTAGCGCTCGCGCAGGCACCACGCGAGCGCGCGCTCGTAGCGGTCGTGCACGGCCTCGAGCACGCGCTCGCGGCGCGCGGCGAGCGGCGCGAGCAGGCGGTCGATGCGCGAGCCCCCGCGCGCGGCGCGGCGCTCGTCGCGGACGAGCGCGTGCGCCATGTGGTTCGGCATCATGAAGCTTGCCTCGAAGAGGCTCGACGCGAGCGCGATCAGCACGACCACCGGAAGGTTCCCGAGCAGCTCGCCGATGTTCCCCTTGATGAAGACGAGCGGGATGAACGCGACGATCGTGGTGGTGACGCTGCCGACCACCGGCCAGAACACCTGCGTCACGCCGTTGACGGCCGCCACGAGCGGCGGCTCGCCGAACTCCTTGTGGCGCTTGATGATGTTCTCGCTCATCACGATCGCGTCGTCGGCGAGCATGCCGAGGACAATCAGGAGGCCGAACATCGTGATGAGGTTGAGGGTGACGCCGGTCGCCTTCATCCACATCAGGGTGCAGGCGACCGCGATGACGATTCCGATCATCACCCAGAAGCTCGCGGTGCGGTTCAGCCCGAGGAGCAGCACGAGCAGCACGAGCGCGGCGCCCTGCACCGCGTTCGTCGAAAGCAGCTCGAAGCGGCCCTCGATGATGCGCGCGAGGTCGTTGTGCTGGGCAAGCGTGCCGTTGACCGGCGGGCGCGAGCGGCCGAGGTCGAAGCCGCGCTCCCACGCGGTCTCGAGCACGCGCTCGCGGATGCCGTCGCGGCGGGGCTCGCCGTTGCGGCCGGCGACGTAGCCGCGGACGAGCTCCGCGATCTCGACCGCGTCCTGCTCGCCTTCCTTGAAGGCGACGAGCGTGCCGGCCGGCTTGCCGCCGAAGCGGCGGATCTGCGGGATGTCCTCGAAGTTCTCGCCGATCACGGCGATCTCGCCGAGGCGGAGCGCCGAGCCGTCGACCGCGCTGCGCAGGACGATCCCGCGGATCGCGGCCACGTTCTCCGCGCTTCCGACCGTGCGGACCGAGAGGTTCGCGGCGTCGGTGCGCACGGTTCCGCCGGGGACTTCGGCCATCGCCGCAGCCACGAGCTCGGCGACCTGCGAGAGGCGGATCCCGTGGCGCAGGAGCGCCGTCGGATCGACGTCGACGTGGATCTCGCGCGGGCGCAGGCCGATCTCGACGAGCGTGCCCATGCCGGGAAGCGACTTCAGGTCGTCGCGCACGGCGCGCAGCTCGCGCTTGATGTACTCCTCGCCCGCGTCCGACGCGACCGTCACCATGATGGTCGGGAAGTTCGGCTTGAAGTCGATCACGCGGACGCGCTCGGCGTCCGGCGGCAGGTCGTTGATCAGCTCGATCGCGAGGCGGATGTCGTCGATCGCCTTGTCGGAGTCGAAGCCGGGCTTCAGCTTGACCGTCACCGAGCCGGTGCCTTCGGAGAGGCGCGTCTCGATGCGGTCGACGCCCTCGATGTCGACGACGCGGTCCTCGATCTTGCGCGCCATCGACTCCTCGATCTCCTTCGGCGAGGCGCCGGGGTAGACGAGGATCGCGCGCGCGGCCTGCGGGGCGGTCTCGGGGAAGAACTCGCGGCGCATGGTCGCGAGCGCGATCGCACCGCCGATGAGGAGCGTCCACATCAGGAGCGTCACCGGCACGCTGCGCCGGACGCAGAAGTCGACGATCGAGCGCACCATCAGCGGGCCGCTCCGGCGACGCGCTCGGCGCGCACGGGCTCGACCGCCTGTCCTTCGGCGAGGCTGCGCGAGCCGTCGAGGACGACGAGCGTCCCGTCGGGAAGCGCCTCGTCGAGCACGGCCCAGTCGCTGTCGGCGACGGCGGCGCCCGCGGGCGCGGCGTCGAGCCGGTAGTCGACGCTCACGCGGCGCATGCGCACGCGGCCGTTCTCGACGACGGCGATGCGCTCGTCGCGGATCGCGCGGCGCGGGATCGCCACGCGGTTCTCGACGCCGCCCGAGGCGATGCGCGCCTCGACGAACGCGCCGGGCGCGAGCGCCGCGGGTTTCGACGGATCCTGCGCGATCTCGATGAAGACGGTCGTCGTGCGCGACTCGGGGTCGTCTTCGGGCGCGACGCGCGCGACGACGCCGTCGTAGCGCATCGCCGCGTCGCGGGCGACGACGGTCGAGCGCGCGCCGGCGGGCGCAAGCGCGCGCGCCGACGCGGGGATGCGCAGCGGAACCTCGAGGCGCGCGCGGTCGACGATGCGGGCGATCCGCTGGCCGGGCGCGACCGACTCGCCGACCTCGAGGTCGGCTTCCTGCAGGATGCCGGCGATCGGCGCGAGGACGGTGCAGCGCTCGGCGGAGAGCCGCGCGAGTGCAAGGCGCGCTTCCTCGGACGCGCGCTGGGCGACGAGCGCCTGACGGCGCGGGGCGATCTGCGCGAGGGCGTCGTCGGCGGCGACGGCGGCGCGGGTCGCGGCGATCAGCGCCTGGCGCGCGCGGTCGATCTCGCGCGGCTGCGCGGCGCCTTCGGCGGCGGCCTTCTCGACGCGGGCGAGGTCGGCGGCGGCGAGTTCGCGGTCGCTGTCGGCGAGTTCGGCCGACTGGCTCGCCGCGCGCTCCTGCGCCTCGAGCAGGCGCATCTGCGCGTCGATGCCGCGCAGCGCCTGCTCGGCGACCTCGACCTGCCGGAGGAAGTCGCTCGCGTCGAGGGTGAGCAGCGGCTGACCCTTCTCGACCCGGGAACCCGGAGCGAAGGACTCGGAGAGCGTGGCGACGACGGCGGCGACGCGCGCGGGAACATCGGCGCTGTCGAGCGGCCGCGCGGTGCCGTAGCCGCGGACGAAGCGCTCGACCGGGACGGCCGCGACCTCGAGGACGGCGATGCGCGGCGCGGGCGCGGCGTCGGGATTGCGGCCCGCGTCGGCGCGGGTGGCGACGAGCGCGCCGGCGATGCCGGCGCCGATTCCGACGAGCACGAGGCAGACGAACGCGCGGAAGACGATCGCCGAAGTGGGTGGACGCGTGTCGGTCATCGTTCGCTCGAGAAGCATTCCCTCGACGAACGGCGGTTCGCGATGGGCAAGGGGGCGAGTATAGGTTCGCCGGGCGCCCCGCTTCCGATGCGCCGCCCGTGTCGGGGTCTGCTACCTTTCGACCCCATGTCCGACGCGCTTTCCGACGCCGACATCCGCAAGATCGCGAAGCTCTCGCGCCTCAGCCTCCCCGAGGCGCAGGTGCCCGCCGTGCGCAGCCAGCTCGGCTCGATTCTCGGCCACATCGCCAAGCTGCAGGCCGTGCCGGTCGAGGGCGTCGAGCCGATGGCGCATCCGCTGCGGATCGTCAACCGGCTCGACGCGGACGAACCGAAGCCGGCGATGCCGGTCGAGGAACTCCTGAAGAACGCGCCCGCGGTCGAGGCGCGCTTCCTTGCGGTTCCGAAGGTGCTCGGCGACGGAGGTGGCGCATGAGCGGCCTCGGAACGACCTGCGCGGAGATCCGCGCCGGACGGTCGTCGGCGCGCATCCGCGTCGACGCGTTCCTCGCAGAGATCGCGGCGCGCGACGGCGAGATCCACGCCTTCAACGAAGTCCACGCCGACGCCGCGCGCGCGCAGGCCGACGCGGTCGACGCCGCGGCGCGCGCCGGGCGTGATCCCGGGCCGCTCGCGGGCGCGGTGATCGCGATCAAGGACAACATCGTGATGCGCGAGGGGCGCACGACTTGTTCGTCGCGCATGCTCGAGAACTACCGCTCGCCGTTCGACGCGACCGTGATCGGCAAGCTCGCGGCCGCGGGCGCGGTCTTCATCGGGAAGACGAACCTCGACGAGTTCGCGATGGGCTCGTCCACCGAGAACAGCGCGTTCGGCGTGACGCGCAATCCGCATGATCCGTCGCGCGTGTCGGGCGGAAGCTCGGGCGGCAGCGCCGCGGCGGTGGCCGCGCGCTTCTGCGACGCCTCGCTCGGGTCGGATACCGGTGGCTCGATCCGCCAGCCCGCGGCGCTCTGCGGATGCGTCGGCCTGAAGCCGACCTACGGCCGCGTGTCGCGCTACGGGCTCGTGGCCTTCGGCTCGAGCCTCGACCAGATCGGGCCGTTCGCGCGCTCGGTCGAGGACGCGGCGCTCGTCTACGACGCGCTCGTCGGCCGCGATCCGCACGATTCGACGACCGCCGACGTCGCGCACGAGCCGCTCGCACCGAAGGTGCATGAGCCGGTGAAGGGCCTGCGCGTCGGCGTGCCGCGCGAGTATCGCAGCGACGCGAACGCGCCGGCGGTGGCCGCGGTCTACGAGCGCGCGATCGAGGCGGCGCGCGCGATGGGCGCGACGATCGTCGACGTCGCGCTGCCGCTGACCGACCTCGGCATCTCGACCTACTACGTGATCGCCCCCGCCGAGGCGTCGAGCAACCTCGCGCGCTACGACGGCATCCGCTACGGCCACCGCGCGCGGCTCGGGCCGGGCGAGGATCTCGAGGCGCTCTACTCGAAGTCGCGCGCCGAGGGCTTCGGCCCCGAGGTGCAGCGGCGCATCCTGCTCGGCACTTACGTGCTGAGCTCGGGCTACTACGACGCGTACTACAAGCGCGCGCTGCAGGTCCGGCGGCTCATCAAGGAGGAGTTCGACCGCGCCTTCGCCGCGTGCGACGTGATCCTCGGGCCGACTTCGCCGATCCCCGCGTTCCCGATCGGCGGAATCAAGGATCCGCTGTCGATGTACCTCTGCGACGTCTACACGGTGAACACGAACATCGCCGGCATTCCCGGCATCTCCTTCAACGGCGGCTGGGCCGACGAAGGCGGACGGAGGCTTCCGGTCGGCCTGCAGCTGCAGGCGCCGGCGTTCGCCGAGGAGACGCTGCTGCGCGCGGCGGCGATGTTCGAGCGCGCGATCTGAGGGCCGGCGACGAAACGCAGGCGATGTCCGCCGGCGACGAAACGCGGGCGATGTCCGCCGGCGACGAAACGCAGGCGATGTCCGCCGGCGACGAAACGCAGGCGATGTCCGCCGGCGACGAAACGCCTCCGAACAGGCCAGAGCGAGCCGCCGCAGCGGCGAGCGCCTACAACATCGCCGCCGCAGCGGCGAGCGCCTACAACATCGCCGCCGCAGCGGCGAGCGCCTACAACATCGCCGCCGCAGCGGCGAGCGCCTACAACATCGCCGCCG
>Ga0315906_10009885_pt1 | contig 11280 bp, 4 predicted proteins | sample LakEriMetagenome_4_FD_203526 | JGI IMG/M metagenome (GOLD analysis project Ga0315906, IMG submission 203526) | Freshwater fungal communities from buoy surface, Lake Erie, Ohio, United States - Buoy 2 MA122 | ecosystem: Environmental > Aquatic > Freshwater > Lake > Lake biofilm | place: USA: Lake... | reverse complement strand
TGGAATTGTATTTAGGATAAATCTGGAAGGCAGTAGATTTGCAGGGTGTCCAAAACTATTTCCATCTTTCTAAGCATCCTGTTGATCTATGGTATTTACCGGTTTAATGCCTGGCAAATGCAGTTTTCCACCCGTAAAATGGTTGTGAATTCAACCGAAGCAATTACCGGCAATAAACTGCTGGTAATTCCCGGAAGCGGTGGGGAATACTCTGAAAGGCCTAATTTTCAGTTTAATGGCCGTGTAGATAAGGCAATAGAACTCTTAAAGAAGGATACTTCGCTGCGGGTTCTTTTGAGTGGATTTCATGATGGCAAGGAATACGCAGAAACTACCGCTATGGGAAATGTGCTTGTTCGCAATGGGATCTCTAACAGTCGGTTGATCTATGATTCGCTGGCACATGATACTTTTCAGACAATTCTCAATTTGCAAAGAAGAAATACTGATCAAACATTCATCTTTGTAACCCAGCAGGAACATCTGGCAAGAACCCTCTGGATGGCGAAAGTCATGCAGGTGAAAGTGGCAGGAATTATTGCTCCGGGCAAGGCGGGTGGAACCCCTGAGTGGCTAAAAACACGTGAAAGAATGGCTTGCGTAAAATCGAGAATGAATGTTTATTTTTTAAAAGTGACCGGACAAAGAAACAAGTGGCTGAACTAACAAAGAGAAATCAATGAATCGCATTACTGAATTATTCAAGATTGATTACCCCATCATTCAGGCAGGGATGATCTGGTGCAGTGGTTGGCGGCTTGCAAGTGCGGTGAGCAATGCGGGCGGACTCGGACTAATCGGAGCCGGATCAATGTATCCGGAGGTGCTTCGTGAACATATCCGAAAATGTAAGGCTGCTACTTCAAAACCTTTTGGTGTGAATGTTCCTTTGCTTTACCCCGACATTGAGAAACACATGCAAACTATTGCGGAAGAAGGGGTGCAAATAGTATTTACTTCTGCCGGTAATCCTGCCACATGGACTGAATTTCTAAAGTCGAAAGGTATCACGGTTGTACATGTAATTGCCAATACAAAATTTGCCTTGAAGGCAGAGGCCTGCGGTGTAGATGCTATTGTTGCAGAAGGTTTTGAAGCTGGAGGACATAATGGAAGAGAGGAAACCACTACACTTTGCCTTATTCCATTAATTGCGGATACCGTTACCATTCCGGTCATTGCTGCGGGTGGAATTGCGGATGGTCGAAGTATGCTTGCCTGTCTCGCACTTGGTGCAGAAGGAGTTCAGATAGGTTCACGATTTGTTGCTACCAACGAATCATCCGCTCATGATAATTTTAAACATAGAGTTATTCAGGCAATGGAGGGCGATACCCGCTTATCCTTAAAACAGCTTACTCCGGTACGGCTATTAAAAAATCGCTTTGCAGAGGAAGTTGCGCTGGCAGAATCAAGGGGCGCGGATACTGAAGAACTTAAACAATTACTTGGAAGAGCCCGTGCCAAGAAAGGTATGTTTGAAGGAGACATAGATGAAGGCGAACTTGAGATCGGACAAATAGCTGCAACTGTTCGTGAAATTAAACCTGCGGCAGAGGTCTTCTCCGAAATATGGAATGGTTACCTGGCTGCAAAAAATAAAATCTGTTCCACTGAGATTTGAATTAAAATAGAATGATAACGTATCAACGATTTGAACTGAGTAACGGGCTTCGGGTTTTATTGCACGAAGACACCAGTACTCCACTTGTTGCCGTCAATATCCTTTATCGGGTAGGTGCAAGAGATGAGGATCCTTCCAAAACCGGTTTTGCCCATTTGTTTGAACACCTGATGTTTGGAGGATCAGTCAATATTCCTGATTTTGATGAGCCTTTGCAACGAGCAGGTGGTGAGAACAATGCATGGACGAATAACGACATGACCAATTATTACCTCACTATTCCTGCTGAGAATCTGGAAACAGCTTTCTGGCTCGAATCCGACAGAATGTTGAGTCTTGCTTTTTCAGAAAAAAGTCTCGATGTTCAGCGAAATGTGGTGGTTGAGGAATTCAAGCAGCGTTATCTCAATCAGCCCTATGGCGATGTCTGGCTGAAACTTCGACCGCTTGCCTACAAAGTGCACCCCTATCAATGGGCTACTATTGGAAAAGAAATTAGCCACATTGAGGAAGCTCAGCTGAGCGATGTGAAAGATTTCTTTAAAAAGTGGTATGCACCCAACAATGCCGTTTTAACAATTGCCGGGAACTGTTCGCTGGAGCGTGCCAGGGAGCTTTGTGAAAAGTGGTTTGCTCCTATTCCCCGTGCAAATGTCCCGTTAAGAAATCTTCCCGCTGAGCCGAAGCAAACGGAGCAACGACGACATACCGTTAGAGCAAAAGTTCCCACGAACAACGTATATATGGCCTGGCATTGCTGTGCAAGGACGGATTCTGACTTTTATGCTACGGATCTGCTTTCGGATATCCTTAGCCGTGGTAAATCATCCCGAATGTATCAGACGCTGGTAAAAGAAAAAAAGTTGTTTACGGATGCCAGTGCCTACATGATGGGCGACCTTGATAAAAGTTTGTTTCTGGTGGAAGGCAAACTCGTAAACGGTGTTTCATTGGAAGAGGCGGAAGCAGCAATTCTGGAAGAAATCGAAAAAGTAAAATCAACAGTTACCGTTGAGGAATTAAATAAGGTATTAAACAAGGTAGAAGCAACACTGGTATTTTCCGAGATTAAAATTGCCAATAAGGCATTCAATCTTGCCTATTATGAGATGCTGGGAGATGCTGCTGATGTGAATCACCAGATTGAACATTACCGTAAAGTTACACCTGAACAAATTGAACAAATTGCGCGTGAAATTCTGGTAAAGGAAAATTCAAACATTTTATATTATTGCTCTGAAGACTAATGATAAACCGAACCATACAACCAGACCTTGGAGCTCTTGAAAAAATCTCCGTTCCTGAACCTGCATTAAAATTATTGCCTGGTGAAATCCCCTTTTTATCAGTCAACGGCGGAACACAGGATATTCTGCGTATTGAGTTGATTTTTTCTGCCGGAAATATACATGCATTCCCTCCCCTATTGGCGACTGCTGCTAACGATCTTTTGGATGAGGGTACCACTACACATTCTTCCGCTGAGCTTGCAGAAAAACTTGATCAGTACGGTGCATTTCTCGAAACTGAATGTGGAGCCGACTGGGCTTCTGTGACGCTATATACCCTTTCAAAGTTTCTCGGCATTACTTTGCCTTTACTTACTGAAATTGTTACGGGGCCGGCATATGAGAATGCTGAAGTTTCAACCTACGCAACACAGGGTAAACAACGTATGCTGGTAAATCAGCAAAAGGTAGATTATCTGGCCCGCAGAAATTTTGCAGCAGCATTGTTTGGTGAATCCAATTCCTACGGCTACCTCTCAAAACCTGAGGACTATGATCTGCTTGAAAGCAGTGAGTTGAAAGAGTTTTTTGATCGATTTTATGCCGGTGGATTGTTTGGCGTAATTGTTTCAGGGAAGTTTACTGAAACGGAAGAAAGCAAAATCAAGGAGGCTATTATTGCCTGTAATTTTAATCATGGGAACCGCGAACCTGTTTTGAATGATTTTCCTGCCGACGGTTCCAAAGTTTATGTTCAAAAGGAGGGTTCAATACAATCAGCCATCAGAATCGGCAGGAAACTGTTTAATCGTACGCATCCCGATTTTTTCAGGTTTTCAGTTCTGAATACTGTTCTGGGAGGCTATTTTGGAAGCCGGCTTATGTCCAATATCCGGGAAGATAAAGGATACACTTATGGTATTGGATCCGGTTTGATCAGCCAGAAAGACAATGGTTATTTTTTCATTTCCACCGAAGTTGGCGCCGGAGTTTGTCAGCCTGCCGTAAAAGAAATTTACTCAGAGGTGGCCCGGCTCCGTGATGACCTGATCCCTCAGGAGGAACTGGATCTGGTAAAAAAATATCTGTGGGGTTCCTTTCAGAGATCGATTGATGGCCCTTTGGCGCTTGCAGACAGGCATAAGTCATTGCTGCTCAATGGTCTTGGCCAGGATTACTACGAAAGGTATATGCACACGCTGAAAACCGTAACTTCTGAGGAACTAAGGGAATGTGCCCGCGCCTGGTTACAGGAAGCTGACCTCACGGAAGTAATTGTTGGCCCATGAGCTATTGGTAATTGGGCTCTTTTTTCCTAAGTTTGGGGCACACGCGTATTGACAAGAGCTCTTATGAAAAATGTTTTAAGATTTATACTCTTAGTGGGGTTGCTGTTTCCTGGAATTACCAGAGCATCTCACCTGATGGGAGGAGAAGTCACGTGGACTTGTATTAAGTCTGGTCCCAATATTGGAAGGTTTCAATTCACTGTGAAATTGTACAGGGATTGTAATGGAATAGATGCGCCAACAAGCATCGATCTTAGTTCCAATTCTCCTGTCGGAAATATTAATTGTCCCAGAGTTTCACTAACTGATATTTCGCCCGTTGCTTACCTCGCAAATGGTCAGATTAATCCGGTATGCCCTTCTTGCGCAAATCCGCAAAATCAACCCAATGCAGTACATGAAGCGATTTATGTATCTGCCCCGATTTTAATTGCTGGTGTACCTCCCGTAACAGGATGGTATTTTGAGTATACTAGTTGCTGTCGAAATGCATTAATTGTTAATTTGGCAAATGCGGGTTCTGGTTCTTTCACGCTTAGAGCTTTAATGTTTCCTTATAATGCAACAAATACTAATCCTTGCTTTGACAGCTCCCCACAGTTTGCTGAACGCCCTCAATTAGCTACTTGCCCCAAGAACTTTACTGCATACAATGCAAATGCAATAGACGTTGAACTTGATTCTTTAGTTTACGAATGGGCGCATCCCCTCAATACAGGTTTTCCGAATCCAACAAATTATCCATTTGCTGCCGGATATTCTTTTAATACTCCGCTTCCTAACCCAGCACAAAACCCGAATAATATTTCCGCAGTATTGAATCCTGTTACGGGTGTTGTTACGTTCACTCCTTTTACTACAGGTGCTTTCGTCTCAGTTACTAAGGTTACAGCCTACAAATGTGGGCAGAAGGTAGCGGAAATATACCGGGAAATTCAGATTGCCATTCTTAGCGCATGTTTGATAAATCAGCCACCCACTCCGTTGGATTTTAATACACCTCCCGATATTATTCCTCCAACGAATATGACACAGTTAAGTCCGTATGAGTTTATTGATACGGTCTTTGCTGGGGATACGGTCCGTTTTAGTATTTCAGCTTTTGATTTCGAACAACAACCCCCTCCGAATCCTCCGGGAATTTTTCAGGCAATTAAATTCTCTGCTACTGGCTCACAGTTTGGAACAAATTTTACAGATCCAAATGGAGGTTGCCCATTTCCACCCTGTGCTACCATTGAAGATCCAAATAATGTGTTGAATAACTATCAGGTAGGTGCTCCTGGAGTTATTTTTAACTGGCAAACCGACTGTAATCATCTGCCAAGGAATTTGGGTTGTATTAACCTGAAGAGTGTTTACAATTTCGTAGTGAAGGTTTTTGATAATTTCTGTCCCTCTCCCGCAGTATCTTTTAATACTTACACCATCGTTGTATTATCTCCGCCACTGGTTCCGGCGGCTGATCTTAAATGTGCGGATGTGCAGGCCAATGGAAACGTACGATTAACCTGGAAGCCTCCTGTGGATATTGGCGCTTTTGATACCAATAAATTCTTTAGCTCTTATTACTTCTACCGTTCAACCACAGGTGCAGCTGGTCCCTATACTTTGGTCGACAGTATGAAGTATACCATCGTTGCCGGTGGAATATTGCTTGCTGATAAAATACGGGATTCTATTACCTGGACTGATGCAACCATAAATGCCAATACCGGACCGGTTCATTACTACATGACTACTCAATCCGGTTGCGATATATTCCAATTGAGCAGTGATACTATTTCTACTATTTTCCTGACGGTGAGTCAGGTAGGAACCAATGCAAGTTTAAGCTGGACACCCTTACAAACACCTTTAGGAAGTTCCACCACCGGTAAATATTATATTGAAAAGCAATTCCCTGCCGGAACAGGTACATGGAACTTAATAGACTCAACTGCATCCTTATCCTATCTGGATCCGATCAGTGTTTGTAACGATTCTATTAATTACCGGGTTTATGTAAGAGATACCAGCTCACATCCCTGTTGTCCTGGAGGTACATTCTGTCGTTCCTATTCCAACATTACCGGTAAGACTTTAACCGGTCCTCAACCTGCCATTAACCCGCCTTCTCTTCGCTGTGTTTCTGTACTTGCAAATGGAGATAATCAATTGACATGGGTCGGTTCACTGGATACAGCCAGTGCTTTTGTAAGTTATGAGATTTACCATGCAAGTGCTCTGGCAGGACCTTATACTAAAATTGGTTCTGTAGCAAACTATGGATTAAATACGTTCACGCATCTTGGTGCTAACGGTCAGAATGCTGTGAGTTATTACTATATTAATTTGAAAGCAGGTTGTGACGTGCCGTCTGCATTTGAAAGTAATCCTTCCGATACACTTTCATCAATGTTGCTGCAGGTAGCTCCCTCTTTGGGATTGGCCACCCTTAACTGGAATGCGCAAAGAATTCCTCTGCTTCCCTCCTCCTCCGCGAATTATCTCATCTACTATCGTTATCCCCCCCAGGTAGCCTGGATTTTTGCAGGGGATACGGCACTTACAACTTACAGGGTTCCCATTATTCTTTGTGATACGCTGATTGAATGGAAGGTTGAAATTGCTGATAACAGCGGTTGCATCAGTACCTCCTCTCTGGATGCGGATAATTTCACCTCTATTGGTGATGTAATTGCCAATCCGGGACTCCGATGTCTGGCCGTTCAGCCGAATGGCGATGTTCAGTTATCCTGGAGTGCTGCACCTGACCCAAATAATTTCTTTGCCGGTATTCAGGTCTATCATGCTTCTTCCGCTGCAGGACCTTACAACTTACTTACCACTATTAATACTAATGCTGCAACAGGTACCTATCTGCATGCTGGTGCCAATGCTAATAATCAGATTCAGTATTACTACCTGCGCAGTTTATCAGGTTGTGACGGATTAAGGTTTAACGGATCCAGCGATACCCTGGCCACCATGCGTCTTACCGTGAGTAATGCTACGCTGGGTCAGGCTAATCTTAGCTGGAATCCGATGCGTTCTCCCAATATAGCCACTACAAACGGTAAGTATTATATAAAGCGACGTACTACAGGAGTTGGTGCATATACATTAATCGACTCAACATTTAGTACTACCTATATAAACACAATTACCAATTGTAATGTTCCTTACGAATATGTTGTTGAATTGCAGGATAACCTTCCTTGTACTTCGGTAAGCTCCGCTGCTAATGGAACGTTTACTTACCTGGGCAATATAATCAATCACCCACTCCTGCATTGCGTAAGCGTGTTACCTTCCGGTGATATTCAGCTTACATGGGAGCTGCCAGGAAACAACATCAATTTTAACGAATATGAAATCTGGCGCAGTTCAACAGGACCGGCAGGTCCTTTTACTCTGATCGATTCAGTGGGAATATATGGCCAGTTTATCTATACGGATGTTACGGTGAATGGAAATCTGCAGTCCTATTCCTACTACATTAAAACGCAAAGTGGTTGTGACGGTCAGCAATCTCCAGCAGGTAACGGAAATACACTGAGTTCAATTTTTCTGACAACGACTCCGGTTTTAGGTCAGGCCAACCTTTCATGGACAGCATTGTCAAACCCTCTGCCGGCATCCAGTAACCCTGCAGCCTATCAGGCTGAGCATACTTATACTGCCACGGGAGCATGGGCATTTTTGGGAAGTACCACTAATCTGAATACTACTCAGGCTATCAATGATTGCGATACGACGCTGCAACATGTGGTCTATGTAAATGATAACATCTGTGTTTCACGTTCAAATGTGGCAACCAATACTTATACCTATCAGGGTAACATTGTAAATGCGCCTGATTTGCGTTGTGTGAGTGTACTTCCAACCGGAGCAATTCAGTTAACCTGGGTTACTCCAACCGGAAGCAATCAGCACTTTAATGAATTTGAAATCTGGCGCAATAACGGAAGCGGATTTACTTTGTTTGATTCGGTTGCAACCTTTGCTCAAACCACCTGGACGGATAATTCTGCTAACGGAAATAGTCAGTCGTATAGCTATTACATGATTTCACAATCAGGCTGTACCGGTCAATTGAACAGTGCCGTTCCACCTTCCCTGAATTCCATTTACCTGACAACCACTAGTGCTCCCGGTCAGGCAAATCTAACATGGAACTCGCTGCCAATATTGGCTAGCAGTGTACCTGCCGCCTATAATGTCAATGCAGACTATAAAGCGGTTGGTCCCGGAAATTTTCTTGCAAGCACTCCTATTACTAACTTTAATCAGGCCATCACTGATTGCGATACTACGATCACCTACTACATTAGCGTAGGCGATAACAGTGGCTGTGTATCGGAATCCAATCGTGATGTGGATGTTTATACCTACAATGGAAATATCGTCGCATCCCCTGATCTTCGCTGTGTAAGTGTACTTCCTTCCGGTGCTATTCAATTGAACTGGTTAACTCCTACAGGAAGTAATCAGCACTTCAACGAATTTGAAATCTGGCGAAATGACGGCTCCGGCTTTACCATACTGGATTCTGTGAGTAATTACAATCAGTTGCAGTTCACGGATAATACCGCCAACGGTAACGCGCAATCGTTTAGCTATTACATGCTTTCTCAGGCGGGTTGTTCTGGTCAGTTAAACAGCCCTGCCAATTCATCAACTATTAGCTCAATTTATCTGACTACAACTGGGGTTCTTGGTCAGGCCAATTTAAGCTGGACCGCATTACCTCTGGCAGCTTCCAGTACACCCCAGCAATACCAGGTGTATTCGGATTATCAGCCGGCTGGCCCTGGACAATTCCTCGGTGGAACGAATACGCTCAATTATTCGCAGGCAATCAATGATTGTGACACAACAGTAACTTACTATGTTGGTGTAAACGACAATAGCGGTTGCATATCTGAATCCAACCGTGATACGGATAATTATACGTACTTAGGTAACATTATTGAAAATCCTGAGATACGTTGTGCAACTGTTGCGCCAAATGGCCAGGTTCAGATTACCTGGGTAAATCCGAGTCCTTCGAGCTGGACCAACTTCAATCAGTTTGATATTTACAGAAATTCCGGAAGTGGATTTGTATTGATTGATTCAACTGACAATGTGCTTCCGCTTACCTATCAGGATGTAAATGCCAATGGAAATGCAGGGGTAGTTTCCTATACCATGGTTTCCCGTGCAGGTTGTACCGGTCAGGTTCCAGGATTTAACGGAGACACTCTTAGTACAATTTATCTGAATGTAACCGGAGGAAACACCACCACTGCAACCTTAAACTGGAATGCACAGCGTAATCCGTTGCTTCCGACTTCTACCGGAAATTATATTATTGAGCGTGAATTTCCGGGTGGTTCAGGTGTATGGACAAACGTAGGAACAACTACTCAGACCACCTTCACAGAGCCACTTACTGTTTGTATTGATTCAATTAATTACCGTATCAGTATTGCGGACGCGATATGTACATCGGTATCGAATGTGGATGGAGCAACCTTTGTGGATTACTCCAAGCCGCAACCACCGGATTTCCGTTGTGTTTCGGTAGAGCCAAACGGTTCAGTTGTACTTACGTTCATTCCTCCGACCGATACAGCAAGAAGGTACAACAGTTATCATATTTACAATGCTACTTCTGCATCAGGTCCATTTACGTTGCTGGATAGTATATTTAATTATAGCAGTACCACGTATACGCATGCAAGTGCAAACGGTCAAACTACTCCCCGCTATTATCAAATACAAACCAGGTCCGGTTGCGGAGTGGTGTATTCGGATAATAGTGAGAAGTTACGCACTATCAACGTAAGTGTGTTTAACAATAACGGTGTCGCTGTTATAAACTGGAACCCAGTGCGTACTCCTGAATTAGCTACCGCTACGCAGCAGTATCGATTGTTCAAAGAATATCCTACCGGTGTTTGGACACAATTGGGTCCTGTATTAAATGCAACCTACTCGGCATTGGATACCATCAATGTGTGTCAGGCAGTAATAAATTACCGTGTAGAAACCGGTGACCAGTTAGGCTGTACCTCTGTTTCATCCATTGATGGGAAATTGTTCCGGGATATTACACGACCTTTAACTCCATCCATGGATACCGTTAGTGTAGATCCATTAAATCCCGCCAACGTCACTCTGAGCTGGCTGCCAAGTCCGTCTGGTGATGTTGTAGGTTATGTGGTATATCAGTACAATGGCGCATCATGGGACTCAATCGGCGGCACATTCAGTAATGGAGCTGGAAGCATGCTGCATGTAAATCCGTCCGCAGCGAATGGTATTCAAACCTATAGCATTGCGGCATTTGACAGTTGCGGCAACCGTAGCTTTATCGCAGCCGGTCATAACACCATGATTACTCAGGCAAAACTCGATGTTTGCCGTCGGGCAATTGATTTGTTCTGGAATCCTTACCTGAATATGGTGGGTGATGTAGGGCAGTATAATATTTATGTAAGTACCAATAGCGGACCATACACCCTGCTCGCAACGGTGCCTGGTAATAATGTTTCCTACAGCCACACTAACCTGGTAAATCAAACCGACTACTGTTATTATATCCAGGCACAGGGCAACACTGCAAGTCGTACCGCTTCTTCGGTAACCGATTGTATCCGTGCTGAATTGCTTGAATTGCCAACCTTCAGTTATTTGAGGTATGCTTCTGTAACGGATGTGCGCCGTGTTCGCGTTGAAGCACTTGTTGATACTTTAGGTAACCCTGATGTTTCGAGATATAAGTTACAACGTGCATTTAACGAGATGGGACCTTTCACTACCGTTGGAATTGTTAACTATGCTTACCAGCCGCTCATTGTGTTTGAAGATTATACTGCGCGTACAGATGAGTACAGTTATTACTATAGAGTAATAACTATCGATAGTTGCGGAAATGAAGTTTTGCTCAGTAACCTCGGTCGTACCATCCTTCTCGGTGGATCGCCTGAATTCAATCTGACCAACCGACTTAACTGGAATCCATACGAGGAGTGGTCGGGCAATGTGCGCGAGTATTCCGTATACCGGAACATAGATGATGGTAACTGGGATCCGGCACCTGTAGCACAAGTTGGCAATGTAATGTCGCCACGGATTACAGATGATGTTTCGGAAATTTATCAGACCA
>Ga0315906_10009884_pt1 | contig 11280 bp, 11 predicted proteins | sample LakEriMetagenome_4_FD_203526 | JGI IMG/M metagenome (GOLD analysis project Ga0315906, IMG submission 203526) | Freshwater fungal communities from buoy surface, Lake Erie, Ohio, United States - Buoy 2 MA122 | ecosystem: Environmental > Aquatic > Freshwater > Lake > Lake biofilm | place: USA... | reverse complement strand
GTCGTCGGGACAGCCATGCTCGCGCCGGACATGCTCGGCGATGAAATCCGAGATCGCGATCACCCGGACCCCGCGGGTCATGATGGAATTGTAGCGCCGCTTCAAATCGTTCTGGTTGTTGTAGGTGCCGTGGAACGTCGTCACCAGCGGCACGCCGGTGCGCTGGCTGGCGAGAAACGCGCTCCAGGCAGGCGCGCGGCTGCGCGCATGGATGAGATCGACCTTCCAGGCGCGAACGAGGTCAGCGAGCCGGGCGGCGTTACGCCAGATCCGGACGGGGTTCTTCGTATCCAGGGGCAGGACGACATGCACCGCGCCTGCGCGTTCGATCTCGCGCACCATCGGCCCGCCGGCAGACGCCACCATCGCGCGCCACCCCGCCTCCATCAAGGCGGCTGCCATGTCGCAGGTGCCGCGCTCGACACCACCGGTCTGCAGCGCTGGCAGGACCTGAAGGATTGTCGGCCCGCGCGCCGCCAGAAACCGGGCGTCGGCTGGGGCGGTTCCCGGCACCGTGCTATCCTGCATCGGAAATTCCGCCATCCCAGCCCGCCGAGGATCCATGACGCAAGCTCCCGAAGAGACAGGCCGCCTCCCGCGTGCAAGCGGCGTCTCTATCGCCTATCGTCGGCGCCCCGGCAAGGGGCCGACCATCGTCTTCCTCGGCGGGTTCCGTTCCGACATGAGCGGCAGCAAGGCGGGCGCGCTGGACGCGTATTGCGCGGCTCGCGGCCAGGCGTTCCTGCGTCTGGACTATCAGGGCCACGGCGAGAGCGACGGCGCCTTCGAAGATGGGACCGTCGGGCTGTGGGCGGACGACGCGATCGCGGCGATCGACGCTCTGACGACCGGCGCGTTGATCCTTGTGGGGTCGAGCATGGGCGGCTGGATCATGCTGGAGGCCGCGCTGGCGCGCGCCGGGCGCGTCCGGGCCCTGATCGGCATCGCGCCCGCGCCAGACTTCACCGAGGATCTCATCTGGGGCGCCATGGACGAGCCGGCTCGGCTAGCTCTCGAGACGCAGGGCCGGGTCGAAGAGACCTCCGACTATGACGGCGCGTCATTTCCGATCACACGCGCCCTGATCGAGGACGGCAGGACGCGGCTGCGGCTGCGCGCACCGATCCCCTTCGCCGGTCCGGTGCGTCTCCTGCACGGCCAGCGCGACCCGGACGTTCCCTGGCAGCGCAGCCTGCTCCTGGCCGAGCGTCTCGCAAGCGAGGATGTCCGCTGCCTGTTCATCAAGGATGGCGACCATCGTCTGTCGCGGCCGGCCGATCTCGACCTTCTGGCGCATACCCTCGACGAACTGCTCGGCTGATCAATCGGCGCGTTCGCCGGCCAGGATCGCGCGCAATCCGGCGCGGTAGTCGGGATACGCGAGGCGCACGCCCAGCACGTCGCGGATCCTGAGGTTCGAGACCCGCTTGTTGTCGCGGTAGAAGCTGCGCGCCATCTCGCTCATCGACGCGGCCGCCTGCTCGTAAGCTATCTCCGGAGGCGGGTCGACCCCGAGCAGGCCGGCGGCGAAAGCCGTGACATCCTGCGGCGGCGCGGGCTCGTCGTCGCAGACATTATATGCGGCGCCGGGATCGGGGCGCGCGATCGACGCCTCGAGCACACGTGCGATGTCTTCGACATGGATGCGGCTGAACACCTGCCGCGGCTTGACGATCCGGCGCGCGCTTCCGTCGCGCAGCGTATCGAAGGCAGAGCGGCCGGGACCGTAGATGCCGGCAAGGCGGAACAGATGCACCGGGACCCCGACCCGCACGAGGTCGAGCCAACCGCGTTCCGCCGCGACGCGCGCCGCGCCGCGCGGGCCGCTCGGATGCAACCCCGCGCCTTCGTCGACCCAGTCGCCGTCGCGGTCTCCATAGACGCCGGTCGTGGACAGATAACCCGCCCAGCGCAGATGACCCGCGGCCGCCGCGATATCGGCCGCATGATGATCGAGCACCGCGTCGCCATCACGATCCGGCGGCACCGAGGACAGCAGATGCGTGGTTCCGGCAAGGGCCGCGGCAGGCGCCGCGAGAGGCTGATCGCGGCCGAAGAGATGCATCTCGAACCCATGGACTTCGGTCAGGGCGCGTGCCTTGTCCGTCGAGCGCGTCGTCCCGGCCACGCGCCAGCCCTTGGCCCGGGCACGCCGCGCGAAGATCAGCGCGGAATACCCGAGGCCGAAGACGAAGAGCTTGCGCGGTGCCGGAGGTCGCACGGGCCAGCGCGTCAACCGGCGCGGCGCAGGCAGCGATTGGCGACGCTGGTCACGGCGCGAAGGCTTGCGGTGACGATATTCGGGTCGAGACCGCATCCGAAAATCGTGCGCCCATCGACATTCGCCTCGACATAGGCGATCGCCTTCGCGTCGGAGCCTTTGGACAGCGCATGCTCGCGATAGTCGACGATCTCGATCCGCAGGCCGAGCGCCTTCTCGAGCGCATCGACATAAGCGGCGATCGGGCCGTTGCCCTGACCGGCGATCACCGTATCCGCGCCGTCCACGCGCAAGGTCGCCTCGAGCCGGCGCTCCACGCTCGTGCCCTGACGCTGCGGCAGCGTGACATGTTCGATGAAATCGAGTTTGCCGGCCGCGAGGTATTCGCGCTGGAATTCACGCCAGATGGTGTCGGCGGTGATCTCCTTGCCGGTCTCGTCGGCGATGCGCTGGATCACACCCGCAAACTCGATCTGCATCCGGCGCGGCAGTTCGATCCCGTGCTCGGCCTCGAGCAGATACGCGACGCCGCCCTTGCCCGACTGGCTGTTGACGCGGATCACCGCCTCGTAGTCGCGGCCAATGTCCTTCGGGTCGATCGGGAGGTACGGCACTTCCCAAATCTCGGAATTCGCCTTCTCGAGGGCGGCAAAGCCCTTCTTGATCGCGTCCTGATGCGAGCCCGAAAAGGCGGTGAACACCAGTTCGCCGCCATAGGGATGGCGCGGATGCACCGGCAACTGGTTGCAGTACTCGACCGTGCGGACCATCTCGCGCACGTCGCGCATGTCCAGGCGCGGATCGACGCCCTGGCTGAAGAGGTTGAGCCCCAGGGTCACGATGTCGACATTGCCCGTGCGCTCGCCATTACCGAAAAGGGTACCCTCGACGCGATCCGCGCCCGCCATGACGGCAAGTTCCGCGGCGGCCACGCCGGTGCCGCGGTCATTATGCGGATGCACGCTCAGCACGATGCTGTCGCGACGCGTGAGCTTGCGGCTCATCCACTCGATCTGGTCCGCATACACGTTCGGCGTCGCCATCTCGACCGTCGAGGGCAGGTTGAGGATGATGCGGTTGGTGGGGGTCGGCTGCCAGACATCCATCACGGCCTCGCAGATGTCCTTCGCGAAGTCGAGTTCGGTGCCCGTGAAGCTCTCCGGCGAGTATTCGAGGCTGACCTGGGTGCCCGGCAGGGTCGCAACCAGATCCTTGACGAGACGCGTGCCCTTGACCGCGATGTCGACGATGCCGGGCCGATCCAGCCCGAACACGACCCGGCGCTGCAGGGTCGAGGTCGAGTTGTAGATGTGCACGATTGCCTTCTTCGACCCGCGGATGGCATCGAAGGTGCGGCGGATCAGTTCCTCGCGGCACTGGACCAAGACCTGGATCGTGACGTCGTCGGGGATCATCCCCTCGTCGATCAATTGACGGCAGAAATCGAAATCGGTCTGCGAGGCTGCTGGAAAGCCCACCTCGATCTCCTTGAAGCCCAGCTTGACCAGCAATTCGAACATGCGCCGCTTGCGCTCCGGGCCCATCGGCTCGATGAGCGCCTGGTTGCCGTCGCGCAGATCGACCGAGCACCAGATCGGCGCCGTGTCGATGACGCGCCCGGGCCAGCGGCGATCGGGCAGATCGATCGGCGCGAACGGACGATATTTGTGGATGGGCATGCTGGGATTGGACATGGCGTCGTTCCTGTGATCACGAGCCGGCCGCCTCTCGTGGGCGGCCGCGCAGCTTCGGTCGATGGGCGCGGTGGTCATCGGGCTTTTGGTGTCACGAAAGGACACCCGAATGGCCGTCAGGACCGGCGCTCGCCGCGCGCGGTCAGCGGCCGCACATAAGTCGCACACCCGCGAAGCGGGCGGCGCGACGACGCGATATCGAACTGCGCGAAACCATGAATGGACATTATGTGCAACGGGCGGCCTGGTCAACCGAGGCCACATCTACGATCCCATGCCGGCATCATGACGCGCTATCCTTGCCCGGCATGATGCGCCCCGCTTCTACCCTCGTCGTCCTTGCCGTGTTCGCCGCAACCTCGCTCGCGACGTCCAGTGCCCAGCACCGCGAGGCCGGTGGCCGCAAGACGCCCGCCGTCCTGCAGGGGTTGGACCTGGTCGATGTAGATCCCTACGCACGCTGCCTGGATCGTATCGCGACAGCGCCGCTCGCGGCCTTCAACGAGGCCCAGGCGTGGCGCGCGCGTGGCGGCGGTGACGCGGCACGGCATTGCGCCGCGCTCGCGATACTGGCGGGCGGAGACGCCGCATTGGCCGCGGAGGAACTCGAGGCGCTCGCGGCCGCCATGCGCCTGCGACCGCCCGGCCTACGCGCGCAGGTCCTGGCGCAGGCGGCGCGAGCCTGGACGGCGGCCGGACGCCTGGCGAAGGCCCAAGCCGCGATCTCGGTGGCGATCGGGCTCATGCCGGGCGACCTGGAACTGCGCATCGACCGCGCCGAGATCCGCGCGGAACTCGGCGCGCTCTGGGAGGCAGTCGACGACCTCAATCACGTCCTGGAGCGGGCATCTCGGCGCGCAGACGCCCTGGTCATGCGGGCGGCCGCCCACCGGCGCCTGGCGGTGATCGATCTCGCCGCCGAAGATCTGTCGCGCGCGCTCGCAATCGCACCCGAACATCCTGAAGCCTGGCTCGAGCGCGGGATCCTCGACCGCGCCGCAGGACGTCTCGACGCCGCGCGCGGCGCCTGGATCCGTGTCCTCGCGGCCGATCCCGACGGCCCGGCGGGCGAGGCCGCGCGCGGGCATATCGAAGCCCTGGAATTCGGAACCACGGGGCGCAGGTGAGACCGCCGCTCCGACGGCGCGTGGTTCAGAAATCCAGATTGGCGTAGTGCCGGGGCGGCGGCGCCCCGGGGATATGGTCGGACAGGAGCGGCCGGAAACTGGGCCTCGACTTGATACGGGCGTACCACTGCTTGGCGCCCTCGTGCTTGTCCCAGGGGACGTCACCGATATAGTCGAGCGTCGAGAGTTGCGCCGCCGCGGCGATGTCCGCGAGGCTGAAATTGTCGCCGGCAAGAAAGCGCCGCCGCTCCGCGAGCCAGCCGATGTATTCAAGATGGTAGTGGAGATTGGCGTATCCCGCGCGAACCGCCACCGAATTCGGTTCGCCGAGCCCGAGGAACCGCTTCAGCATCTTCTCGCGATAAAGATTGTCGGACACCTCGCGCGCGAAGCGGTGATCGAACCACGCCGCAAGCCGCCGCGTCTCCGCACGCTGGACCGCGTTGCCCGAGATCAGCTGGGTCTCCGGATAGGCTTCGTCGAGATACTCGCAGATGACATGCGAATCGCAGATCACCGCACCGCTCTCCTCGACCAGGACAGGCACGGTACCGGCCGGGTTGAGCGCCAGGAAATCGACGCGCCGCTCCCACACCTTTTCGACCTTGAGATCGCAGGCCAGATTTTTTTCGCGCAGCGCGATGCGCACCTTGCGCGAGAACGGGCTGAGCCAGAGGTGGTGAAGCGTTCGCATTGTCCGCCAGACGTTCTAGCGGCAGCGGCGGTCAGGGCGCAACGCCGGCGCCCGGTCAGGCGGCCATATAGGCCACATAGGCCAGCCAGACGAAGCCGACATAGAGCCCCAGGCTGGCCAGCGTCGCCGCCAGACCGAGCGCGATTGCCCCGCCATCTTCCGCCAGGAGACCGAGCGAGATCAACAGCGCGGCGCCCGCCGCGGCGAGGCTGACGAAGGGAAACGGGAGGATAAGAAGCACCGACAAGGCCACGAGCGCCGCGGCATCGACCCGCCTGGCGCGGACGAGCGCGGGCATCCTTGGCCGCAGAAGACGATCCGCCTGACGCGCGACTGGCAGCATGAGGCCCAGCATGCGCACGAGCCGCGCCTGCGCGATCCGGCGCGCGCCCAACACCCGCGGGAGGACAGGATGCGGTCGCCCGACAAGCATGCCAAGCGCGAGCGCCAGCATCGGCAGGCCGAACAGCGTCGAGAAGCCCGGCAAGCTCGGCCCGGGGGTCAAGTTCGGCGCGGCGAGCAGGAAGATGGCGAACCCGTAGCCCCGGCCACCCAGACGTTCGAGGAGGCCGGCGAGGCTGATCCCGTCGCCGGGAATGCTTGCGGCGAGTTCGTCGAGCGTGGCGGCGATCCCGGCCCTCACTCGCGCCAGCGCTGCGGCAGAAGCCGCGGCCCGAGGATCGAGAGCAGAAACAATCCGCCGCCCCAGAGCAAGGGACCGACGAAATGCTCCCCGCTCGCGGCTGACGCACCGGCTTCGCCCAGCTGCACGAAAGCCACAGTCTGCGGCAGCATGCCGACGAACGAACCGATCGCGAAATCGCGGCCGGACAACCGGCTCATGCCGTAGACGTAGTTCACGAGGCTATGCGGCAGCACGGGAACCAGCCGTGTCGCGAGAACGAGCCGCCAGCCGCCGCCCTCGGCCCGACGTAGCAAACCGCCGATCAGCGGCGCCTGCTCCGCGCGCAGCGCACCACGATTGGTGAAGCGCGCGATCGCGAACCCGGCCATCGCGCCGGCCATCGACCCGATGATCGCCCAGAGCAACCCCCACCCGACCCCGAAGAGACTGCCGGCGGCGAGCGCCATGACGCCGCGCGGCAGGAAGGCAAGCGATGAGCCAACATGAAGCACGACGAAGACCATCGGCGCTATGCCGGGATGGTCGTCGACGATGTCGGTGAGCCGGGCGACATGCAGCGCGTCGCGATGGATCGCGCCATAGGCGATGGCGGCACACAGGGCTGCGACGACCAGCGCACGCAGCCAGCGTGGCAGGTGGATCATGGAAAACCGTTCACCCCGGTAGCTGTGCCGGCGCGCAGACTACCCGATCGTCGCCCCCGCCGTCAGCGGCGGCGGAATTGGCGCGGCGCCGCCGGGCGCGGCATCGCCCGCTCGTCCTTGTGCCGGAAAACGAGCCGCCCCTTGCCGAGGTCGTAGGGCGTCATCTCGACCGTGACGCGGTCACCCGCGAGGGTCCGGATACGCGCCTTTTTCATGCGTCCGGCGGTGTAGGCCACGACTTCGTGGTCGTTCTCCAGCTTCACGCGGTAGCGGCCATCGGGCAGCACCTCGAGCACCACGCCCTCGAACTCGAGCAGATCTTCCTTCGCCATCTCGCGATCTCCCGTTCCGGTTGGAGGTCAGGCCGCGCGCCGGCCATTGGGCCGGCGGCGATGTCCTTGACGCGGCGGGCGCGCCCGCTCGTCGTCGCGCATGGAGGGTGCGCCATGGCCATCCGGGCGGCGGGAAGCCGCCGCGGGCTGCTCAGGAGCGATCCCGTTCGCGAGATGGTTCCCGTCTTCGGTGGGCAGGGCGCGGCGGAGGACACGCTCGATCGCGCGCAGCTCGCCGCGCTCGTCGGGCGCGCACAGCGAAATCGCGGAACCGCCTGCCGAGGCGCGCGCGGTGCGGCCGACACGATGGACGTAGCTCTCGGCGTCCACCGGCAGATCGAAATTGATCACATGGGTGATGTTCGGCACGTCGATCCCGCGCGCTGCGATATCGGTGGCGACCAGAACGCGGATACGTCCCTGGGCGAAGCTGCCGAGCGCGGCCTGACGGGCGTTCTGAGACTTGTTGCCGTGGAAGGCGGCGGTCGGGATGCCGTACTCCTCGATCTGGCGCGCCACGCGGTTGGCACCGTGCTTCGTGCGCGTGAACACAAGCACGCGCTCGAAACGCGGATCCCCGAGCAGGGCGAGGAGAGCGCCACGCTTGCGCGAGGCATCGACCATGAGCACGCGCTGATCGATGCGATCGACCGTCACAGTGGCCGGAGCGAGATCGATGCGAAGCGGATCACGTAGAAGCCCTGCCGCCAGCTGGGCGACCTCCGGCGGCATGGTCGCCGAGAACAGCAGCGACAGGCGCCGCTGCGGCAACGCGGCCACGATACGGCGCACGTCCCGGATGAAGCCCATGTCGAGCATGCGATCGGCCTCGTCGAGCACGAAAACCTCGACGCGATCGAAGCGGATCTGGTTCTGGCGGGCGAGGTCGATGAGCCGTCCCGGGGTCGCGACGGCAATTTCGACGCCGCGACGTAGTGCGTCGATCTGGCGCCGCTCGGGCACGCCGCCGCAGATGACGACGTGCCGCAGACCAGTGCCCTGGCCAAGGCGGTCGATCGTCTCGGCGATCTGGATCGCCAGTTCGCGGGTCGGCGCGAGGATCAAGCCGGCCGGAGAACCGGGGTCGCGAGCGCGCTGGCCCGCGAGGCGTTGCAGCATGGGCAGCACGAAGGCCGCAGTCTTGCCGGAGCCGGTCTGGGCGATGCCCAGGACATCGCGCCCCGCCAGGGCGACCGGAACGGCCTGCGTCTGGATCGGGGTCGGTGTCTCGAATCGCGCCGCGGCGAGCGTCCGCAGAAGAGGCGCGGCGACGCCCAGGGAGTCAAAAGTCGGTAGAGTCACAATAGATCCTTGCTGCGCCCCGCCAGACGATCGGCGCGCGCGATGGCGCGCGACCCGGTCATGGGCGCGTGTTGTCCGACCCGTGCGCAGATGGGAAAGACGACGTTGGAGGCGTTTCTCGGAAACGAACGGACGGCGCCGTCGAGGCGGCCGAACGGTCTTGCGCAATCGCGAGACCTCTGTAGCTGCAACATGGTGCAGTGCGGAATCGATGTCAATCGCGACGTCGAACCCGCCACGCATTGCAGCCACACGCGCCGCGCGCAACCCCGCCTGGATCAACCGGCGTCAGGCGACACGCCCGCGAGGAGTCGGTACATCGACCGCACGACCGGCAGTTCGACGAGCTTGCCGTCGAGCACAACTAGCCCCGAATCGCTCGCCTCGTAGGCCGCGACGACGCGGCGCGCGCGCGCGATTTCGGCAGGAGACGGCGTAAAGGCAGCGTGGATCGCCGCCAATTGGTGCGGATGGATCGCGGCCTTGCCACCGAATCCCATCGCGGCCGCGGCCTGCGCCTCGCGGGCCAGACCGGCCGTGTCGTCGAGGTCGAGGAACGGCACGTCGAGCACGTCGACACCCGCGCCGGCCGCGGCGTGCACGACCCGGCTGCGGGCGTAGAGCAGCGGTTCCCACGCGTTTGCGCAGCGCAGATCCGCGGACATGTCGACGGCGCCGAACAGCAGCGAAGCGACGCGGCGGGTGGACCGCGCGATGGCGACAGCGTCCGAAAGCCCGTCGTTGCTCTCGATGATCACGTGGAACCGCAGACCATCCAGCGCCGGGGAGGTCGCCACGAGGTCGTCGAGCACGCGAAGTTCGGCGGCCGCGCGCGTCTTCGGGATCATGATCCCTGCGGGCGGCTTCGACGTGCGCAGGAGCGCTGTCAGATCCTCAAGCCCGGCGGGCGTCGCCAATCCGTTGATCCGGATCAGCAGTTCGGACTGCGGCGCCGACGCGGCGGCGATGGCCGCGAACGTCTTCGTCCGCGCCTCGTCCTTGCGATCCGGAGAAACGGCATCTTCGAGGTCGACGCAGACGAGATCCGGCCCCGCCGCCTCGGCCTTGGAGATCAGTTCCGGCCGCAGCCCGGGTACGAAAAGCAGGCTACGGCGCGGCCGGGCGGCGGCGACGGCGAGCGGTGGCGCCATGGCGACCGGGTAGCCCTACCGGGATCCGGCGCCGGTGGCCGACGCGAACCGCCCGCCGCGACGATAGATCTCGAGATATTGCGGAACCACGGCCTCGATCGGCGTCGGCTCGATGCCGAGGCTGCGCAGATCCGCGGCGTCGGCGGGCACGACGTTGTCACGGCGCAGGAGTTTCACCTGATCGCGCGTCAGTTGCGGCGCCGGCAGTTTCTCCAGCACTCCCCCGAGGATCTCGGCAGCGCCGAAGGGGATCCGCGCGAGCACGCGGCGACGGCCTGTCTGCGCAAGGACATAGGCAAGGATCTCGCGCAGCGTCAGGACGCGTGGGCCGCCGAGTTCGTAGACCCGTCCCGATGTCGCCGGATCGTCGAGCGCGGCCTGGATCGCGTCCGCGACGTCGCCGACATAGACCGGCTGCAGGCGCGTGGCGCCGTCGCCGATCAGCGGCAACGCCGGCGCGAACTGCGCGAGGCGCGCGAAGCGATTGAAAAAATCGTCCTCCGGTCCGAAGACCACGGATGGCCGCAGGATCGGCGCATCGGGGTAGTACTGCCGGACGCCAGCCTCTCCCGCCGCCTTGCTGCGCGCGTAGGCCGACGGCGAAGCTGGGTCCGCACCGATCGCCGAGACGTGGACGAAACGCGCGACGCCCGCACGTTTCGCAGCCTCGGCCAGGCGTCCGGCACCCTCGCCCTGGACCGTGTCGAAACGCTGGCGGCCGCTCTCGTACAGGATGCCGACGAGGTTGACGACAGCGTCGGCGCCGCTCACGGCTTCCGCAACGGCGGCCGCGTCGGCGATGTCGACGCGCATCGGGACGATCTGCCCGACATTGCCCATCGGCTTCAGGAAGGCCGCGGCGACAGGATCGCGGACCGCCACGCGGACGACATCCCCGCGCGCGGCGAGCCGCCGCACCAGATGACGACCGATGAACCCAGAGCCGCCGAAAACCGTCACACGGCGCGCAGTCGTCCTCATCCGACACTCCTTCAGAAGATCGCCGCCGCTTATAAACCCGCCCGCCGGGCGGTCAAGGACGGCGCCGGAGACGACGCGATCTCGTCGCCGACGCGACATTGCATTTGACGCGCCGCGCTCGCTTGGCTACTGAACGCACATCTCGATGCCGCCGCGAGGCGGTATGGGGGAGCGCGGGCCCGGGTGGCGGAATTGGTAGACGCGCTAGATTCAGGTTCTAGTGGCCGTAAGGTCGTGGAAGTTCGAGTCTTCTCTCGGGCACCAAGCACTCAATGACGGACCGCCGGTCGCTCCCAGGAGCGCCGGCGGTACGCTCTACCGACAGCCGGACGCGGGCGAACGGCAGAAGTGACGCCGGATCTTCGCGACCTCGCCGCAGACGCAGCGGCCCATGCAGCCTGTCCAAGCCCCTTTCGAGGCGCCATGACCATCGCATTCCATGAAGGTGACCTTCCCGAGGGCCTCGATTTCGGCGCGTCGCTCGCGAT
>Ga0315906_10009883_pt1 | contig 11280 bp, 10 predicted proteins | sample LakEriMetagenome_4_FD_203526 | JGI IMG/M metagenome (GOLD analysis project Ga0315906, IMG submission 203526) | Freshwater fungal communities from buoy surface, Lake Erie, Ohio, United States - Buoy 2 MA122 | ecosystem: Environmental > Aquatic > Freshwater > Lake > Lake biofilm | place: USA... | reverse complement strand
CGGCTCAAAAACGATTTGGCGAGGGATGAGCCGTTTCGAAACGATCGTCGAAGCGTACGCTGCCTTTAATCAAACGACTTGTGGGGTATAAAATGGCTGGAAGCCTATCCCACGTTCTCAAGGGTGGATTGCGAGGCAAAGCCGCTTCACGAACCCTACGGCAAGATCCACTACCGGGGTCTTGATCCAAAAAACGCGCGCCGCCCACGGGCGGCGCCCAGACAGAAGCAAAAAGGGTTACTTCTTCATCCGCGTCTTAGCCACGAGCCCACCTAAACCAAATAGCGACCCGATCACCATCATGCTTGGCTCAGGCACAACGGCGTCTGAAGACAGACTTGCGACACGAAAACCTATGAGGAGGCCCTGGCTGCTAGGGTTGAAGTTGCTGCGAGTCGACGACGACAGGTTGAAGGAGTCGCCGCACCTCAGTTCCGCGACGCAGCCAACACGGCGATGGGTTGGAAGAACGCCAACCTACGCAGCAAAATGACGCGACTTCTGCGACGCGCCGAAGTCTCGGGCTGGCCACGATTGTTCCACTCTGTAACGCTTCAAGAGGGGCGAGCCAGCCGGCAAACGGAACTGCAACGGGAGTTTCCGTTGCACGTGGTCTGCTCTTGGCTTGGCAACTCACCACGCATCGCCCAGCAGAGTTACCTGCTTGTGACCGAGGACGATTTTGCCAAGGCTACTGGGGCGAAGAAGGTGATGGTTTGAGTGAATCGATGGCGGAGTCGAGCTTTTAGCCATCGAGAAATACAGCTTAGCGGTAACTGCCGAGAACGTTGGGGAATTGTATGCCGCCGGTGTCCGCCAGTCCTGGGCTATCGCAGGTGGTGTGGCGAACCGCTCCGTGCAGACCCACACTTAGGTTGTAAACGTTGCGTTATTTGATCACGAGCCGTTTCAAAACGGCGTTACCGTTCCGATCAAGGGTTACCTCAGCCGAGAGATTCTGGCTACGAACTGCGCGCTCGTATCTCAATCCCTCGCCTTCCTGAACGAAATACGACTCGATGCCAAATTCAATTCGATTCCAACCGTTGATTCGGCCCCGAAGGAATTTTCCGGTGGATGGTTTTTGAAGACTAAACTGGCTCGCTCGCCAATGTTTGCCATCTTCTTCGGGCACTATCGCGACGTACACGGTTTGGCCTTGGTCATCGGTGGATTGAAGCCCAGGAATGCCTTGCGGCGGGACACGACTGAGTTCATAACCGAGGATGACATAATCGCCTCGGAACAGATCGCGAGGATCTACCGGCACGACGCGCAGTAGGATCGTATCGCCGGTGAGCAGCGTGGTTAATGGCGCCACTATCAACCCGATGAGGACTATGAGTTGGAAACCAATACCGGCGATCAGTATGGCTCCTTCCCGGTTCTTGATCCACTCAAGTCCGCGGTCTAGCCACTCGACCCCGGCCAAATTTGAGTTCCTTGGTTCAGCGGTAGTATAAATCATGTTACCTTTGCTTTCGGTTGCGCCAATAAAATCCCACCCCAAACAGAGCCCCACCACATAGGAAAAACATCAACGCTGCGCCAAGCATGCCGCCAAAATCACCGAAAAGGTCGACGTATCGCACCACAGCCCAGAGCAGAAAATACATCACACCGGCCGCAAAAGGCTGGCCCCGATCTTCTCGAAGTCCGACCCCAATTAACCAGAAAGCGAGGAAGATCATGGCGACGTTTGCTACAATGGTCGGGAGTAGTGGCTCGCCGATGATCAAGTGCCAAACGAGCAGGATGACCATGACCACTACTAGACCGATCGGCAGGCATTGCCAGCGCAGAATCTGTTGAATCTGCTGTGGAACCGAGGGCGACGCGGGCGATTCACGGCGTTTGAGCAGTGCAGCCAGAAAGATGGTCGCAGCCGAGAGGCTCAATATAACCAGCGCCGGAACTAGAGTTCTTGCTTCAAATTCAGAACGCTGAATCGCGTCGCTGAATTCAAAGAAACTCATGGCTAGTAGCACGCCAGCCGCCAGCAGAACTCCGAAAAGGCGATAAGGAATGGCAAACCGGCTGCCTGCGGGGTGGTTTTCGGCAATGACAAGCATCAGGCCTCCGACAGCACCAATGAAATAGACCGTCTCCTCCTCCAATTTCCAAGCAATGGGTTGCAGAATGACCCACCAAGCCAAAAGAGGGACGTAAAGGGCGACAGTGGCGACGGATCCCTTGCGGTAGGCCCACATTAGGCCGGGCAACGCCAACAGCGGAAGCGAGTATGCGCCGTTTGCGATAAACCCCCAACGTCCAAAGAACCACAATCCGGCATCACCGAATCCGATGATCTCCATTCCGCACCAGATCGCCAGCAGGGAGACTAGCAAGGCGTGAAGCAACAGAGTATCTAGGCAAAGTGCAAAAGGTAGTACTCCAAGAGACCACCACCAGACGCCGGCAGGGTAGTGAGCGTTGAGATTAAAAATTTGAGCTACCAGAAAAATACCGGCGCCGTAAAAAAGGCAACCCAAGAAGAATACCACCTCCGACAACAACATCGCGTGACGCCTAAAACGCAGAAGCAATGCTGCGGTTTGCGTTCCGGAGACAACGGTGAAGATGATAAACAGCTTCAGTACATCGGGCATGGCTTCCCAGTTGTAGCCAACCAACAACAGCATTCCCAGGCCAACCAGAAAGGCTGCAACACCCATTAGCGTCAGCAGTGCTGTGGATCGCTTTCGCTCGGCCAGCTCGTCCTGCGTCTCGTAGAGATCGAGGATCGGAGCCGTCTGTTCGGCAGACAATAAGCCGTGCGACTGCCAGTCATTGAGCTGACAAACAAGCCACGCACGCTGCTTGTCGGAGATGCCACGCTTGGCCATGCCTCGGACTCCTGCCCACTAATAGTTTTATACGGATCAGCCTAAAACCATCGACCGCACCAAAGCCGCCTATCTTTCAAGCCAAGCTCGACCCGACGTTGAATAATATGAGGCACTTGAGAGTCAATCAATCATTGGATGGAGTGCTAGGCTGTTTTGGGGCTAATCATCCTGTACCGAGGGACGACGCGAACTTCCCCGACATCTCTGTTCTGGCAATGAATTCCAACACGATTCGAACTGACCTAGTTCGAATCCTGCACCTCCACCAAAAAACCACATGTTTTCGCTAAAAAACCGAGGGTTTGGAAACGACTCTTGCGACTCACTGGACGACGCACTGAAATGTTTTTGGGGGCCAAGGCAGCGCACGAGACGATGATTTCTACAGGGGCAGCACCTGCAGGCATGGATAGGCACAGAAAGCCAAAGCAATTGGCCCAATATGCGAAAAACCCTGGGGAAACCAGGGTTTACCAGCGGAGAGGACAGGAACCGAACTTTTGAATGTTTTCCCTGTGTTTCTGAAGAGTTCGAAAGGTACCAATTTCCCTCGACTCTCCCCCTAAAAACAACCCGCAATCGGTTTCCTCTTGCTTCCGTGTATTCGGTGTGTTCCGTGGTTCCCACATTCCCTGCTTCCGTGTATTCGGTGTGTTCCGTGGTTCCCACACTCCCTGCTTCCGTGTGTTCGGTGTGTTCCGTGGTTCCCTAGTTCCGTGTCTCGCACCCGGTCTTAGTAGATTCCTGAGGTTCAACCCGGACCCAAAAGCATGACGCTGATTTTTCGCACGTTGCCCGACTGGTCTGCGAGTTGAACTTCCGCCTCGATCTTTCCGTGATTCGCCGCCGTCGTTCCGACCGGTGCGGTCACCATGATCGGGACCAGTTTCGATTCGTTGGGTCTTAGCGTCGGTGCCTCGTCGCTCCACTGGACCGACGCACTTGCAGGCGAGAGCATTTGGATCGTGTAAGTCTCGGTTTTGTCGGTCCGGTTCCGCAACCGGACACGGAAATTGTTCTGCAACATCCGGGCACTGTTGATCGCATAAGGCGCCCCCGGACTCGATAGTATTCGGGCGTCAAATGCGAATTTGGTGGTCAGCAAGACCAAAAATAGCGTGCTGGTAACGAGAACTAAAAGCGGATAGATCAACGTCCGTGGACGCACCCAAGAATGCTTCTTGCCCTCTAAAGCGTCTTGGCTGCTATATCGGATCAACCCTACAGGCTTGCCAATCCGATGCATGATCGTATCGCAAGCGTCGATGCACTGCGTGCAATGAATGCACTCCATCTGCAAACCGTTGCGAATGTCGATCCCCGTAGGACAGACCGCCGTGCAGTGCCCACAATCGATGCAGTCCCCGGCGCCCGCTCCGGTCGCTTTGCCTTTGTGCCTAGGCTCTCCGCGCTGGATGTCGTAAGTGACAATCAAACTCTTGCGATCGAGCATGACCGACTGGAAACGCCCGTAGGGACAAGCCACCATGCAGAGCTGCTCGCGGAAAAACATGAAGTTGTACATCAACCCAAAGGTTGCGCCCGCCATCACACCAAATGCACTCGGATGCTGCCAGGGCGATAATCGCATCCACTGAGCCAGTCGATCCGTGCCGACAAAGTAGCTCAAAAAGGTATGAGCCAGAAACATGCAACAGGCCAAGTAGACGACAAAGCGCCCAACCCGAAGCGCCGCATTGAGCGATTTACGAGGCTTTCCTCCCTTGCCAACCGTCCCAGAGAACAACCGATCGATGGGCCGAAAGAGAAACTCAAGGTACACCGTCTGCGGACATCCCCAACCACACCACAATCGGCCACCTACGGCCGTAAGAAACATGATCGAAAAGAAAACCGTGAGCATCAACAAAAGCAATAGACCCGAGTCAGTGGGATAAAACGTGTGCCCAAAGAACGTGAATTCCCTAGATACAATATCCAAAAGAACCAGCGGCTTACCCGCATATCTCAGATGCGGCAGGGTCACGAAAAACGCGATCAACCCATAAGCCAAAAGCCTACGACGCTTCCAGTACTTGCCCGTCGAAAGGGCTGGATTGATCCAACGCCGCTTCCCATCGCCTTGCAATGTCGGCAACACCATCTCTTGAGCAGGAATCAACGGGCTGTTCGGATCGATGGGGCCAGTCATGTCAAATCATCTACTTTCGGTTCAAGCGATCTTTACCCAATGATCCGTTGCACAAGGCGACAAATCAAGGAAGCTCGGGTGTCTCTTTCTGTCGCATGCGCGAGTTTCAGCAAATCTTTAACGGCTGTTAAAATAGTTGGGTTGAATCACTTTTTTTGGTTCGCCGAGCGCCCGTCTGCCGATGGCAATCTACACCGAATCGACTCAGCTCACCCTTTTGGCTCTCTCGGGAACGACCCCCATGGCTCAACTCTCTTGGTACGAACGCCTTTACTGGAAATACCTCTCCAAGCCGGTCTCGCAGCGAGCGCTCTTCCTACACGTCCTGGATAACCCACTGACCTCCATCCTGGAAATCGGCATGGGTTCCGGTCAACGTATCGCTCAATTGCTAGCAATCAACGCGAAGGGCTCGGAGCCCAAGCCCATTCGATACACGGCCATCGATCCATTCGAATCGAATCACCAATCGGCCAGCGGCCAGCAGCCGTTGCTGAGCCTCAAAGCCGCTCACCGTATCCTCTCAGAACACGGGGTCAAAGCCCACTTGATCCCAGGTGAGCCGTCCAACTCGGTCGCTCGCGTCGCTCACAGTGTGCTCCCAAGCGACTTGGTCATCATCGACGGTTTTTGGGAGAATGGGGATGCCAATGGCCAAGCGATCGCGCAATGGTTGCCGCGATTGTGCCACGTCCAATCGACCCTCTTCGTCGCAAGATCCCCAGGTGAACCCCTGATAAAAGTCCCTGTACCGAACACCGCCATGCCCGTGCTACAGACCAAGGCAGCCTAGGTCGCATGCGAGCCGTGCTGCAGCGGGTTTTGAGCGCGAATGTCCAAGTCGACCAAGTCATCGTTGGCCAAATCGAACAAGGTTGGCTCGTTCTCCTAGGAGTTGAGCAAGGCGATACGGTCGAATCGGTGAGGTGGCTCGCCGAGAAGACCGTCAACCTGCGGGCCTTTTCCGATGAACAGGGCAAGATGAACCGCTCGGTCTTGGACCTCGCAGGCCAAGTCCTCATCGTCTCTCAATTCACCTTGGCCGGCGACTGCCAAAAAGGACGCAGGCCCAGTTTCGATCGAGCCGCGGTGCCCGAAGAGGCTCGAAAACTCTACGAGCTTTTTTGCGATCAGGTCGCTTCGATGGGAGTGCACGTCGAACGCGGGATTTTTCAAGCCGACATGCAAGTCACCTTGGTCAACGATGGGCCTGTGACCTTCGTGATCGATCATCCGCAATGACCCAAGAGCAAGTCGATCTGCGCGACGCGATTTTGAATATCCTCGCGCGTGATCTGCTGCAAGCGTTCGATGCTGAACGACTCGATGGTGTAGCTTGCGACCGCTGTCCCGTGCTTAACGGCTTGTACAAAGACCTTGCGATCGATCGCAACTGCGGATCGGCCGACTTGATTCTCCAGGTTGATGTTCTCGCAAAGGTGACCCAAAAGACCGCCGGCAAAGCTATCACCGGCTCCGGTCGGATCGATCAAGCGATCGCTTGGGTAAGCCGGTATGGCCAGCATCAGATCCGGTCCGAGCACAAAACAGCCGTGCTCGCCTTTTTTGAGAATCACCCAACGTGGCCCCATCGCCTGGATGCATCGAGCGGCTTGGACGTAATTCGACTCGCCCGTGAGTTGTTTGGCCTCGATGTCGTTGATAAATAAACCATCGATTTTCGCAAGCAGTTCGAGCAGTTCCGAACGCGTCGTATCGATCCACATATCCACCGTATCGGCAAACACCAATTTAGCCCTCGTGCACTGCTCGAGGACTTGGTGTTGAACGGTAGGGATCGCGGCGGCTAGGAAAACGATTTCCGAATCGGCATAAAAGTCAGGTACGCTGGGTCGATACCGGTCGAATCCGTGCATTTGGATCTCGAGCGTCTGGCGATCTTGATAATCCTGCAAGTAGCGACCTCGCCAGAAGTACGATTTAGCTTGCGAATCGCTGGTCACTCCGCGCCAGTCGACTCGGTGATTCTGGAAACTTCGGGTATAATCCTCAGGCCAGTCATTCCCGGTGCGTCCTATGAGCCGCACAGGCGTGTAGAAACCAGCCGCATAAGCAAAGTAGCTGGCGCTGCCACCGAGGACCCGTTCTCGATTGCCAGCCGGAGTTTCTACCGAGTCGATAGCCAACGTCCCAACGCAAAGCATGTTCATCGATGCAGGTCCCCAACCATAAATTCATAAGCGATTCAATGTTTCGACCACCCTGGTACTTGCGAAGCGGTCATTTGCAAACGGTGATTACGGGATTCTATCGTCCGATCGTAGACCTGCCACCTCGGATCGCCCATCGCTGTCCCCTCGGCGACTCGCTCGGACACATGCTGGTCCATGAGAATTCCCCAGAGCAGCCCAGCGATCGACCTGCCGTCTTGCTCTTACACGGATTGGGCTCGTCGCACGCAGGGACTTACATGACCAACATCGCCGCAGGATTGGTTCGCAAGGGATACCGGGTATTCCGAGCCGATTTACCGGGGGCTGGCCAATCGTACCTCGAGACCCCTATGCCTCCGCACGGAGCTTGTTTCGACTCGATCCGAAACTGCTTGGAGCATTTGAGCCAATCGCTTGGAATCTCCGATTGGAACTTGGCGGGTATCTCGCTCGGTGGCAACATCCTGCTGAGAATGCTTGGAGACTGGAAGCCGGGCCGAGTGAAAATCCATCGCGCCATTGCCCTTGCTCCCCCGATCGATCTGGATGCGTCTTGTCGAAACGTCGAAAAAGGGATCAACCGACTCTATGCGAGTTATTTCTTGAGAGCCTTACGCAAACAATCCCAAGCCCGAGGCGAGCACTGGCCGGAGTGGAGGAAACTCCTGGCGCAAGCCGACTACGGATCCTTGCGACGTTTCGACGACTCGGTCACCGCACCGTTGGCTGGATTCAAAGATTCGCAAGACTACTACTCGACGGGATCCTCAATAAACTGGCTCAATCGCATCAAAGCGCCGGTGAAGATCCTCGTCGATCGGCATGACCCGATCGTTCCTTATAGGCTTTTCCCCAATGCGGATTATTCGCCGACGACCGAGTTGATTATCACCGATCGGGGTGGCCATGTTGGATACCTCCGAAAAGGGGACTCGCCCGGAGCATTTGAGCGATGGGCCGACCGGTGGATCGTCGAAACCCTCACCGACGACCACGCTTGGTAAACATCCACCATTTGTGCAACTCGCTGGCCGGCAGAATCGAAAGCGAGAGCAGGAGCAACACCCCCCAGCGCTCAAGGCTTATAGGAGCCGTATGCAGAACGGATTGCCCAAGTGGCAAGTACATTGCCGCGACATGGATGGCCAATGCCGAAATCGTTCCTACCAGAAGGATCGGACTGCGAAATGGCGATAGCCAGAACGCCGACTTGGTCTCCGATCGGCAGTTCCCAAGATGGATATTCTGAAACAGCACCAAGAGCAACAGCAAAGTATTCCTAGCCATGGCGACATCGTTTGGCGTTGGATCAGCCGGCAGGAGAAACACGAAGGTCCAGTAGGACACCAATCCCATCGTCAATGCTGCGATCACGGTCCGTTCGATCATCACCCGATCAAAGATAGGCTCTTGCGGATCCCTAGGCTTGCGATCCAACACATCTCCTTCGTTGGCTTCGAAAGCCAACGCGATATCCTGGATCCCATTGGTCACCAAATTGAGCCAGAGCAGTTGCACTGGCAAGAGGGGCAAATAAGGCAAACCGCTAACGATAGCAAGTGCCATTAAAATGACCTCAGCTCCCCCCGTCGAGATGGCGAGATAAATCACTTTGCGAATGTTATCGTAAGCCACCCGGCCTTCCTCGATCCCTCCGACGAGCGTGGCGAAATTGTCGTCGCTGAGCACCAGCGAGGACGCCTCGCGTGCCACGTCGGTCCCGCTTCTGCCCATCGCCACACCGATATTCGCTGCCCGCAAGGCCGGCGCGTCGTTGACTCCATCACCCGTGACGGCTACGAAATGACCCGCCCGACGAGCGGCCTGGACGTACTCGAGTTTCTGCCGAGGCGCCACTCTGGCGAAAACCCGAAATCGATCGATTTCCTCCGACAAAATCAGGGAAGGTTCATCGATGAGCTCCTGGCCTGTGATCACTTGATTCTCACCATCGACCAACCCGATTTGCTTCGCGATACTCGTCGCCGTCGAGCGATGGTCTCCGGTGACCATCACCACTTGAACCCCCGCCTCTTGGCACTTGTGGATCGTCTCGCGTATCCCCGGTCGCAGGGGATCGAGCATACCGATCAGCCCAAGGAATTCTAAGTTAGGCGGAAGCTCTGGAGAATCCGATGGTGCGACCTCCGACGACACGATTCCCTGAGCCAAGGCCAGCACTCGAAACCCTCGCTCGGCCATCGAGTTGGCCTCCTGGTCATAGCGTTCCAGACACTCCGATCCATCTTGGGCCGCGCACATACCCAGCACTCGCTCTGGACTTCCTTTCACACAAACCAGCGTTTGATCCGATGCGCTGTGGAATGTGGCCGCGAAACGATGCTCAGGCTCGAACGGGATCTGATTGACCTGCGGATACTCACTGCTCAAACGCTCCCGCGTCGAACCGATCTTGATCCCAAGACTCAGGATCGCAATATCCACCGCGTCGCCTCGCCAAACCCAGGAACCATTCCGATGATGCAAGTCGGATTCGTTGCACAGCAACCCGGTTCGCACAAGCCGATCTAGCGATTCGCTGCTCCCGGACTCAAGCGAATCGCCACCCAGGAGCACCTGACCTTCTGGCTTGTAGCCTTGGCCTGTGACCTCCATACGATTACCGTCGGGCAGGTAAATCTCACCGACCATCAATTCGTTGCACGTAAGTGTCCCGGTCTTGTCGACCGCAATCAAGGTACAACTCCCCAAGCCTTCGACGGCAGTCAAGCGACGGACGATCACCCCTCGTCGAGCCATGCGGCTCGTCGCGACGGCAAGCGAGATCGTCATCGCAACAGGTAGAGCTTCAGGAATCGCCGAGACAGCAAGCGCTACGGCAAAGAGAAACATCTCGCTGACCGTGTAATGACCGAACCAAACTCCGATGAACCCAAGCACTGCAGCAGCGATCAAAACCGCCAGAGCGATGAACCGAGTGAACGACTCCATCCGTACCAACAACGGTGCCTTGCCCTCAATGCCTCCAAGCACATCCAATGCGAGTTCCCCGATGCTGGTTTTCGTTCCCGTGGCGACGACTAGACCTTTGGCCCTTCCCCGAGTGACAATCGAGCCTGCATAAGCCATGTTGCGACGGTCCGCCAAGGGAATCGCTTCCTGACTTGTCCATTGTGCATCCTTAAGCACCGCGAGCGATTCACCGGTCAGAAGCGATTCGTCGATTTCCAATCCCGTTGCGCTCATGAGTCGAACGTCGGCAGGAACCCGATTGCCCGACTCAAGCCAAACAACATCCCCAGGAACAATCTCTTGGGCATTGATCTCAACCACTTCGCCATCGCGTAGCACCGCACTGCGTATCTGAAGGAACTTGCGCAAAGCATGGCAACTCTGTTCGGCTCTCCATTCCTGATAACCACCGATCGTGGCATTGATTGCCAGAACCAAGACGATGAAGCCCGCATCCTTCATGTCACCGATCAAAAGGGAGACCCCAGCGGCCATCCCCAGGATGTAGATCAGTGGACTGCGAAATTGACTCAGCAGGATATTCCACCAGGGGCGCGGCGGACGCTCGGGCAAACGATTCGGTCCATAGCGAAGCAATCGAGCCGCCGCTTCGCCTTGCTCGAGCCCCTGCGACTTGGTCTCGAAGTCCGCGAGCAAAACCGGTAATTCCTGAGTGTGCCATGCGACCGGCTGCTGCGTTTTGGACATCGTCGTTGAGCCTTACCAAGTCAGTGGCGGATCGAAGTCAGCCCTGAATCCTAGCTCAGCGATGCCCCGGAGAATACCTCCGAAAACCGGATTGCAAACGAGTTTACAAACTACATTGCCCGATGGGCTTGAAGATCTTCCAAGTCCACAAATTCCAGAGTGGAAATGTGGGTCGCTTCGAGAACCACCTCCGGGGCCTTGCCTGCTTCGAGAGCTTCTTTCCATCGAAGCACGCACAAACACCATTGGTCACCGGGTTTGAGCCCCGGAAACTCATACTGCGGGACAGGAGTGGATAAATCGTTACCTCGACTGCGAGAGAACTTCAAAAAGTCCTCGGTCATCCGAGCGCAAACCAAGTGCATTCCGTGGTCGTCAACTCCTGTGCGGCAACAACCGTCCCGAAAAAAACCTGTCATCGGAT
>Ga0315906_10009880_pt1 | contig 11280 bp, 15 predicted proteins | sample LakEriMetagenome_4_FD_203526 | JGI IMG/M metagenome (GOLD analysis project Ga0315906, IMG submission 203526) | Freshwater fungal communities from buoy surface, Lake Erie, Ohio, United States - Buoy 2 MA122 | ecosystem: Environmental > Aquatic > Freshwater > Lake > Lake biofilm | place: USA... | reverse complement strand
GGGATGGCCGATCCATTCCTCGTATACGCGCTGCGTTACGCCGAGATTGGTCCGACCGCCGGGGTCTTTCGGATGATTCACATAGCCACCTTCGTGATGAAGGATGATCTCAAGGCAGCGATTGAAGTTGTCCTTAGCCATTTAACATCTCCGGTGTGACCATGACGCGACCGACTGCGCCATATTGCTTGTGATAAGTGATTGCCCATGCGGCCCGATCCGCAATCCAGCCGCCGCGAGCGGCGTAAGCGTCCCTTGCAGCCAAGGTCGGGTGCTGGACCACGGTAACGCCGTTGTATTCCTTTTCGTCACGGTGGTGGCGATGACCGCAATGGATTTCACGGCGCTTGGTCCGGCCCCAGACCTCAGGGAATTGAGCGGCAAACAGGAGCGGAAGCGCCTCGTTCTTGACCTTGTGCCCGTGGTGGATGCCGAGCATGGTCTGGCCCCACTCGAACACATAGAACGGCAGGGAGCTGTCATTGACCGTCACGCGCGGCTCGTTCTCGTAATGCACATCAAAGAAGTCAGCCAGCCAGCCGGTGCCCTCCTCGTCGTGATTGCCTTCTGCGATCACCAGGTGGACGTTCTGGTGCGTCTCCAGACACATCTTGACCAAGTTGCGGATGATGCGGATCGCAGCCTTCCTGATCTTCGGATAGCGGCTGTCAGCGTCCAGCACATGGCCGTGTGCCGGAGTGACCGGAATCTTGCCGTCCGTGTGCAGGAAGTCCCCTTGTATGTTCACAACAGCCGTATCGGCAGCAGGGCTGCGCCCAATCATGGACGCCATTGAGCGATTGATTACGCTCTCGGCAATCTCCAAGTCCCAATCCTCACCGCCTTCACGGTGCCACGCGAGCATCCCCAGGTGGTAATCCGTGAAAGTGAAGAGGTTGCAAAGCTCTGGAGACGTTTGCGTCGGGGCTGAGACAGGCTCACCTCTAGGCAAATCAGCCTTGAGCGCGTCAATGACTTCCTTGAGCGCCTCTAGCTGCTTCTCGCGGTCAACATTAGTCTTGACCCACTGCGCCTTCATGACGCCATCAGCGTCGTACAGGGTAGACACGCCCTTGACCAAATGGCCTTCCGGTGCGCGCTCGTCTACCTCAGTGCGAAGATCGCTACGGCTCTTGGCCGCAGCATAGCGATGTTGGAGTGTAGGTCGAGCTATATTCAGACGGCGGGCAGCCTCAGCGACACTACCGTATTCGTTTACAACTCTAATCGCTTCGAGGAGTTGATCCTCTGTCAATGGTTTCGCTGGCATTAGACCTCCCAAGTAACCGCTGCACGGTATCGGTCTCAAGAATCCGAATCACCGTCCAGATAATGGTCAGGATTGCCGCGATATTAGGAAGCATCTGAAACAACGTCCCCAGCATCGTCCCAACAGAAAGCGCATCCAGAAGATGCTTGACTCCCTCAGGGATGGTTGCCCAGATGTCGTCGTCTCTCATGATACCACCAATACAGCAACAATGGTAGTGATAGATGCCACAATGGTAGTGTCAAGCGGAATAATTTGTTTGTGGACCATGACCTGCACCTAGTGGAGATCAACCCACGCCCCTCCGGCGCGGACTTGCAGCTTGCTAGTGGTGGAGTTGTAAAGGATCAGCCCATTGGCTGGGGAGGCAATTGCATCACGCTGAGCAGTAGTCATGCGCGGTGGAAGCAACCCCCGTGTGGTTGAAGTTACGTCCAGCATGGCGGATGCGTCCGGTGAGGCCGTCCCGATCCCGGTTTGCCCACTAACACCAACACCGAACACTTCGCTGCCGCTAACCTGAACGCTAAGGAGCCGGGAGCCAGCCGCCGATGCGGTGTTGGTCACGTTGAGACGAATGCCGTACCAAGTGGTGCCAGCAGCGTTCCAGGTATCGGTCATGTCATAGATGTAGGACATATATACTCCTTATCACTTAGCTACCAACGGCGGAAGCAGTGCCGCCAAAACTGATGGTCTTGGTGGGGCTGGCGCTGTCCCGCGCAGCATAAAGCTGCACTTCGTAGTCTGTATTGGCACTCAGACCCGTTACAGTGGCCGAGATCGAGATCAGACCGCCACCAACCTGGGTGCGATAGGTGCCGAACTCCGAGTCGTAGATAATGACAACAGGGTACGAATCATCAGCCTGAGTGCCAGCATCGCTGAATGAGCCGCCGACGGGGCGATACTTCCACCGGCCAATGGCCCCAAAGCTACCGTCAGGTGATGCCTCTTCCGCGTAGATCGTGAGCGGGGCCGAGAACGTGATGGTGCCTGCCGATCCGGTCTTTACGGTCATCAGGTCCGAAATGGCCGTCAGCGTCGTGCCGGATACGCTGGAGAACGTCGAATCGCTAACTGTGGTGCCGCCACCAGTGCCGGTATTGGGTGGAGGAGCGTCCGAGCGCACTACGGCAATTCGTGAAGTAACATCAAAGCCTTGATAGGCTGACTTGACCACGATCTCTGCGCTGGACGCAATAGTCACGCCAGAGGGAATGCTGACGATGCCATTGGACACGGTGACGGTCCCGCCGCTGACGCCGTTTTGGCTTACAATCGTCCAGGTTGCGCTCGACGATACGTCGGTGGCCCCATAGAACCGCTTGAACTGGATCGTGCGCGGAAGCTGGCCGCTATCAATCGTACCTTGGTAGTTGGCCGAGAACAGGCTAGTAGCATCTGCTGGTTCATGGCGGCTAGATGCTTGGAGCGTGCCAAGAATAAAGGGGTTGTTGAGCGGATCGTAGATCGTCGGCGCGGTTGGCGTAACCGGGGCCGAATCCTCGGCATCCCACTTGTAGATGTCGGGATGCTCCTCAATCAGCGCCATAGGCACCTGACCGTCGAACCTGATCTCTTGGCTGACTACCCGGAACAGCTTTTGCGACCAACCAAGTGGGCCGAAGCTGAGGCGCACGATGTCGCCTACCACGCAGCCCTGCGCCTTGGCGGTGAACACCGCATTGAACATACCGCGATACTGGTTGCGCTGGAGAGCCTGCTTGGCAAGCCGCTGCGCCCTGCGCCCATCCTCCACATACGGCAGATCAAGCGACATGGCCCGCTCAATGCCATCTGGGCTGGTAAAGCCAACTTCCGGGTAATCCACAAGCTGGTACAGGCTGTTGCTGGACGGATCAATGTAGCGACCGCGCGCCTTATTATAAGTGTCGGTCAGGCCGCGCGTCTGCTGCCACTCGAACTCACCCAGAATGTCGCCATCCTCAAAGTCCAGCACGTAATCGGCCAGATCGTTCTTGACCACCTCCAGCGCCAGCTTGCCGTTGCTGTCACGCAGTGTACCGTTCATGCAAGTCAGCAGCGAACTAATAATGGTCATGCGGTCGTCAGCATCCGACGCCGTGCCAGAGGTACGATACCGCTTCTGGCTTCCGCCAGTGGCAAGCAAAACCGTTTCATCGCAGATGTTGGCCGCAGTGATGAACGACTCAAGGTCAATGCGCGCTGCCGGGACACCGCAACCAATCGAGGTCTTGCCGTTGATCTTCCAGCCGAGCAGCCACCACAGAAGCTGGAGAGCGGGATTGTCCGTGTCGTCCGCATCCGTGTAGTTGCCCCAAGTGGACTGGTCGTCGGCGCGATGCGCTCCAGAGCCACCCGGCACAGTGCTATCCTTGCGCGGATCATACAGCAATGCGCCATCACCAATGATGGTGACGCGGCTAGGCATCCCGTTGACCAAGGGGCTTTCGGTCTTGGAGCTGTTGCCGGTGCGCTTGATGCGGAGATGCACATAGGCGCAGCCCGTCAGGCGGCAGGTGCTACCCCACTTCGCGCCACCATTGATCGAGATCGTATTGCCCGCCGTGCCTTCAGTGCGGGTAGCGATAGTAAGGTAGCCTGAATAGGTACTGGTCACACCGCCGCTGGCCGTCCACGCCTGCTTTTCCTCAAACCAGATTTCGTCAATCGACTTCACCTTGTGAGCGGCCACGGCAATGATGTAGTCGATGTATTCCTGATTGGTCCCGCTCGCCTCATGATAGCGAAGGTCAAGATTCATCGCTGTGGTGCCCATCACCGCTTTGCGCGGCGTGGTGGTGTCTAGCGTCACATTGAGGCGGGACAACTGGCTCTTGGGCATTCCATTGCCAGCAATCATGCTGCCGACCGCACTTAGCGCCAAGGTAGCGCCAATGGCCACAACAGTCCCGATGCCAACTGCGATGCCGATACTGCCTAGCGCCATCGCAACTGGAGCAGCAAAAACCACCAGCGCAATACCGACAATGGCTTTCAGCACTTTACCCACGATAGACGCCCCAAGCCTTGTCCCACATCGCTCGCGGAACTCGTTCCAAACCTTCGTCGGAAACGAACCACGCGAACCCGCCCATTACTACACCAACAGAGCCATCAAAGAAAGCAAGGTCGCCGCGTTGAGCGTGGCCAATACCAATTTCAGGGAAAAGCGCGTCAATGGTTTTCTCAACGTCACCCTGGCCGATCTCCTGAAGCGCCCGGAGAGCGCCAAACTCGGTGCTGTACTGCCCGCGATATGGCGCATAAAAGTCCTCGCCGCTGATCGCCTGCACAGCCCCTGCGGCGAATGCACAGCAATCGTTGGAGCCATATTCAAACGGCTCTGATCGCTTGAGCGAGATGTAGTCCGATAGCCGCGTTTCCCAATCCGATAGCCTCATACTTGCCTCGTTTCTGCGCCATAGAGCCAGCTACCGCTACCGCCACCGCCACCAGTCCCAGCACCCCCAGCGCCCATGCCATTGGCTGCGCCGAGCGTGGCCGAGGCGCTGAGGTCGCCAGAGTCAAAGACGTTCTGTATCATGTACGTCTGGCTCGGCGCACCAGCCAGAGACGCTAGATAATTCTCAATGGTCAGCGTGATGTTTTGCTGCTCAGGCGAACCGCTGATGACAATATCATTCATGTATCCTGTATAGTACGGGATGATATTGCCGATCTGCACCTCGTTCTCATTGACACAGTAGAACCACAGGCGGGCTGCGCGACCCTGCCACCGGGTCTTGTCGCCAATGACGTTCAAAAGATTTGAGGTGCGGACCAGAACATTGCCGCCCCAGCGATCATAGATCGGGTCTTCATCGCGCTGAAGCAGGGGGTCTACGTTTGTCAGAATGCCGTTTAGTGTCACGGTCACGGTATCAGACCCGGTTTCATTGTGCCGGACAGGGCCGATGTCGATCAGACTATGAGCAAAGGATTCGTACGTGCCATCAAGCTCGCTATCGCCAGAGGCCGTGATGGTGCGGTCATACAGCCCGCTAGTGGCCCGCAGAACGTCACCTTGGATGTCGGCATAGATCAATGCGCGCCAATAAACGACCGGCGCTTCAAGCGCGGCCTGTGTGGTGGCATCAACCATTAGAACGATTCCCGCAGCGTAAACGAAATGCTGTAGACCATCCCCGGCTCGACCGAGTACGAGAAGTTCTCCACGCTATACATCAGCGCATAGGGATTGCGAAACTCGATCAGATCGCCATCGCTTGGCGATACTCGGATGGGCGGTGCGAATTGAACCGTTGCCTCGCCAGCCGAATTAGTGGCGATGTTGGCAGTCAATTGCAGCAACTGATTATTGATGGTGATATACTGACCAGCATAAAGCACCGTGGTGGAAGGTGGCCAGCCGGAGGTCTGAAGCGAGCGTCCTGTCTGGCCCGCGCCCTTTACGCTAGGTTCATCACCCACGTAGTAAGCTCCGCCCAGGAAGTCGATGTACAGTTCCGGTGAGGGGCTGGGCCATCCGCTAGTCTGCTCACTGGGCAGGACGCGAATCTGAAAATCGTTGGCCGAACCTTGTGCCAATGCCATGAAAGCGAGCCAAGCCCGCATATTTGATTCACCGACGATGGGCGGCATGGTGATGTCGCATTCCCACCAACCGCGACCAGACGAAATGACCTGACGGCGACCCGTCCAGCCAGAGACATTGTTCTGCGACGGCTGAATGAGCCGCCACGACATGGTTTGCGGCTTGGGGGTTGATGGGAAGGTAATCGTGGTCACTTCATCACACTCCCAAGGCGCGGACGGCGCAGACCGGACACCGTGCGGGCTTCAGCAGCGGCGATGATGGCCGGAGCAGCCTCCAAGATGCCGCGCTGCACTTGTGCGCGCACTGCCGCCGGATCATTGGCCCCGCGAGCATCGACGTTGATAGTCATGCCGCCACCGCCCATGCTCTGAGCGCGATGGGCTGGAATGACTTGGCTACCACGCGGCAGATTGACCAGTTCTGGGCCGCGTTCACCGACCCATGCCATACCACCAGGGGCATTGACCGTGCCGTTGGCGAACTTGGATGGGCCGAAGAAGCTGTTGGAGCCGAGTTGGCTGCTGACACCGGCTGCGGCACTAGCAATGCTGGGCATACCGCCCACACCGCCAAATCCGAATGCGCCGCTAATCGCATTAGACACCATGCCGACGATCTGCTGCACTACAAACAAGCGCCACAGTTCATTGATGACGGCATTGATAATGCCCTTCATGCCATCCTTCCACGACATGGCCCCGGTCAGCATTCCTCGGAAGGCATCATTTACCGACATGCCGATGTTGTCGAAGGCTTGGCGAATTTCCTTGTAGCGTTCGCGGAAATTGCTAGCGGTCATATCGGATAGAGTATTGACGGAGGCGGTGGCCATCTCGTTAATGCCCATAATCTTTTTGATAGTCTCTGCCGAAGTACCGGACATGCTTTCAAGATACTTCCGCCATTCAGCATCACCCTTGCGGATAATGTCGCTAATGAACGCCTGCGCTTCAGCCGCCTTGGTCAAGTCAATTTTTGACAAATCTTGCACGGCTTCTTGCCGTCCGCCCACCACGCCCCTAGGAGCGCCCCCACCCCTAGAGGAGGCAGGCGTCTGCGTATTCATTTTGTAGAGGTTTCGATTTCCCTCGTTAATTGCCCCCTGCAAAAAAGCAATTTGCTGATTTACCGAATCCAATTCTGACTTTAGCCTGCCCTGTGTATCAAGAACACTACCCTGCAAAACTTTTGGCAGTCGCAAATATACTTTATTTTTGAGATCGTCCTCAATTTTCATTCGCCTTTGTTGCAAAGTATTAAGATCAGACTCGCCCTTCATCAATTCAGCCCGCTGGCCGGCGGCGACAGCATCCATAAACTTATAATGAGCGTCCGCCGCCCTTTTTGCAGCATCTTCACTCTGAAAAAGCTTTTCAATTAGCGGAGTCAGCGCCATAGCGCCAATCGTAATGGCCGCGCCCCACGGACCCGCCAAGAAGTTACCAATGCGACCGGCGGTCCCGCCCATCATTGACATCGCGTAACCGACTTGGCCGATCTGCTGGTTGAATGCCTGCGTGATGCTGGCCCCGGTTGAAACCGAGGTCGCAAAGTCGTTGATCTGCATACCCAACTGCTGGGTGCCTTGGCGAGCGTTACGCAATTCCTTTGATTGAGCATCCAGCACATTATTATAGCGAACACCGTTGCGAACGACAGCATCAGTCGATGCTGCCACATTTGCATTGGCGCGCTGAAGATTGCCCATCTCCTTTTCGAGCGCGCCGACCCGGTTGATGAGAGCGGCAATCTGCTCCGCGCCCTTGACGTTCGCCAGGATGTTTACGTTAAGGTCGTTTTGGGCCACGCTGCTTTTCCTCGCTCACCTTAAAGTAGGCGACCCACTCGTTATACTCAGAAATTGAGATTTCCTCAATCTCTGCGACGGTTTTGCCGAGACGATCCGCTAAGGTGAGGAGGTTGTACCTCAGCGGATCGCTTTTCAGTTTTTTTCCGCTTCCTCAACGCTGGGACCAGACATCAACTCTGCGGCAACGCGCGAGATGACGTTAACCTCTTCGCGCATCAGGATAGGCTTGTCTTCCAGCGTAAACAGCTTTTCGCCCTGGCCGTTCTCAGCCTTGAGGATAATCAGATCAACCATCGCCTCAAACGATGCCGATTGAAGGAAGCTGGGATGCTTGCGCTGGATGCGGTTCAGTTCGCCAGCGAGGAGCGGGCCGAAATAAACAATCTCAGGCTTCCCGTCCTCACCCCATTCCGCCACTTCGATATGCTGCTTGACCGAGGTGCGCTCGGCAATTCGCTTAGCAATGCTCATACTATTCTCCTATTAGACCGTTGCGGTAGTCAGCGATCCGGTCCCCTGCAAAGTGATAGTGGATTCAACCATACCGTCAAAGCTGGCCGAAACGGTTTTCCCGGTGACAATGGCATTGCCCGTGAGGTAGACATCACCAGCCGTGGTGCCTTCAGGCATAAAGCGGATCGCCACTTCACTGCCGACAGTCAGAGCGCCCTGACCAGTGGTGTCTAGCTCGTCCCAGAAAACGTCAACGGTGCCGGTCCAAGCCTTGAGCGTGGTCTTAAAAGTGCGATAGCTATCGCCCATCGAGGTGTCCTCAGCGGTGTCCGAGGTTTCCTCAAGAGAGTACGAACGAATCTCAAGAATACTGTTGGTCGCCCCAACTCGGACAGTGCCTTCGCTACCAGTGTGAGTGGCCATATCGCTTTTCCGTTATGCGAGAGTGGAGAACGACAGGGCACCATTGCCCTGAAGGGTGATGGTCGATTCAACCATACCGTCAAAGCTGGCCGAAACGGTTTTCCCGGTGACAATGGCCGACCCAGTGTAGTAGCGCTCCGACTGACCGGCACTAGCGCCCTCAGGATAGAAGTTGACAGTCACTTCAGAGCCGACAGTCAATGCAACCTGACCGTTCGTGTCGGTCTCGTCCCAAAACACATCGACAGTGCCGGTCCAAGCCTTCAGCGTAGTCTTGAAGGTGCGATAGCTGTCACCCATTGAGGTATCTTCAGCCGTGTCCGAGGTCTCCTCCACCGAATACGAGCGGATTTCCGCAATGGTGTTGGCACCCACGCGGACGGTGCCCTCGCTGCCAGTATGGGTAGCCATCAATTATCTCCTTTGGGGGCCTGAACCTTGGCCTTTTTGACCGGAGCCTTATCGGTCCAGCCCATCGAGGCATAATACTCCACTTTGTCGGCGCAAGCAAGAATGCTGTCATTCTCGCGGTAGACGCGAACCATCTTCATCGCGCGGTCTCCACATCACTAATCGAGGTATAGTATTCCACTGCATAGACCAGCTTGGCGGAAGCAATCGACTTCTCGCCCTGGACATTGATGTCAATTTCGGTGCCGGTCAGAACCGTAGACTTTACCAAGCCGCTAAGATCAAAAGAGCCAGCAATGGCCTCTTCGATCTCGACGCACATGGTGTCGATGGTGTCCTGCACAGAAGTAGACGCCCCCTTGCAATAGGCTTCGACCACGACGTTTATGACCCGACGCAGCGTGCGGGTACCGATTGTGGCCATGCCACTGCTTTCATCGCCGGTATAGACGCAGATGGCGGGGAGCTTGGCATCATCCAGAGCATAGCGGCGCATCTTGTACACCGCATTGCCGGTGGTCGGGAGGCCAGTTACGCGAGTGGCAATTGCGTCCCTGATCTGTTGGCGAACATGGCTCATGGGCGCTCCAGCATCAACGTGGTGACGCCAGTGCCGTCAGTCATGACCACGCGCACCGTGTAGGTCACTGTGCGGATCACGATGGTGTCGCCCTCAGCGGCGGACGGCATGTCAGAAGTGCGGCACACGAACTGCGGAGCCGGAATGGTCACATCCATCATGTCGGTGACGGTGCGGCTTGCCTGCGGTTCGTCAAAAATCCCGTTGACGGTCGTGGGCGAGCCTGCCAGCGGAGTATAGGTGGCCGCATCTCCGAAATCGTCAATCCCGAAGAATATTGCCAGATCGTCAGCAGACTCGACGGCCATTAGCGTTCCTTACGCGGGCGACCACGGGGCTTAGGATCACGATGCTCAAACGCAGGAGCGGCAGCGGCCACGATTTCCTCGCGCTCTTCGTAAGGCGCGATCTTGCCCTGGCTCATAAGAATGTGGGCCTCAAACGGAGGCAGTGGGCCAACAATGTCACCGACAGCCTTCGGGCCGTTCGAGGTAACAACACCCTTGATGCAAATATAGTTCATTTATAGATCATCCTCAAAGGATTGGGGTGGCCGCGACTTCCAAACGACCACCCCTCACCTATCGCTTACACGCCGTCGTTGTTGTAGGCGAACGACACAGCGTGACGGACAGCAACGTCAACCGACTGAAGGGCGACGATGCGAACCGTGCCAGAGGTCGCAGCGGTATAGGGATCAACCGTCAGGTCGAGGCCACCCCACATGCCGATCAGCAGATCGGCAAAGTTACCGAAGTAGACGTTACCGGCAGTGGCCTGCTGCGAACGAATCACGCGGTAGCCGTTGGCTTCGCCGTTTTCGATCACGAACATGCCCGAACCGCTGTCCTTTGAGCGGGTCTTCAGACCGCCGTAGGTCGCCGCGTCGGTGATGTAGGCAAGGCTGCCCATCAGCGAGTTGTCTTCGGCCAGGGCCGTTTCCAGAGCAACCATTTCAGCGAAGGTCGGAACCGCAGCCGCGAACGAGGTCGGCTTGTTGACGCCAGCGGTGTTCAGGATGCCGGTCGGCTGACCCGACGCACCCGAACCTTCCAGACCAGCCTTGTCGATGGCCAGAGCCAGCGCCTGCGTGAGATCGTCACGGATCAGGGCTTCAATGGCCGGAGTCGTCTGAAGGATCGCCTGACGGGTCATGTCGGTGTGGGCACCGACGGTCTTCGGAGCGAGCGTGACCTGCGAGAAGGTCGGCTCCGATTCGCTCGACGCGCCACCCTCAGTGCTGATCCACGCGGCGGTCGAAGCAGTTGCCTTCTTCGGGATCGCCACGTTGCCCACCAGACCCGGCAGCATCCGGGCACCGGCCTGCATCACCGACGATGCGTTACGCAGAACGTCGATGAACGAACCGGCGAGCAGATTGGTGGCAACCAGTTCGTTGTCGTCCGAGGTGTTGATGTCACGGCGCAGGATGTCGGTCGGGACCATAACGCCCTGCGGGGTGACGCCATAACGCTTGCCAGCGGCTTCCGAGGCTTCAAACTCGAACGCAGCGGCTTCGCGCAGGCGGCGGTCGCCGGGGTTCATCAGGGCGGCAATAGCGCGCTGGAACGAGAACTGGCGGACTTCCTTGGCGCTCAGGCCGATGGTGTCGTTCTCCAGCGGCTTGTCGTTGCCGATGGCTTCAAGGACGATGCCACGAAACTCGGCAATGCTCTTGCCTTCGCGGATGGCTTCGTGGGCGAGATCGCTCTTGTTGTGGCGAGCGCCGAGAGCGAGGATTTCGGAGGCGTTGCGGGCAGCTTCCTTGGCAGCATCAGCCCGAACCG
>Ga0315906_10009876_pt1 | contig 11285 bp, 10 predicted proteins | sample LakEriMetagenome_4_FD_203526 | JGI IMG/M metagenome (GOLD analysis project Ga0315906, IMG submission 203526) | Freshwater fungal communities from buoy surface, Lake Erie, Ohio, United States - Buoy 2 MA122 | ecosystem: Environmental > Aquatic > Freshwater > Lake > Lake biofilm | place: USA... | reverse complement strand
CCAAGCTTCAGCAATAGCATGTAAAGCGCCATCCGCCAGCAGATCATCGCTGTTAATCCAGCTGATGATATCTCCGGTAGCACGTGCGATCCCTTTATTGATGGCATGTGACTGCCCGTTATCCGGCTCGGAAACCCAATAGGAAATTACTGAACAGGAAGATTTGATAACCTCCACTGTTTCATCAGTACTTCCCCCGTCAATTATGATGTATTCAAGGTTCGGATAATTCTGCTTCTTCACAGAATTAATTGTATCCCCGATGTATTTACCCTGGTTAAAAGATGGAGTGATTACTGTTATTCTTGGGAATGTCATTAATGCACCTTTCACGGGTACGCCGCTAAGAATCTTTTTTTGTTCAGGGCAGGCTTCACGCGACTGATGTTGCAGGCTTTTTAACAGGCGGATTTCAATGCCCATCGCATTCAGCAACTGTTGCAGCAACTTTTTCATCAGGCTTTTATCCTAGCAACGATGTTTTTCGGATTTTTTGTGGCAATAATATTAAGGTGGGTATATTTCTGACGTCTGGGTTCAGGGATCAGCCTTTTTTTATACCTGTCATACGTGTACATGGTATATCCGGCAGTCGCAAGCGATTCATAAAGTTCGCCACAGGAAGTCCCTGCATTTTTACAATTTTCTTCGGTAAACTCCACCAGAAGATCCGGAGCTTCAGGTGATGAAAAGAACTGCATACCGCCACGGAGTACATTTATTTCCCATCCTTCAACATCCATCTTGACAAGATGAATTACGGATAGTTTTGATTCGGAAAGCCAGGAATCTAACCGTTTTATGCTGACGGATTCAGATTTAAAATGGGTGCCTGCAGTTGGTCTTCCAAATGAATTCCATGCATCATGACCATCTGTCGATGTAATCATTTCGAGGGTCCCATCGGAATCCGACAACCCTGCATTTACGAGTTCAACATTCCGGAATTTATTCAGCTCCACATTCTCTCTAAGGCGTGAAAAAGTTTTCTGCACCGGTTCAAACGACACAACCCTGCCCTCATTTTTTACTTCACCTGCAGCAATGACGGTAAAGAGACCGATATTGGCACCGATATCAAGAAAGGTATCTCCCTTTTTTAAGTATGATTTAACAAAATCAATTTCAGACGGCTCAAATCTTCCTGTAAAAATCGGTTCGGAGAGTATACTATCCGGGTACAGTTTTAAACTGATTCCGTTACCGGCACCGATTACTACTGCTTCTCCCTTGGCTTTTAATTTCCTCCAGGCTTCGATTTTATGACGCACAGTGATGTTACTCAGGTAAGTATTCACCACCTGTTTCAGATCGCCTTTGCGCCAATGATTTATAATTTTTGAGAGCATTTTAATTTGAATGTACTGGGAAGCAAACGGAGCCATAACCCCAGCTCTGAAGCATTATTCTGGAATTCGCCTTGATCACCTTACGGTCTACTTCAAAAGTGAGACAGTCACTGATCCGGTCGAATAATTCAACATTGGGTTGCGTGAGATCAATACCGAGTATGTATTCACCGCTAGCAAGCTGACTGATATCTATTTTAAGGTTAACGTTCGCAACTCCCGGCTGAAGGTTCATGATCTGATCGTAATCCAGTGCTCCAAAAGATCCGAATCCCACAACACGGTTCAGCTGATCTTTGACATGGAAATCAAAACTCACTTTGCACTTCACCCCTGTATGTACGGAAATGCCCAACTGAAGAAATTCTTCATTCACCACTTCCTGGTTAACCTGTATGATTTTCGGAGCACCTTCAGGCGAGGGCTCTGCAGTATAAGATCCAAGAGTGGAAACAGACAATGCATATTCGGAAACAACGTCACGCGCCTTACCCATCGACTTCATTTTACCATCAATGAGTAACACGGCCTTATCACAAAGTGATAAAACGCTGTTCATGTCATGACTAACAAAAAGCAGGGTCCGCCCGCTTCTGCTTACTTCATTCATTTTACCAATACACTTCTTCTGAAAATCCGCATCACCCACCGCCAGAACTTCATCTATCACAAGGATTTCCGGATCCAGAAAGGCTGCAACGCTGAAGGCTAGCCGTAACTGCATTCCGCTGGAATAGTACTTAATAGGTGTTTCAATAAACTTCTCGACTCCGGCAAAATCAACTATTTCGTCAAAACGCTTCCGGATTTCTGCAGATTTCATTCCGAGAATTGATCCATTCAGAAAGATGTTTTCGCGTCCGGAAAGTTCCTGATGAAATCCGGTACCAACTTCCAGTAAGCTGGCTACCCTGCCATTCAGGATTATTTCGCCGGTAGTTGGCGGTGTTATACGGGAAAGGATTTTTAGCAGAGTAGATTTACCTGCACCATTGCGACCGACAATCCCAATGGAATCGCCCTGATTCACTTCAAAACTCACATCCTGCAATGCCCAGTGTTCACGGCGTTGCGGTGATCGCCTGAAAGTGGCCATGAGCGATTCACGCAGGGTATGGTAGCGTTTTTGTTCGCCACCAATCTGGTATTTCTTCCCAAGTTTCCGAATGTCTACAATGGTCATTTCAGGCTACGTCAGCAAATATTGATTCCATCTTTCTGAATACAATAACTCCGGTCAGCAAAATAATCACGCATGAAATCATCCCGGCCACCACAATGAATGTCTCCGGTGCAGTTCCGGTAAGTCCTGCCCTCGTAACATGAATAGCAGCAGTCATCGGATTCAGAGAAAGCAGTATTTTAATCCATGCAGTTTTGATCATCGAAACCGGATAGATCACCGGTGTTGCAAATAACAATATCTGAACCAGAAACGGAATGATATATCTGAAATCGCGGTACTTCACATTGAGCGCGGAAAGTAGAAAGCCCGCGCCGCAGGTTGTGAATAACGTAATTATAAATGCAAGCGGCAGGTATAACAATATCGACCAGTGAGGTGTAAAGCTCCAGATAGCCAGCACAAAAAGAAACAAAAGTATGGTAACCAGGAAATCAAATACCGCAACGATTACGGCAGAAACAGGAATGATGAGCCTTGGAAAATAAATTTTCTTGATAATGTTGGCGTTTGATACCAGACTGTTGCCAGATGATGATAATCCGGAAGAAAACATATTCCAGAACAGCAATCCTGAAAAACAAAAAACAGGATACGGCATATTGTCAGAAGGAATAGACAGTGTGCGGCTGAAGAATAAAGTGAAAATCACCATCATCAGCAGGGGCTGTAACACTACCCAGGCTATTCCCAGCATGGTTTGCTTGTATTTCACTTTTACATCCCGCCAGGACAGGAAGTAAAATAACTCCCTGTACAACCATAATTCATTGAAATTAAATAGGTTGCTACGACTCTGAGGTCGGATAATGATGCGTGACATTTAGCGGGGGCAGTTCAACAAAGATAGTATTTTACGACTTCAGCTCAGGGAGGCATACTTCAAATTAGTAAATTAGCGCAAATTAAGGCCTGACGAAAAAAATGCATGCTGAGATATTGTCCTGTCAAGTATGCGGCTCTGCATATTTCGATTCGGTTTATCCAAAACAACATCCCGGCCTTAAAATATGCAGGCAATGCGGCTTTGTATTCTTTGACCGTACTCCTTCAATGGAGCAGTTGATCGCACATTACAAAACATATCCGCGGCACGATGAAATATCCCCGATAACACTCAAACGCTTTGATGAAATTGTGGAAAGCTTTGCTCCTTACCGGAAATTAAACAGGATTCTGGATGTTGGTTGTGGCAACGGTCATTTGCTGCAGGCAGCAATGCGGCAAGGTTGGGAAGCCCATGGTACTGAATTTACGGATGAAGCAGTTTCGATTTGTTCTTCCAAGGGAATCCTGATTAAAAAAGGAATTCTCGATGTATCAAATTATCCTGCCGAATCCTTTGATGTGATTTGCTTTATTGAAGTCATCGAGCACATTCAAAATACCCGGGAAGAACTGGCAAAATTTCACCGCTTGTTGCGCAAAGGAGGACTCCTTTATATTACCACTCCCAATTTCAGGGCTCTCTCCGGTAAATTTGCCGGTCCGGCATGGAACATCATCGAATACCCCGAACACCTGGCGTATTTTCGCACAACAACGCTGCACCGGATACTAACTGATGCGGGTTTCAGAAAACAATCACTTAAAACCACGGGGTTCAGTTATAACCGTCTGTTGCAATCACGTGATACAAATAATCCATCCCCTACTGTTGATGAAACCTTGCGGGAGAAAACGGAAACACGGCCGGTTTATAAGTTCGCGAAGAAGACCATCAATGCATTACTCTCGTATACAAATAGTGGCGATACCATTAAAGGAGTTTACATAAAAAATTAAGTTATGTGCGGAATCGCCGGATATTATTCCACTGCAGGACTTTTCAGGGAAGAACACCTTGAAATGATGAACCATGCCCTGGAACACCGGGGGCCAGATTCAGCAGGTGTATTCCATGAAGGTCCTTGCGGACTTGCACACCGCCGATTATCCATCATGGACTTGTCAGACCGCGCAAGTCAGCCAATGCATTCGGCCGACGAACGATTTGTGATTATTTATAACGGAGAGATTTATAATTTCCAGGAAATCGGTGCACAACTGAAAGCGAGGCATGTTAATAACCCCGTTCAGTTCAAAACCAGCAGTGACACAGAAGTAATTCTGGAAGCATTTGCCCGGGAAGGCGTTGACTTTGTTCATCAGCTAAACGGAATGTTTGCATTCGCTATCTATGACCGTAAAACAACAGAACTCTATCTCTTTCGTGACCGTATTGGCATCAAACCACTTTTTTATTACTGGGACGGAAAAAACTTTGCTTTTGCCAGTGAACTGAAGGCACTTAAAAAACTCAAAGAGATTCCGAAAGTGCTGAATAAAAGTACGATTCATGATTTCCTGCATTTGGGATTTATTCCCGCACCGGCAACGGTTTATAACAATATCTTTAAGCTGGAAAGCGGAAGCTGGCTCAAAGTAAAAGGTACTACTGTTGAACAGCATAAGTACTGGAGCATCTCCAATAAGTTAACCAATAATGTAATTACCGATAAAGAACAAGCCATTGTAAAACTGAGTGATCTGATCATTTCATCCGTTCAGTACCAGTTAAAAAGCGATGTTCCTTTCGGTGTCTTCCTGAGCGGCGGTATTGATTCCAGTCTCGTTACAGCACAGGCTGTTGCATTATCAAGTGTTAAAGTAAAAACTTTCTCTATCGGCTTTGAAGAAAACAGTCACAACGAATCGGAGTATGCTAAGGCAGTAGCCAACTATCTGGGAAATGAACATTATGAATTCATCGTTTCGCACAATGATGCCATCAATCTGATTGAGAAATCAATGGATATCTATGATGAACCATTTGGTGACTCCTCCTCCATTCCCACGCTGCTGGTATCAAAACTTGCTAAACAATATGTAACTGTTACTTTATCCGGTGAAGGCGGAGATGAATTGTTCTACGGTTACGGATCACATATCTGGGCTAAAAAACTGGATTCTCTTTATTTAAAATACGGCCGAAAAGTAATTGCCAGTGTTCTGAGCCGGATGAAAAGCAGGTATGCACGAGTAAGTCAGCTGCTGGATTTTGACAACAATATTGATAAGCGCCTCCATATTTTTTCGCAGGAACAATACTTTTTTACTGAAAAGGAAATCAATGAACTCCTTACCGATCCTTCAACGAGTGCTATCAGTATTTACAGTCATCCGGACTTCAATCACCTGCTCAGGATTTCCAACAACCTGACCATGGATTTGGTGCCTTCCATAAAAGAGCGCAAACTGGAATCTATAGAACAACAGGCACTCTTTGATCTCAAATATTACCTGCAGGATGATCTGTTAACAAAGGTGGACCGTGCCAGTATGCAGTATTCCCTTGAAACACGGGTACCTTATCTGGATCATCGCTTGGTGGAATACGCCATTAACTTATCGCCCAATTTAAAATACCGGAATAAAACCACCAAATTCCTGCTCAAGGAAATTCTATACCAGTATATTCCTAAATCACTTTTCGATCGTCCAAAACAAGGATTTGCCATACCACTCAACAAGTGGCTGCATACCAAACTCAGTTACCTGATTGATGACTATCTCTCGGAAGAAATTATCAAGAAGTACAACATTGTAAAATACGAATATGTCAGAAACCTGATCCAGACCTTCCGCTCAGGTATGGATTACAAGTATAACCGCATCTGGTTGCTCATTGTATTGCACCGTTGGTTACATAACCAAGAGCAATGAATAAATTCCTCATCATTAATGCCGATGATTTTGGCATCACCATATCGGTGAATGATGCGATCATCCGTGTTTTTCAAAAAGGGAATCTCACTTCCGCAACCCTAATGGTGAATATGCCCGGATTTGAAGATGCAGTTGAAAAAGCCAAAGCCAATCCCGGACTGGGCGTAGGATTGCATTTTTGCCTCACCCAGGGAAAAGCGGTTGCCGGAGTCAGCAGTTTAACCGACAATCACGGTAGCTTTTTCAGACGCGGAGAACTGAACAGAAAAGTGCTGACTGGTGCCATCCGGAAAAGAGATATAGTAAATGAATTGCGAGCGCAGCTGAATAAATTCAATCAACATCTCGGAACTCCGACGCATCTTGATTCGCATCAGCATCTGCACATGAATCCCTGGGTTTTCCTTTCTATCCTTCCGGAGCTAAAACAACGAAATATCCGTGTTCGGCTCATCGCTCCTCCACCCGACTTCAGTCTGATTTTCCACCGGCCAGTAAAGGCGTTCAAACAATTTTTTCTGATGCTACTTGCGGGAATCTACCGACAACTGCTGGGGAAGAAAACCAATGATTACCTTGTTTCAATTCATGAAGCGAAGAGTATTCCGGATACAGATACCGGATATTACAGGGAGGTATTGAAAAAAAGCAAACCGGGAAAAATTGTGGAGCTGATGGTTCACCCTTATCTTCCGGCTGAAGATATCCGCGAATTTTATCCGGATCAGGATAGTGTTATGCAACCGTTTTTAAAAAATTGCATCCATGAATATAACCTGTTAAACGGTCTTCCGGTTTTTAAAAACGATCCTGCCATTACCCTGATCCGCTATGATCAATTCTGAACCGGAGATACGACTGGCAAAGAGCACGGATACCGAGGCGCTTGCTGCATTTATCAATAAAGAAAATCCGGCCGGCGATCCCGTTAAAGGCAGTTTTTTAAAGTGGTGGTTTTTTGGCATTAACGACCACGACTCCACTGTGTGCTACTCCATTGATAACAACCTGGTAACCGGCTTGGCCTGCACAAGGAATTTCAAATTGTTGTACAAAGGTGAACCGCATACTATTGCCATGCCGCAAAAAGTTTTGACGGCTTCGGGTTTACGCAAAAAGGGATTATTTTCCAGGTTGTATTATGCCACTGAATCATTAAACGGAGATAAAAAAGTCCTGATTCACTTAACAATTACAAATGCAGCCAGTACTCCGATTTTCCTGGGTAAATTCGGTTACCAACGCGGTCAGAGTCCCGATGTTATCTTGCTGCCAACCATTACCGGAATCACGGGGAAGACTCTGTTTTCTGCAGCAGACAAACAAACTGTTGCTATTACTTCGGGATTCGCACAACCGGACAATGCAATTATGAAAGATCAGGCTTACTTTCACTGGAGGTACCTTGACCATCAGGACGATTCAGAAACAATTCTACAAGATAAAACCACCGGCAATTTTATTTTTCTGAAAATTAAAAAGTTTAAAAATATTCCTTCCGCTTTTCTGCTTGATACCACTTTTACACTTTCAAATGAACATTACCGGTCGCTTTGCAGATTTCTGCTTAAGAAAGGAATTCTGCTTTTACTTGTTTTGCAGCGAAAGCAAGAAATAAACCAGGAATTGCCTTTACATTTTACTATCAAAAACAGATTCAATTTCCTGGTGAAAGGGCGCAATGAAAAGGAAACGGAGGAACTTGCAGGAATTACTTTTAAGCTGGACTTTGGAGTACTTGACTTTGTCTGAGGAGTGCTGCTTCCTCTTCCTCATTTGCAAATTCAAACTTCTTGGAAAGCCGCTTTCTTTTTTCTTCAGCCGTTATGATATACATACTGGCAGCAAAAAATGGTATTGCAGGTATTTTATAACGCACAAGTGATCCGAAATTGGAAGTACTTAACCCAACTGAAAAAAGGAAGAATACGCTGAAAATTAATGAAAATGAAAGCAGCGGATGACCAACAAAATATCTGAAAAAACCAACCACTTTGGTTAGCCAGAGTACGCGGATAAAAAGGAAAAGAAAAAACAGGTTTTCCAGTCCGGATATAAACATCATAAGGTTATTAGCCTCAAGAATAAACGGGCGAAATGCGCCGGCAGCAAGTGCCTTGTGCGAAACAGATAGAATACTGCCGATACTGCTATCGAACTCTCCGATATCAAAGGAATTACCCCGGTACCAGTCTGATTTCAGGTCACGCTGTGAGATCACCGCCCGTTCCAGAATCTGGTCGGCAGAAAATTTTCCCAGGGAGGAACCCATGTTCATCAGCAAAATATAAGCGCCACCAAGCGCAAAAATCAGGAACAAAGGTGTCATGGCATACTTCACAAACTTCCCTTTAATTCCGGAAAGAATACTTCCCGTAAGCCAGATCAGTGCTCCGGGAAGAAGGGCAATAAGAATATAAGCTTTCACGGTAATGATTACATATCCGGCAAGAAATAACATGATCAGACTGCGAATTACATTTCGCCGGATAATGAATGTCGAATAGAAAGCGTACACAAAGAACCCTGTAGCGCTCAGTGTGATGGTATCCTTCAGGATTCCTGAGCCCCAGAAGAGCAGCGAGGGAATGAAAAACACCGCGATCGACATCTGCTTTGCCATCTTCGGAAACTCATTCAGAAATACGCGGTAAAGGTTCCAGATACCGATGAACGAAACCCAGCTTACAAGTATGGTAGTAGGAATAAATGAGCGCAATCCAAGCATTGTAAAGAATGTTGTAATCTGCACAACAAAAGAAGTGGAAGGATCACGCCAGTAAGCTGGATATCCTATCTCTGCATCGAAATAATACAGTTTGTCGCGTGAAAGTCCCTTGAAAATGATATCAACGCCTGCAACCGGATTCTTAAACAGCAACTTATTAACAATCAGGCTATCCGTAAAATACTGGGTAGTATCACCCCCACCATAATAAATGGTGTACACCAGACACAATGCAATTCCGCCGGAAATTTTTGCGGTAAGGGCCTTAAGGTAAATGCTGTACTCCGGACGCTCGTCAATTCGCCGCTTCTGAATCATCCTGGATATCACATAAATGATAATCAGGTAAATAGGCGAAATAATTATATCAAGAATCGTAATAAGCTGCATGCCGGAATGAAAAGGGATAGTTAATTTTGAAGCAATCTCAAAAGTACCAAAAACTGCGGTCAATGCCGGTAGCGAGGCACGTGCTCTATATCTCTTATGACGGCATGACCGATCCTTTGGGTCAGTCGCAGGTACTCCCATACCTCCGCGGACTGGCAGGCCATGGGTATGATATTCACCTGTTAAGTTTCGAAAAGCCGGGCGCCTTTCAGGGTGAGCGGTCACTGATTGAAGGAATATGCCGTGATGCAGGAATTACGTGGCACCCGATCCCCTACACCAAATCGCCTCCGGTATTAAGCAGTCTTTACGACTATTTTGTCATGGTAAGGATGGCTTTGAAGTTGCAGAAACAATACAACTTCAATCTGGTGCACTGTCGGAGTTACCTCCCTGCCATGGCGGGATTAAAACTGAAAAATGCATTTGGAGTAAAACTGTTGTTTGACATCCGTGGATTTTGGGCGGACGAACGGGTTGAAGGAAAAATCTGGAATCTGACAAATCCGGTTTTCAAAACCATTTACCGTTTCTTTAAAAACCAGGAACGCATCCTTTTTAATTCTGCGGATGGAATTATTTCCCTTACCAGGCGCGCTGTTCCAGTGATCCGTAACCTTCAAACGGAAGCTGCGCAGTCAATTCCCCTGGAAGTGATTCCCTGCTGCGTGGATACCGCATTGTTTGATCCGGAAAATTATTCTGCACAGGAAAAACGAGATGCACGCAAATCACTTGGGATTCCTGAAAATGCATTTGTATTAACTTACCTCGGAGGAATCGGTACCTGGTACAAAGCGGAAGAAATGTTTGATTTTTTCAGCAGGTTATTAGTAAGATTTCCTGATGCATACTTTTATTTTATCACCCGTGAACCGAAAGAAGTTTTAGAGGCAATGGCCTCCAAAAGAAATATACCGGTGTCAAGAATAATCATAAAAGCGGTATCAAGAAAAGAAATACCACTTCATCTTTCCATCGCTGATGCTACTATCTATTTTATCATGGATAGTTTTTCAAAACAGGCAAGCAGTCCGACCAAACAAGGAGAAGTAATGAGTATGGGCATTCCTCTCATTTGTAATCCGGGAGTCGGCGACTCATCTGATATTCTGGAAGCCAATCATACCGGTCATATTTGTAAAGCCTATAACACCGAAGCCTATGATAAAATCGTAGCTGCCATCGAATTTCCTTCCAAAGTGGAAGAGAAAAATCATATCCGGGAAGTTGCCATCAAAAATTTTTCGCTTGAAGACGGCGTCAGAAAATATCTCTCGGTTTACAAAAAATTACTTCAGGAGTGATGATACGGTTCATTCCGTAAAATAGTCATTGCCCGGTACAACTGTTCAGTAAATACAAGCCGGACCATCTGATGTGTAAAAGTTAACTGCGACAAACTCAGTTTTTCATTTGATCTGGCAATCACAGAAGCATGAAATCCATATGCGCCACCGCAGGCAAAAACCAGATCGCCGGAAAGACTCACAAACTTTTTATTGATCCAGGCCGCTAAACCTTCCGAGGTGCAGGTCATCCCCTTATCATCCAAAAGCACCAGCCAGTCACCGGGCTTGAGGGCTGCCAGCAACTTTTCACCTTCTGCCTGCAACTGCTTTTCTTCTGAAAGTTTATTACTTCCGGGGATAGTAAGCTCAATACTTTCATACGAGAGATACCGCGTTAGTCGCTTGCGGTAAATTTCGACGCCTTCCCGCAGCCAGTCCTGCTCTGTTTTTCCAACTTGTAAAAATTTGATTTTCAAGTATTTATATTTATTTATAAGTTATCTACCAGTGGTTTGTTAAAAAACCGCGACCTATTGCTACCCTTTGCAATTAAATTCTGCCGTATCATTACGTAAAATTCAGAAATTCAGAGGAAGAAATGCTCCTTTGGCTTGATTTTTGAAATTTCGGAGTGG
>Ga0315906_10009873_pt1 | contig 11288 bp, 5 predicted proteins | sample LakEriMetagenome_4_FD_203526 | JGI IMG/M metagenome (GOLD analysis project Ga0315906, IMG submission 203526) | Freshwater fungal communities from buoy surface, Lake Erie, Ohio, United States - Buoy 2 MA122 | ecosystem: Environmental > Aquatic > Freshwater > Lake > Lake biofilm | place: USA: Lake... | reverse complement strand
TTCATTCAATTGAATATGAATGATATTGCCGGATTTATCCCCGAAGTAGTGAGGAGGGATTTCGGTTCAATTTGGATGTTTGGCTTACTTAATAGCCAGGGGATTTCAAGTATATTGAGTCTAGGATTGCCTGAGAATATAAACCTAAACGATTCCGAAATTGAATTGATAAGGCTTTATTGCCAGATGATCGTGAATCTGGAAAACCGGTTCCGTTTCCTTCAGCAGGTTGAAAGTGCGAAAAAAGAAATTGAAGCGATTAATACTTCGCTGGAATCTAAGGTTCTAGAGAACACCAAGCGCAATCTTGAGTTATCCAAGCTGGTTGTTGAACATGAAAAGCTTGCCACTATCGGCGAGTTTTCCGCCGGCATAGCCCATGACCTAAACACCCCGCTGGGCGCAATTAAAAGTGGTTCAGAAAGTTTACGCTATTCTCTAAAGGCGCTTTCGGACAAACTTCGGGAGTTGAATATTGAGCAGTTCGAATTGATCTTAGATCTTGCCAAAGCTATTGGCAAATCGTCCTATTTGTCAGGTATGCAATTTGCCCGGGAGGTGAAGTCAGCGCGCCAATATCTTACGGACCATTTTACGGATAGGTATGCAAAGGTGTCAGGAATTGAAGAAATGTTGGTGCGCTGTCGGATTCCGTTGACAGACCATGTAACGGTAGAGAGAATACTTCGATTCGAAAATCCTGTTCTGTTTCTAGAAGCATTGGATCATGCTCAGAATATATATTCTCTTCTCGAAATTTTAGATGTCTCTGTGGAGCGAGCTGGCTCGGTCGTTAAAACCATGCGCTCTTTCGTTAAGAAAGATACCTCTGAGAAATCAAATTTGAAATGGATCAGACTTCATGAAAATATTTCAGTCGTGTTAAATATTTTCAGCTTTGAATTGAGAAGAAATGTTGAAACTGTTTTTGAATGTCCGCAAAACATAAGAATCGAGGGGTTTGATGTTAAATTATTCCAGCTTTGGTCTAACCTGATTAAAAATGCACTGGAGGCCATGGATGGTATGGAAAATAAGCGCTTGGAAATTAGGGCTCATTCAGAAAATGGACGGGTTTACGTAGAAGTGGCTAATAATGGTCCGGTAATACCTGAAGAAGCGCGTATACAAATTTTTAAGAAGTTTTATTCGACGAAAAAACATAAATCAGGTACCGGGCTGGGCTTGAGTATCGTTCAAAATATCGCCGAGGAGCATGGTGCGACAATACGCTTAGAATCTTCAGAGGAAAGAACTTCCTTCATTCTCACCTTTTCGAAAGTCAAGGAAGATTAATCCATTTTATCTCCTTATCGTTGAATTAAAGGAAACTGCGATTTTTTCAGGAAATAGAAGCATCCTTAACGCGTTATAGCTAGCCCAACCTTAGTAATTACTGCAGGTTAACAATCCTTAAGGCTGATTATTGTGATTGCAATTACCTAATAGCTCTAGAAGGTAACGTTTTAAATTCTGTGAGTTTGCTCCTGAGGAAAAATAATTTTCTCACAAGAAATTTCCGACATTTTAATAGCTTCGTTAGAAATGATTTGCAGCATACTAAAACTTTCCCTTCGACTGCGCTCGGGGGGATTGTTTTAGCACGCACGCTCGGGTATGGTCTTATTTGGCTTAGGATCAAGTGCCATTAACGGAGATATCTCTGCTTTGGAAGAGATAGTTAGAGTATATACAGCGGTCTATTCAAAACAACTTCAACTTCAAAGAGTAATCGAAAAAATTCTGAGACCGCTTATATCGGATAAGTCAGGAGCATGGCATGCCTGTAGGTCTGAAGTCATCGTTGGAAAGAACCTCTTTTAACTAGCTTTTTCTCAATTCGCGAAGGGTAATGAAAAAATAATCCACGATGCCGTTGAAGTTCTGTGAAGTTCTGTGAACTTAGCTTTCAACATGATCCTATATCGTTCTTAATGTATTGGGCTAGAACCAGACATTAAGATCTTTGCGCCGATAAGTAGCGCTGGATAGGTGATTACAGGGATTTACAATTATCCAATAGCGCTTGAAGGTAGTGGTTTAAATCCCGGGAGTTTATTTCCATGGCCGCCATATCTTTTTCACGAGCGGATTTTTCCATTTTTCTTGCCAAGCCCAATCCTTCCATTAACCGCATCCCGGCCAATGATCCGGCCAATGCATGAGCATCCATCTCAACGGCCACAAAGTCCTTCGTTTCCAGTAGGGATGTGCTTTTATTTAAGTAATTTTCTACTCTATTGATAAGTAGTTCTAATAGCACATCTTTAGCGTTTGCTCCGAGTTCAGCATCCCATTTTTCAAGTATAGATTTTAGATTATCAGGTCCTTCGGGCATTGATTCTGGAATTCCCACTGTATATTCAATGTTTAGTGTTAGTTGTATCGAAGAAATAAGCGTGCTTTCAGAGAAGGGCTTGCTAATGTAATAATTCATTCCCGCCTGCAAACATTTTTGTTTTTCGGAGGACAACGCATGAGCGGAGCAGCCTATTATGGGTACATCCATCTTTAACTCCTCACGAATTTTATGAGTTGTTGATATTCCATCCAGAATGGGCATCTGAACGTCCATCAGCACAACATCGAAAATTCGACTTTTCAATGCTTCTAACCCAATAAGACCATTACCCGCCAATTCCACGGATGCTCCATTTTTTTCCAGGTATTTTTGGGCCAGAATTTGGTTATGTACGTTGTCTTCTACCAATAATATTCTTACCCCCGGAATGCCGGGAGTTCCTTCCGAAGTACCTAAAACAGTTCCTGTTTCTATATAGCCTTCTGTTTTGGTGGAATACGTAATTTGAAAGCTGAATTCCGAACCAATTCCCGGCTGGCTTTTAACTTCAAGCTTGCCATTATGAAGCTCTACCAGTGTCTTAACGATATTTAAACCCAGACCAGTTCCCCCAAACAAGCGAGTAGTATAATTTTCCGCCTGGGTAAATCGGTCGAATATCAAATTTAGCTTGGATGGCTCGATGCCAATACCGGTGTCTTTTACGGCAAATAATAATGTTGTTTCGTTCTTTCCTTTGCTGGTTTCCGTTACACGCAGTTCCACAGAACCTGTCTGGGTGAATTTAATTGCATTGGAAACAAGGTTGATTAAAATCTGCGAAAGACGGGTTTCATCGCCAATAATTTTTGACGGTATTTCGCCGTCATAACTCAGCATTAATTTGATATTCTTCGACCTGGCTGATTCAATTTGCATTTGTATTACCTGCTTTACCACACGTTCAACTTCAAATGCCTCCTTTTCCAGTTCGATCTTACCACTTTCCAGTTTGGAGTAATCTAAAATATCGTTTATAATAACATGTAAGTTTTTTAATGCAGACGATATAATTTCGATGTATTTGTTTTGCTCTTGATTGAGGTTAGTTTGTCTTAACAAATCATTGAAACCGATAATGGCATTAAGGGGGGTTCTTATTTCGTGGCTCATATTGGCCAAAAAAACATCCTTGGCTTTGGCTTTTTCCTGCTCTACCTTGGATTGTATTAATTTTTCTTCGACCGCCAATTTTTCAGTAATATCCGTTGCCGTAGCATAGATTAATTCCTCATCGGAATCGTAGGTTGCTCTCCAGCTTAAATGCAATACCTTCCCGTCTTTTGTAAAGTATCGATTCGTAAAATCTTGAATTCGACCTTTTTCAACAAGAAGTTCGGTCGTTTGTGTTGTTCTCTCTTTGTCATCGGGATGGATGAGTACCTCGAATTTTGATTTAAGTAGGCTAGCTTCCGAATAACCCAGAGCTTCGCAAAACGACTGGCTAACTTTCTTAAACATGCCGTTTTTACGGATTATGCACAGAAAGTCTACCGATAGACGAAAGAAATTTGATAATAGCTTTTGCTGATGCTTAAGTCCTGTGATATCCGTTCGTATGGCAATGAACTGTTCGATTTCGTCGCTTTCATTCTTATAAGGTATAATCGTTGCCTCAACCCAGTAAATTGAGCCATCTTTGGCTTTATTCCGAACTTCTCCTCGCCAAATTTTTCCAGATAGAATGGTATCCCATAGATTCTTAAAGAATTCGGCATTGTGATACCCGGAATTTACTACCCTATGTGTTTTTCCTATAAGTTCAGAGGTAGTATATTGTGAAATTTCGCAGAATTTGTCATTAACATACGTTATTACACCGTTGGCGTCAGTGACGGAGACAATAGCATGCTCGTCGATAGATTTTTTGTAAAAATCCAGCGTTTTTGAAAAAAAGGCCTGCTTTTCTTCGGCCTTGTAAGTTAGAATAAACGAACTACACAACGCAATTAGGGGCTCGTAAAATTCAACATGGCGCTCATTATATCCGCCCGGCTTATTCGCAAGCCCAATCATTCCAATCATTAGGCCATTTTTATCTTTGATTGGAATCCCCAGGTAATGATTTAATGAAGGGTGTCCTTTAGGAATTCCGCCGCTTCTGGGGTCTTTTGAAGGGTTGTTGGAGATAACCAGTTCTCCTGTTTTTAAGGTGTAGCCAAAAAGTGTCTCTAGATTAGTGAATTCCATTCCCTGTTCCTCATACTTCTTGTAAAAGGATCTGGTTTCTTCGTTCCAGGAAATATCTGTAATGGCATATGTTTTCAGGTATGGTTTATTCTCTCTAAACAATACTTCTCCAATAAAACCATACTCACTTTCGGTAATTTCGAGCGTGGTGGTAAGTAGTTTTTTAAATATCGCTTTCTTGTTACCTTCCCTTGAATTAAACTCTACATTTAACGCCTTAAGTGAGTTGAGTAATTTTTCCGATGATTCAATCATAGTAAATGAATTTTCCTGGAATAATTGGTAAAAATTAGAAGGTTCTTTCTCTTGAATAAATTAAAGAAACAATAAGGCAGAAATATAACGAATTTTTCCTGAAGTATTCCAATAGGGTTGAATAGTGTCTATGATATAACATTCAATTTGAACATGTAATTCAAGTGGAACATGCTATCGCCTTATCTTTGCGGCATGAAACGAGGTGCTTTTTTTATTTTCTTTATTTTATCAGTGATCGCGGCAATGGGCCAAAGCAGCCTTCGGGTAATGAGTTATAACCTGCTTAATTTTCCCGACGGACTAATACCTAACCGCATCGACACCCTCGAAATCATTCTTGATTATCATCGCCCCGACTTGTTTATGATCCAGGAATTGCGGAATCAAAGTGCGTTGGAAGCTATAGAAGATAAGCTCGATAGTTTCGGTTACGGCAACTTTACCACTTCCTCGTTTGTCGCGGGCGCCAATGATCCCCTTAATCAAGCCATTGCATTCAACCAGAATAAACTGCGGCTCAAGCAACAAATTGAAATTCCTACCGTGCTTCGTGATATCAACTATTTCGTTCTCTACCTCAACGATCCTGAGTTGGAAAATGGCGCTGATACAACGTTTCTGCACACCTTTGTTTGTCATCTCAAAGCTGCCGAGGGCAATGTAAATGAACAGGCCCGGCTTGATATGGTGCAGGCAGCGCTGCCGTACATTAACGCTCTAGATGATGATTCCTTTGTGCTTTTCGGAGGCGACTTTAATGTTTACACCTCGGCAGAGCCTGCTTTTCAGGCTCTTTTAAATCCCTCCAATTCGCCCGATTTGGTAGATCCTATATCTACTCCAGGAAGCTGGACGAATAACGGTTTCTTTCGAGAAGTGCATACCCAAAGTACACGTGAGAACGTGATTTTCGGCGACGGGGCAGGTGGTGGTATGGACGATCGCTTCGATCATGTCTTAATATCCGAGGCTCTCGAAGATCCTCTTGCCCGCCTGCACTATGTGGAAGGCAGCTATCGGGCGCTGGGTAATTCCGGCGATTGCTTTAATCAGAGTATCCTGGTGTGCGCTGAGGAAAATGGTCTGCCGGCAGAGGTGACTTCGGCGATTTACCACCAAAGCGATCATGCCCCTATTGTGCTGGAACTCGAGACTGCTATGAACGTGGGAATAATTGAGTCTGAGCATATGCCACTGCAGGCACGTTGGAATTATTCTTTAGGGAGGCCCGAAGTAATGTGCCCCTATGGTTGGTTCCGTGCGGAAATGTGGGATATTTCCGGCAGGCTCATTCACAGTGAGTTGCTTTCCTCTCAGGCTGGCATTTGGAATATTCTTTCCCCGGGTTCACCCGAAATGGGAATTTACCTGATACGTCTCACCGGCGAAGACTGGCAGGGCAGTACCCGTGTTTTTTGCCCCTCGCGCTAAACTCTGGAACATTGGAAGTGTTGTAGGAAAAAGAACGTATGAAAACGGAGCGCATTGAAACCGTTTGCCTGCTGCATGGAAGCATGGAGGAAGCGTGGGAATTTTTCTCCACGCCCATCAACCTGAATCGCATAACGCCGCCAGACATGTCATTCGAAATTCTTACTCCCTTGGTCGGACAAAAAATGTACGCAGGGATGATTATCAACTACAAGGTAAGGCCCTTCCTTAATTTGCCCATTAACTGGACAACGGAAATTACGCATTGCGAGGAGGGAAAGTATTTTGTGGATGAGCAGCGATTCGGCCCGTATGCGTTTTGGCATCACAAGCATTTTTTCGAGCCGGCAGGTGAGAAGTTGGTAAAGATGACGGATGTTGTAGATTACGCGGTGGGAATGGGTTTTTTGGGCGGAGTAGCCAACAAGATTTACGTGCGTCGCCGGCTAAAGGAAATTTTCGAGTATCGGACTAAAATTGTCTCGGAGTTATTTCCCGCGGCATAATTCAACTTAGCTTGACGGGCCATCTTTAATCCCCTCTAGACAATAGCGACAGTAGTTGACCCTAGTTGAGGGCAGTATCGTAGGCAGCACCAGCTATAACGGCGATATTCAAATAATTTTCCCGGGGAGGTATCGGGCAGGCATAGTTGTCGTTGTAGGCGCAATAGGGGTTGTAGCAATAGTTGAAGTCCAATTTAATGTACTTGCCTGCTATATCTCTAAGGTCCAAATCGAGGTAGCGCCCTCCTCCATACGATTCCTTGCCGGAGCTTTCATCGGTGAAGGGTACAAAGAGGTAATCGGCAAATTCGGCTTTTTTCGATAGTTCGATATTGCGGTAGGCAAAGAGATGATATTTACGACCATCCCGTTTAAAATCCAGACGATAAACGGCTACGTATTCGGGATTTCGGTGCGCTTTGCTCGTCTTCATAAGAAAGGGCGAAGCATTCTTTACTTTTTTAACCTTGGCTTCCACAATCCAGGTTGCGTCGGGCGGGAAGAAAGCGAGCTCGCGGAAAAAAAGCAGTTTGTTCTCGTCCAGAATGCTGTGTTGAGGGTCGGCAAAAACAGCGTTGAGACTATCCCGGTGCCTCGATAGTCGCTGCATCCAGGAATTTTGCTGGCCGTAGAGATGCTCTGCGGCAAGCATAAGTAAGAAAATTGCTAAGGTTCTGATCATTTCAAACATTCGCTATTATATCGTTCCGGTTGAATCCGGACCTGCTCCGAAAGGTAGGAATCCTTTCATTTAAACCATTAGCGGTATCTTTGCGTATACGAAACAACCACCCTTTCGCAATTTCAGCTATGGCAGCGCGCAAACCCAGTAAAAGCATCAAGATTATTGAAGTTAAATCAGAAGTGGGGGCCGGAACCCGGGGAGCAAGCCTTGGATGCGATGCGGTACGCATTGCTGCGCTTGATTTCCGCAGCCACTTTTTTAAGAATCACCGCACGTTGGTAATTCCGGATGATAATTCCGCCTTGTGGTCGGAAACCGGTAGTTCGTATGCCCGGCGAATCCGATCTGTGCTGAAAATGTACGAGCGGGTAGGGGCAGGGGTCCGGGATGTGCTGAAAGATGGTAAGTTTCCTATCATATTGTCCGGCGATCATAGCAATGCAGGAGGAACGATGGCCGGTATCAAAATGGCATGGCCCGATAGTACTATCGGTGTAATCTGGATCGACGCTCACGCGGACCTTCACTCGCCGTTTACTACTCCTTCGGGAAATCTCCATGGTATGCCCTTGGCGACGGCCCTGGCAGAAGATAACATGGAGAATAAGGTGAATGACCTTGACTACGATACTATCGAGATGTGGGAGAAACTTAAAAATGTCGGTGGCATTGCTCCCAAAATCGAATACCGAGATCTTATATACATGACGCTGCGGGATTTTGAGGATCAGGAAGGGTATCTGATTAAAGGAAATAAAGTTAAAGTATATACCACCACTGAGATACGCAAAATTGGCGTTACCAAAATTTGTCGGGAGGCGCTGAAGTATCTCAGTCACTGCGAAAAGATTTACATCAGTTTCGATGTAGATAGCCTCGATCCGACCATTTCCCGAGGCACCGGAACACCCGTTAAAGGAGGCATTAATGAGAGGGAAGCGGCAGATATCATACTGGAGCTGATACAGAACGAAAAAGTTTGTTGCCTGGAATTTACCGAAGTAAACCCCACACTCGATTCGGAAAATGTAATGGCCGAAACTGTATTTGAGATATTACAAAAGGTAGTGCGACAGATTGAGTTAAGTTAAGTTAATTTAATTCCCTTCCCTTCCCGCTGCTGTCATGGGGAAAACTTTTGGGTTATGGCACATAACTCTTTAGGAATAGCAAACTATCCTAAGAGAGAGCGATTTTTCTGCAAAGCTGTACCTTGCCTCAAATACAGTTAGCCCATAGCTCATGAAACAATCTCTGTCTTTTGCTCTCTTCGCTTGCTTTATAGCTCTATCACCTTTTGCATTAGCCCAGGGAGATACCGTCGTAGTTCAAACGTTTACGTTCGAGGACCAAAATGATCCAGAAAGTGCGTACGATAGTCCCGGGAGGCGATGGTTTCAATTTCCCGAGGCCGATGGCACTACCTATCAGAAAATTCTGATGCAATACACCCTTACGTGTTTCGAAGACGGCACGGCCGGCAACCTCGGCTTTCCATGCGGGGAATGGGATTATCTTACGTACACGTATTTGTACGATCATACCGGCACTTACGATAGTACCTTAACTACGCATCCATTATACCTCATCGATAATCAAAATCTGTCAGAATTCAGTTTCACCCTGCAGCCTCAGTTTCACACCCGCCAGGTGGAACAGGAGCAAATGATTATTGACGATGTACTTGCGGAATCAGAAGTTGAAGTTGGTGCCGCTATGCAGCTCTGCGGCGATCTCTTAACTACGTCCGAATTAACCGGAAAGGCGCAGATGTTATGGACTGCCGATGAACTTGTTCAGGCAGGTCTGAATGCCGGACCCATACATCGCTTGGCCTTGCATACCGGTTCTATTGCCGGCGACCTCGATATGTTAAAGATTAGGATGGCCGCTACAGCCCTTACTTCACTTGATGTGCCCCTGCAAAGTGGATGGAGCGATTATTATTTCGCCAATACTCCCTTTAACGAGGAGCAATGGGTTTACCTCAATCTTCTTCAGCCATACGAATGGGACGGAACTTCCTCGCTGGCGATAGAATTCAGTTTCACTAATGCAGGCAATTACGGAGGGACGGAACTATATGGTTCGCCCGATAATTCCAGTCGCTGTGTAGTATTCCGGGGTGGACAACGCTACATCGATTTCTCCTGGTTCGATGAAGTAAAGGTGCCAGCGTCGGCGTTCGACGGGCTTTCCGACGAAGTAACCATACAATTTTGGATCAAGGGTGAACCCGGATTGCAGCCCCAGAATGGCACCGTATTCGAAGGCGTAGACGCTGCCAATAACCGGGTACTGAACTCCCACCTTCCCTGGGGAAATAGTCGGGTGTATTGGGATGCAGGTTTTGAAGGTGGGTATGACCGCATCGATAAAGCCGCTGTGGAAGCGAATTATGAGGGGCAGTGGAACCATTGGGCATTTACTAAGAACAGCAACACCGAACAGATGAAGATTTACCTTAACGGGGCGCTATGGCATAGCGGAACGGGGAAAGACAATCTTATGGAGAATATCGCTAAATTCTCTATTGGAGCCGCTACCGGATGGAGTAATTATTACAATGGGGCTATAGACGAATTTGTTGTTTTTACTAAAGAATTAGACCAAACTACCATTGGGGAATGGATGTTTAAAAGAGTAGATGCTTCCCATCCCAATTACGCCGATTTGGCTTTGTATTATGATTTCGATGAGCAGAATGGTGAACCTGTGGCAGATGTGCTAACGGAGGAGCACCGCGGCACCGTCCACGGAAGTGCCAACCGAGAATTGTTTAGGGGAGAGGAGTTATTCAAGTGCTGGAATCATCCCGGAAAGCGCGCCGATATTCGGTTTGTACGCGGCGAGTATGAAACCCATCTTGAAACACTGCTGCAAGGATATCCCGAGCCGATTGCCCCGGTTTCCATGGCCAGGTATGAAGCCCAGGGCAATGCCGCGGTGCTGAGTGAGGTGAGCTATGCTTGGGCAGGAGGATATGCATACACGTTTAACCCTGAAGGAGAAGCGATTGATAGTATACTTATTGATACACCGGAGTATCTGGAAAACGAAAGTTTTGAATTTTACCTGCCTCCATTCGAAGTATTGAATCGCTATGAACTGGGCCGCTTCATTACGCCGTACGGAATTGGCCTGGATATGGGCGAAGCGGGTTGGACATGGGTATTCGATGTTACTGATTTTGCTCCGCTGCTGACAGATTCGGTGGATCTTACCGCCGGCAACTGGCAGGAATTACTTGACCTGAAATTTCTTTTCATAACAGGAACTCCTTCCCGCGACGTGAAGCGTATCGAAACCTTGTGGTCGGGAGATTACGCTTTATCTACCTTCGCTCAGAATGTAGCCGAACGCAGCGTTCAGGTTGAACCTGGAGAGGCCGGATGGAGGCTAAAGACAACTACATCAGGTCATCAGTTCGACAATCCTACCAACTGCGCCGAGTTTTGCTATAAAATGCAAAGCGTTGAGATAAATGGTTCACAGCAATACAGTTGGCAGATTATGCAGGAGTGCGCAGACAATCCGCTATATCCACAAGGTGGTACCTGGATTTTCGACAGGGCCGGTTGGTGCCCGGGAGCACCTGTAACCACGCAGAACCTGGAATTAACACCCTACGTAAGCGGCGAAACTTTTACGGTAGATTACGATTCGCAGTTCGATAATTACGGAAATTACGTGTTTGAAGGTTATCTTATAGCCTATGGGGAGCCGAATTTTGCCTTGGATGCGGAACTTCAGGAGATTATTGCGCCGAGCAACACGAAGATACATAGCCGCAATAATCCTATTTGCAGTAATCCGGTAATTAGGATTCGCAATAGTGGTACACAGCCTTTAACCTCCTGTACGATTAGTTATGGAA
>Ga0315906_10009872_pt1 | contig 11288 bp, 16 predicted proteins | sample LakEriMetagenome_4_FD_203526 | JGI IMG/M metagenome (GOLD analysis project Ga0315906, IMG submission 203526) | Freshwater fungal communities from buoy surface, Lake Erie, Ohio, United States - Buoy 2 MA122 | ecosystem: Environmental > Aquatic > Freshwater > Lake > Lake biofilm | place: USA... | reverse complement strand
ACACAGTGACCGCATAGCCCATCTCAGTCATTCGCTTCCACAGCCGCAAGCCTTGGGTACTTAACTGAGTGTCGCTCAACAAAACTGACGCATCATTATCATCCAACACTGCTGCATAGAGGTCACTGGCATAAGGTGCTTTGCCCCGCAATTCGGGATTTTTCCCACTCATATGCACCACCAAGCTCTGTGGTTTGCGTTGCAACCAGATAGCTAAATCAACTCTTGTGGGAGTGCCATACCAATATAGTCTTGTTTGGCCATCGATTATTTTGTATAAGCCTGGTTTCACCTTTTCTGGCTTCCAACCAACCATACGGTAGTGCTCAATTGTTCTGTCCAGTCGTTCCCATAACCCCCCAACTTCACCAAGGCCTTCTGGCATCTCCATGAGCCAACTTTCCACAAAGTCACGGTTGTTGTTTGAGCTTTCCATAGTCATATTTAAGAACAACACCCTCTAAATATCAGCACATAGAGGAAAACATCATGAGAGCTCGAGACTTTACCGCACGCGCCACCATAATACGCGAAAGCATCACCGGGGAAGAGATGCTGACGTTGTTCCGCCACCATCATCATGAGGATCCCAGGAACCCCACGATGCTTAAGTGGATGGCCACCCAAAACTGGGGCATTCACATGGTGGATCCAAACCAACTGCACAGCCAAATGGACAACACGATCCCTGATGATCCTTTTGAGCGAACCATAGACATAGATGAGGATCGCGTGCGCTGGTACAGTGCCCGGTTGGAACGTGGCGAGCAAGTGGAGCCCATCATCCTTGGGCCCAATGGCAGCATAATAGACGGCAACCACAGAGCACAAGCTGCAAGAGAAGCAGAAGTGAAAATTTTGGCTTATGTGCCCATGGCTAATGCAGCTTGACCTTTGGGATTTGACAACACAAGGATGCAACCACACAATTGCATAATGAAAACACGATATAGATATAATGACTTGGGCCCAGCTCAAGGCATCATGAATGGGATTGCATTTGGGGCAGTGCTTTGGTGCCTCATTATCGCAGCTTTTTGGGTGGTGGTGTGAGCAGCTACCAAGAGGCTGGAGTAAGCATCAGCAATGGGAATGAGTTTGTAGAACGCATCAAGCCACTAGCACAACGCACCACACGTCCAGGAGTAATAGGGAGTTTGGGCGGATTTGGGGCTGTTTTTGATCCCAAGCAAACAGGCATGCGTGACCCGCTATTTGTAAGTACCACAGATGGGGTAGGTACAAAGCTAGAATTGGCTAAACAAGTGCCAGGATCCTTATACACACTGGGACAGGACCTTGTGGCCATGTGTGTGAACGATTTGGTGTGCATGGGCGCTACGCCACTTTGGTTCCTGGACTATCTCAGTGTTGGACAGTTGGACGTGGAGCTTTACACCACACTGCTACAGGGCGTAGCAGAGGCTTGCAGTGCTGTGGACTGCGCCCTAGTGGGCGGCGAAACTGCTGAAATGCCAGGGGTGTATCAACCAAAGGATTTTGACGTAGCTGGGTTCTCTGTTGGGGCTGTTGAACGTGACACACTCTTGCCTCAGAACGTGGCTGCTGGCGACAGCATCGTGGGCATAGCCAGTTCAGGCATCCACAGCAATGGCTTCAGTTTGGTTCGGAAGCTTATCCAGGACCACCAGCTGGACCTTATGCAGTCCTCACCTTGGGACTCAGACAAAACCCTGGGAGAGAGTTTGATGACACCCACCAGGTTGTATGTCAAACCAATTTTGGCACTTCACCAGTTGCGTTTGTGCCGAGCAGCAGCTCACATCACAGGTGGTGGCTTACTAGGAAACTTGCCTAGGGTGTTGCCTGCAGGTTTCACAGCACGCATCACCAACCTCATGCCACCACCACCAGTTTTCACCTACCTGCAAAAGTTAGGAACCATCGCCCCAGACGAGATGCGCCAGGTGTTCAACATGGGTGTGGGCATGTGCATCGTCACCAATGATCCACACAACACCATCTCAATCCTCAGCCAAATGGGAGAGGATGCACAAGTGATTGGCGAGATCACTACAGGCACGGAGCCCATCATTTTTGAGTAACCAATGGGAGTTGGAAATTTGGGAAAGCAGCCGTGGAGTTGGCCGCACCCTGATCCGCCGCCAACTGTTCTCCACAGAAGCTGAGGCACGCCTGTACAAACGTCAAAGCACAAGCGAAAACACATTGCCCCGGGCGCCCAGCTGGTTCAGCTTTTGTGTGGGCCCAATTGAAAGAAAGAACCCAGATGACTCCCGTTCCACATCTGCTGAGCATTAGCCAATTTGATGTGCCCAGCATCCAATCCCTCTTCAAAACTGTAAGAAACATCGAGATCGGCTTGTGCCAACCGGCTGCACAAGGTAAGGTCAGCACAAATCTCTTCTACGAGCCCAGCACACGCACCAGCAGCAGCTTTTACTCGGCTATGGTGAGATTGGGCGGCTCAGTTATCCCCATCAACGATGTCAGCTTCAGCTCAGTAAGCAAGGGCGAGAACCTTGAGGACACAATTCGAACTTTGGCCAGCTACTCTGACTGCATCGTGCTTCGCCATCCAGAAAAGGGTGCTGCTCAATGGGCTGCTGCTGTGAGCCCAGTGCCCATCATCAATGCAGGTGATGGTGTAGGCGAACACCCCACCCAAGCTCTTTTAGACCTCTACACCATCCAGCGTCATGTGGGGCTATCCAGAAAGATTGATGTATGCCTCATGGGAGACTTGCGTCATGGACGCACGGTGCACAGCCTCAGCCGGCTGCTTCGCCTCTACGATGTGCGACTGCATATGGTAAGCCCTCCGGGATTGGAAATGCCTGCCGAGCTCACCCACAAAACTGACAAGGTCTACACCAGCCTTGATGAGTGCGTGAGCCAAGTGGATGTGATCTATGTCACAAGGGTGCAGAAGGAACGGATTGCACCCAACCTACAAAACACTCTAGGCAAGTATCAGCTCACACCCGAGCATATGATTAAAGCTCGGGGCACCTCCATCATCATGCACCCATTACCGCGTGTTGATGAGCTGCCAAGCAGTTTGGACAGTGATCCCAGGGCTGTGTATTTCAAGCAGATGCGGTATGGGCTGTATGTGCGCCAAGCCATCTTCCTTCATCTTTTCAGCAACAGTGTGCCCTGGAAGTTTTAGGTTGACCTTAGGTAAGAATCCCATATAGTAGGAGGTGAACCTGGAGAAGCATCTATGTTTAGTGGCATCAAAAGTTGGTTTAAGGAAAGCAAGCCCACAGCACGCGATCTCAGCTATGAAGAGATTGTAGAGAAGCTGAGGGAAAAAAGTGACCTTGAAATCTTTGCCCGGCTCCGTTTTCGGGACCGGTGGGTGCAACGCTGGCACGAGCAGCATAGGGGAGCCACTGTGCCATCCAGTTTCCTCATGCGGTTTGGCGCATTGGACAAGGTGGCCTCAGAGCGGATCCTGAAGCTGATGAATGAGGTGCGACAGCTACGCGAGCTGCCTGAACACAGCAAGGAAAAGTTGGAGGAGTGGTTGTGGGAAAGCTATCCGGAGAACCTTAAATGAACCAGTTGATCGAGTTGAGTTTTTTCCTGCCCGAATTGGTTCTTTTGGGTGCTGGCCTCTACACTTGTTACACTTTGTTCACCACCATTGGAAAGTGGAGCTGGAAGCGTGTGGGGCTCTATATCTACGGTGCGGCCTGCGTCTACAGCCTTTGGATAATGGGCTACCAATAACTGGGTGACACTCCCGCAAAAATCCGCTATATCTCGGGTAAGGTAAATATCACATGATGGATCGTGAACAACTCCGCAAGCTGATTACAGAAACTGCCAGGCCTGCAGATGCCTCTCTTGTGTCTGCGCAATCACTGCCATTGAACCTGGGCAAAATGACCTCAGCCGAGCTGCAACGTTGGATTTCCCACGTGAAAAACTGCCAACACTCGTGAAAACAAACCACAAAATATAGGTTGACACTCCTGCTAAATCCGCTATATTGGCGGGGTAGAGACGGAGAGCCCAAATGAGCAACTGGAAGGTCGATCCCGCAGCGCCCCACACGGTGGAAGGCATGATCTGCTCGCTGGCAGGTGTGTGCGACGGTGCTAGGCAGCATGATCAGCAGGGCTTCAGCGGTGCTGATACGGAGTTTGGTCACAGCTTGGCCAATCGTGCTCAGCAGGGTAGGCCCTTCACGCTGAAGCAGGCACAGGCTGCACTCAAGCTTGTGAACAAATACCGGCGCCAAATTGGCGGGACGGACTTTGTGAAGACGTTCCTGGAACAGCCAGTGTTCAAGCTGGCACCGCTGGATCCCAACGCTCCTGTCCAGGTTGCGGGCGGGTGCAGCAAGCCCTCCCGTAGGCTCACAAGCCAAGACAAAACTGCGGTGTTTGAGTTTCCCTACAGCCCGGAAGTGGTTGCTGATCTGAAGCAGATCCGGGGCGAGCACAAGGGTGATCGTTATCGGGCACAGTGGGAACCCACTCGTAAGGTTTGGCTGGTGCCTGTGAACGAGGCAAGCATCTTTCAGATCATGGATGTGGCTGAGAGGTTTGGGTTTGAGGTTGAGGCACGTTTCACCACGTATTTGGAGCGTGTGCGAGCCAAGACGGAAGAGAGCCGGATGCATCTGTTGCTCAATGACGGGCAGCATGTGACACTTGCAGGCGACACGCTGATCGTGTCTGTAGACAATGCTGCCATTCTCAAGGAGATCGAAGATGAGCTCAACTCTAACCACTGATTGGTTGGATCGAGACCTGTTGGCTGAGGCATTTGCCGATATGCCTACTCCACACGGTGTATGGTTTGATGATAACCGTCGCTGGTGTGGCCGGTGTGAGACGCCGGTGCTGACTTGCGAAGCCGTGGAGGGGAATCCTTGGGCTGACAAGATCTGCCAGCGTTGCACCAGCATTTGGCCAGAGTTCAGCGACCTCTACCAGCTACACCTGTTGATGCAGGATGAGGACGATGATCTGTTTCCAGAGACGGTGCATTGACCAATATTCAGTGTTGGAATGAGGATCCTGATAGGTGGCCACATATGGTGGAGCTGTTTGACTTGCCCTTAGCCACCTGGCGGAAGAATGCTGCATTAGGACTGAGGCTTTTTGGAACTCCCGGTGCAGATGATTGGTGGCGCACTCGCTGGACTTACACTTCGGTGTGTACCAACTCAGAACGTGTGGACGTGAGAATTTGGTTTCAGTCTATTGATGATATGACTCACTTCTTACTGGTAATGGAAAGGTAGAGCATGAGTGTTGAAGATCTTAAGGGCATCACCCTGCTGCATATCGAGATGGAGCGCGAACCAGACCAACTGATTTTCCACAGCGAGTGCGGTCGGCGGTGGCGTATGTATCACTGGCAGGACTGCTGTGAGCATGTGCGCATCGAGGAGATTATCGGTGACCTTGATGATCTTGTTAGCTCTCCAATCCTTGTGGCTGAAGAACGCCAACTGGAAGGCAACAGCGATTGGGGGCACGAGACGGTGACCTTTTATGAGTTGGCCACCATCAAGGGCTCTGTCACTCTCCGGTGGCTGGGTGAGAGCAATGGCTACTACAGCGAAAAGGTGGACTTCGAAGAGCTGCGATCAGTTGAGGAGACGCTGAAGTCATGAGCCTGTATATGGTTATCCGTCAGGATGACAACGGAGTATGCACTGTGCTGGCTGATAAGCTTTCTGAGCACGAGAGCAGGCGACTGGTGGAGATGATGACGCAACGTGGGCACAAGGCCACTTACTTTGCCCAACTCTACCTCAACCCACATCAGCGAGAGCAGATTTTGTTCACACATCATGTGCATCTGTAGATTTAGGGCTTGACCATCCTATCAAACCTGCTAAATTGCGTTGGTAGGTAGGAGAGCTGATGTGCTGACTGTGCCCGCTACTGTTGAGATGGCTCGCAAGCTGACCCGCTTGAGCGTGAAGCACAACCTCAAGATTGATCCTAGGGTAAGCCAGCTGTTTGACGCCATTCCTCGGGAGACTTGGCTGCCTGGGTTCAACTTCACGCTTAAGCCGTATCAGGCGGAGGGTGTTGCGTGGTTGGAGAGCCAGCTGGGAACGGGCCTGCTGGCTGACGAGCAAGGGACAGGAAAGACGGTTCAGATTACGGCCTATGCCCACAAGAACCAGCTGTTCCCGATGTGTGTCACACTGCCAAACACCCTTAAGCTGAACTGGCGGAACGAGATCATCGCAATGACTGGTTCCCAGTATCGTGTGAACGTGGTGGGCCACAGCTACGGCAAGAGGCAGACGGCGCTTAGGGCGCAGCGTCATCCCAACGTCATCTACAGCAAGACGCCCACTCCGGGCTGCGACATCTACCTTGTGAACTACGACATTCTCTCTGCCAACGTTGAGGCAATGGAGGAGCTGGGGCTCAAGCTCCTGGTGCTGGACGAGAGCCACAAGATCAAGAATCCCGATGCACGCCGCACTCAGGCGTTCCTGAGGTTGGCCACTGGTGAGGTGGAGGAGAAGCTGCCGGGCGGCAAGCGAGTCACTAGGAAGGTTGGCAAGCCCGTGCCTCGTGTGGTGCTGATGAGCGGCACGCCGATGGTGAACCGTCCCGCAGAGCTGTGGACTACGGTGCGGAGCTTGGCCAGCTATGTGCCCCAGTTCAGCACTTGGACCAAGTTTGCGTGGCGCTTCTGCAATCCGGTGAACAACGGACATGGTTGGAACTTCTCTGGTAGCTCGAACATGAGCGAGCTGCACCAGCTCCTGACCCAGCACCTCATGCTGCGCCGCCTCAAGCAGGACGTGCTGAAGGAGCTGCCGCCCAAGGTGTATCGGGTGATCCCACTAGAGTTTGAGCGTGCGGAGTACGACCGTGTGGAGCGGGCGTTCCAGGGGCTGGACTGGAAGGGCGGGCTTGAGGCTATGATCCAGATGGGCGCCAACGCTCCCAAGAGCGATGAGCGCATTGTTGCCATCCAGAAGCTGCGTGAGGTGGCTGCACTGAGCAAGCTCGCCAGCACGGTGGAGTGGATTCGAGACTACACGGAGAACGGTGAGAAGCTGGTGGTGTTCGCACACAACCGGGCGGTTATTGACCACATCCGGGGTGCGCTGGAAGCGGACCAGGAGTGGGGCGGAAAGGTTGGTGTGATCTTTGGTGGCGTCAGCAACGAGGAGCGTGTTGAGGCTGTGGAGAGGTTTCAGAAGGACCCCAACACTCGGGTGATCCTGGTGGGCATCACAGCTGGTGGTTTTGGGCTTACCCTTACGGCGGCACGTGCTGTGGCGTTTGTGCAGACCCCGTGGAGCCCAGGAGAGCTGCATCAGGCGGCCGACCGAGTGCACCGGATCGGCCAGGATGCAGATCAGGTCACGATTTACAACCTGGTGGCGGAAAACACCATCGAGGAGCTGATGGCAGACATGCTGTTCAGCAAGGGGCAAGTGCTGGATGCAGGGCTGGATGGTGGGGCTGTAGTGAACACGGTAGACCTGCGTGCAGCGGGTTAACCCCTCCTGGGGAGTGGACTACACTACATGGCACGTGATCAGAATCTTGGCCCACAACCCTGTTGCTCGCCCCAGCTTGCTAGACATACTGGGAGAACGTCGTTGGTGTTGGTTGAAATCCACTCCTGGCGGGCTATACTGGGTCCGGTGGAGCAGCCGCCAAGAGCCCTCTAGATTCCAGCTGATTTTTGAGCGTGAGGAGGACGCAGCTTTGTTTTCCTTAGTGTGGGGTGATTGACGGGCATATTGACAGCCTCCTGGTTTTGTAATAATTTTGGGTATGAATTCCAGTTATAGCATTTGGTTGATTTCTCATCGAGAAAGCGACATGGAGCTTGCCCTCAGCAAGCTGAAGCACAATACAGTGCACTGGTTCAACGGAGCCAATTATCCCAGCTTTTCCCGGCTTGTGAATGACTGTGTGCACCAAAGCCCCACAGAGACCACTATAGTGCTTTGTAACAAAGTTGCGCCTACAGATCAAAATATTGAATTAATGCTTCAAAAGCTGGATAAGGGGTATGCTTTTGTTGCCCTGTATGATTTCCGGTTCTTTGGCTTCAAAAAGGAACTGTTTCGTAGGATTGGCTGCTTGGATGAAAAGTTTCCAGGTGGCTTTGAGGACGATGACTTTGTCTTGCGCTTAGTGGGGTCAAATCTGGCATGCTACATCACCCAGGAGGCGGAGCACCATTGGGCGCCCAGCAGTTGGGCACCCACTGGGCAATATCCAGGGGTCAGCTACTTTCATGAAAAATGGGTTGGTTGGCCCAACAGTGAAAATCCCACTGAGATGTATCAGAGATTGCCTAACACTTGTGTTCCTAGGGATTGGGGGCCCAGTCAACCTTGTGAGTTTTTGACCTGCAAGGAACACAGTTATGTTCAAACTTGGCTATGCAAGTATTTTTATCTGAACCAGGTGAAAAAAATTTGTGACTTCTAGCTTAGGCCTCAACATATAGCCCCGTGGCATACCAGCCATACACATGTAATGAATCCACAATAGCCCTTTTTTCCATTGGCAACAGGGCATTTGTGGCCACTTCAATATTTTCCTTGTTGCGGAGCATATATTCCAAAATTGCAGGCAACAATGATTTGTATTCAGGAACAAGAGTGTTGCACATGCTCCATAATTTGGTTTCAAGAAATTGTTTCACTGTTTTTTCATTTTGGCTTTCATACTCCCAATAAGTGTTTTTATAAACATATTTTTCGTGCCAAAGAGGAGTCTCATACACACTTACATCAAATTTATAAGATAAGATATACCGGCCGCACATTTTGAACAGTCGTTTACCCATGAGATTGTTTGTTTGTGCAAGATCAAGACCCACTTCAGTCATCAAAATTTCGCCTGCTCCTTTGTTGAAATCAGTTGTATTACACACAATTGAAAATACATTATGTTTGCATTGATGAAAGAGGGTTACAAAAGGTTGTAACTGATTGCGTTGGGTAGTGTCCAAGGGATCAATACTGTTATCTACAAAAATTATTTTGGAGGTAGGGTCCTTGTCCTTGATGCTTTTAAGGGTGTTGACTGTTTGATCCAGTCGTTGTTTTGGTGACCAAACAGAGAATTTGGTATTGATTGTGCTGGTTACTAGCCATGTGTTGAAATTCATACCGTTTTTTAATTTTATCTCCCTCCTCTTGTCAATTTAAATAGTTTTATGACCCCTCCAATAGACCCGTGTGAAGGCGTGACGCCTGTTGTTAAATTCCCCCGATTTGAATGCACAGACAGTGTGTTGCCCAACTTCAGCAACTTGGACGAATTTGGTAGGGGATTGGGCAGCTTGCCTGGTCAACTGGCACAAATAGCACAATGCAAGGTCACTGCCACTGCCAAACAAATTTCTGACGCCATTGACAATTTACTGAAACTGTTTGACAAAACATTTGGTACATCCTTGGGCAGTGTTGACAATCCTGTGTATGGACCCAAACTCAAAGTACCAGAGCAGGAAATGGGTGTGCGACTCCGTGCATTGTTCAATGACTTCAAACTGTATCTGGAACTGAAAATATTGGACATTTTGGGAAAAATTATTCCCAATCTCAACTTTTTGAACATCCCTTTGCCATTTTTGCCCAATCTCACTGTAAGGGATTTGTTGAGTGCTGAAGGCAGAGCCAAGATCAGAGCTGCTATTGGTGCACGGAAAGATCAAATTGCCCGAGCCTTGGGCAGCCCGTGGAAAGACACTTTTGATGGCACACTGGGTTTGAAAAGCGAAGAGATGCAGAAACAAAGCATCATCAGCAGAGTTTGGAGTGAGTTTCACAAAGGATTATTGAGCGTAATTCAAAGAGGTTTCCGGTTGTTGCGCGCCTTGACTGAACCCATAAGGAAAATTTGGCAAGCACTTCGTTTGCCTGATATTCCCAATTTGGTGTCCTTGAACTTCGAAGAAATTTTCAATAGCGTTTGGCAACCCATAAAAGACCTAGCCATCAGTGCCAATGAAAAAATGCAAAAAATGATTGACTTTTTCCTGGAGTTTGATATCAAAAACTTCCTGGACAAAACATTTGGTCCTTTGTTGAAATTCATAGCTTGGCCTTTTCCCACAAAAGTCAAACAACTTTTGAAAATCTCTGATAATCCTCAAGAAAAGAATCTTGTGAGCAAGGAAACCAGATTCAACAGCATAATGCAAGCTGTTAAAGAATTGTTTGAACAAATTCCCACGCTGATATTGGAACTGTGGATGAAGCTGGTAAGGGGGTTTTTTCAAGCTATTTTGAAATTTGTTCCTCTGTTGAAAGAGTTGTTGAAATATATTCCCTTCACATTTTGCACATTTATTGGGTTGGCATTCAGCCCTATTTTGGGCTTGGGAAGTGCTGTGAGTAACTTGATTCCGCCTGGTATCTCAGTGCAACAAACTTAGCCGCACTGGGTTCCATTCAACTGATCATAAATGGTTTTGGCAGTGTTGAATCGGCTTTGTGCTTCTGGTGTGATAGTGCCTTGACGCCCCAGCAGTCCTGATGAACTGATTTCATAATATTCATTCACTGCTCTAGCGGCTGATTCTGGACTATTTGTTGCAAGCATTTTTGAATAGGCTGAACGATGAGTGTTCTTGAATTCCCAATCCACAAAATCCAAGCTTTTTTCCAAAGCTGTTTCATTTGACAGCGTTTTCAGTTGCGGCCAACTCAAACCAATTGCTTGCGGCATGTTTTTAAACCTGTCTGAATTCCATTGAGCCAAACCTTTGAAAGTGGGATTACTATCTACTCGAGGATTCAATGCACTTTCAATAGTGAAATTGCCCAACAAACCAGCCACATGCTCGGGCTGATATCCTTTTCTGATCAAATAGCACCAAGCTTTCTTGGCTTGATTGGGATCAAAACTTTTGCCTGCGCCACTGGCTGTGGCACTGAAATCAGCGTCTGGACGAGCTTGGCCACTGAACAAAAATGCATTGTTGAGTCGGCGAGTCTTGAGTTCAAACTTTTCTTCGTTGTTGCACGCCAAAATCCAACGTATCATCTCGTTTGGCACTTTGTTGTAATTTCCGCCACCTATAAGGCCTGCTATACCGCTTTTGTCAAAATTGTCCAAGCCAACGTTGTAAATGAAGTCAGCAAGGCTATTGAACTGATCTTGTGTTAGTAAGTTGCTTCCAATGCTGCTGTGAATTTTGCCTTCAACTTTTTTGATGTCAGTTTTCAGCAATGTTTTCATATTGCTTTCACTGATGCCTTCACTAACGTTCAATGTGGTGCTGATTTGTGTTCCTGAATCATCTGTGGCGTTCAAAGTCACAGTATTGTTTTGTAG
>Ga0315906_10009870_pt1 | contig 11289 bp, 15 predicted proteins | sample LakEriMetagenome_4_FD_203526 | JGI IMG/M metagenome (GOLD analysis project Ga0315906, IMG submission 203526) | Freshwater fungal communities from buoy surface, Lake Erie, Ohio, United States - Buoy 2 MA122 | ecosystem: Environmental > Aquatic > Freshwater > Lake > Lake biofilm | place: USA... | reverse complement strand
TTTTAGGACAATTTTTTGGGCTTGGTTTTCATTCATATAAACACCGTCTTTAGTCTCAAAGAAACCTAGTTTATTTAGAACGTATTCAGTTTTTTCTGTGTACATTTATTCAATTTTTAGTTTTTAGACTAAAGTATTGAAAGTTCAAAAGGGAGCTTTAAAAGCTCCCTAATAACAGTTCTTGATTTGATGATTATTTATAGACCGAATTTATCCGATGTTAAACGTGCTACTATGTATTTGATAACTTTCTGGGCCTCCCCTTCGTTTATCAAAGCTTTCCAAGACTCGTAAAGAGATAAGTCATCTTTATCTAAGAGTTTTTCTCTGATACTTTCGATACTATTATAATCTGTTTTATTGGGTAAAGAAGTGCTCTGTTTCATTGGAAGCACCATTCCTAAATCTATCCAATCCGATATCTGCTTTCCTTCATCTTCTGATTCAATTTCTACTTTAGCCAAGATTCCGCTTCTACAAAATCCAACTTTAACATCTATTAATGATAAGATTGAACCTTTTTCTACTTTATCTCCATTGTAATAGAAATCTTCTACTGTTTGTAATTTATTCATGAGTTTTTCATTTGAGAACGTGAAATATGTACAACTAATTTACCGAAAGGCGCTTTAAATTCCGGATTGTCAAGTATTACCCAGACGAATATATTTTGCCATTTCGGTATTGGCAGATTTAGATCTGCATATCCATCTGTCATAAAGACAGCTATGTTCATTTTATTTTTCTTATACTGCTCTTCCATATATTGCAAAGGTTCTATGAAAGATGTTCCTCCGCCTCCTTTTGCCTTTGAGTAATCAAAGATACTTTTTGCACCTACATGATCAATATCTTGTATTCCATGATCAAAATAGACTACTTGTGTTTTTGCAACTTTCTTGGCTTTAATTATTCCTCTGACTTCCGAAAGTATTATTTCTATAGCTTCAGGTGTCATTGAACCTGAAGTATCTACTGCAACTACTGCATTTTCCAAAGCTTCGTACTTTCTTTTTTCTGCGTAGAAATAATCGTTTTTGTACAAGTGTCTTCTGCTACCTAAGTACTGTTCCGTACTGCTCATAGCTTTTCCAATGAATCTCCTTAGTGCAGATTTCCAATCAACTATAGGTTCTGTCAATCTCATTATAGATCTTCTCAAGCTTCCTTTTCCTGAACCAGCATCTCCAGAAGTAAGTTTATCTATATGCCTTCTTGCTTCTTCTGCATATTTTGCATCATCTCCTTCTTGAGGTAATTCTACAGGAACACCTAAGCTTTCTTGCAGTTTTTTACTATCTTCAGCTGTCATCATTGACCCAGGAGTTTGTCCTACTGTTGGTTTTCCTGTCATTCCTCCAGGACTTACGCTTTCTATTTTTACAGTTAATCCTCCGATATTTAAAGGTTCATCATCTCCTTTACCTGTCGAATCATTCGAGTCTCCAGGAATAATATCTATAGGTTCTACTCCTGTAATCTTGGGTCCATTCCCTCCTGACTTAGCCCGGCAAGGAGGTATTAAAACATTGAATTCTTCTCTTTTAAGTTTCATATCTTAGGAGTGTTAGTTACTAATTTTCTAGCTTCTTGTTCTGTAATTTCTTTGATATCGTATGTGCCATCTAAATTTATAGCTTCTACTATTCCATATTTTCCACTTTTAGATTTTATAATTGAACCTACTTCTACAGGCCAAACAAAATCTTTAGATGGGATATCCGGTAGTTTGTCATATATTTCTTCTGCAGTCATATCCTTATACTCTACATCACATAGACCGTGAATTTCATCTTGTACTTGAGTAGCTGTTAACAATCCTTCTTCGACTAGCATTAAGTTAATTTCATGATCTGTAGCGTGATTCCATTTTTCATGTTCAGCCCCTTTGTTTTCTCGACGAAGAAAGTGAACCATAACATTATGAAGTATTTCATGACAAAGAACAAAAGTTATTTGCTTATCATTCAATAGGCTGCAAAATAGAGGATTTACAAAAAAGTTTCTACCGTCAGTGGCCATAGTTTGGACTCTGTAAGTATAGAGAATTCTAAACTTGTATATAAATTCTCCGAAAAATTTGTAGCGCCCCATAATGAGCGCCACGCATCTTTCTATATCTTCTTTTGTTTGTGTAAGAATTGCATCCTTATCGATATTTTGAGTGTCAATATTTTTCAATTTCTCCTCTATATCGTTCGATATTTCTATATGGTGTAACATTTACTTAATTTTTAATAAATATAACTAATCTGTTTGAGAATGAAAAATGTTGTACATATTAATCTCTGCCTCCCATTAATCCTGGGTAAGAATCGAAAAGTTTAGCTTTTAAATCATTTTCCCAAAAATCACTTTGTTTAAGAGATGGATGAACTTCTTGAATCATTGACATAGCCTTGATTGCAAAAGGTGCATCTTTTAAGATAATCAACCAGTTTACGAAGTTTTCTTGTTCTTTTTCTTCTAGTGTTTCTTTAGATTTGTAAAATACCACCGATGCCACCAATGCATTTTTCTCATCTAATTGCAATGAATTAAAAGTAGGTGCTTTTTTCGGGTCAGTGTATACCGCTTTAATTTCATTTACATCTATTTTTCTCATCATTTTTAAGAATCCCATGTAACCGGATGCTGCAGCTTTTCCTACTTGAGATGCAACTATAGATTCTATGTCATTATCGAGTAATCTTGATCTTGTAGCTAAAGAACGTTTTTCTCTAACCTTTAATGCTCTAGAAGCGTTTGTCCAAGAACGAGGTGATGCAAAGATAGTGTTACTCCCACCTACAGAAGATTTTACTTCAGGGTCTAAGTTGTAGAAATATTTGTCATGATTGAAACGAATGAAAGCTAAGATTTCTCTTTGTATTATGAATTCTCCTTCAAAGTCTTTAGCATGTGCAGCCCATCCATTATTCCAGTCTTCAAATTTTGGTGCAAAATTTATTTGTCTAAATCTGTTACCTAAAACTGGAGTAAATCTGTAAGAACCTGATTCTTCATCACCTTCTCTGTTGGCTGCTGCTACCATAACCCATTTACTACCTAAAATCCAATCTCCAATTCTTCGTTCGTTGATTAACTTTAAACAAACATTTTGTACAGCTGTACTACATCTTGCAATTTCATCAAAAAAGATGATTCCACCTTTTCCATCTGGACCGTTTGCTTTTGCATCACCATCTGGATCGTCAACTTTGTACAAAGGAAGTGGAGCATCTGGAACTCTAACTGCTCTAGTGTTTGGACCGATATCTCCATTTTCAGTTTTTCCTTGAACCGTAGGTAAGAAAAAATCTTCAGGAGCCATTGTCATTAAATCGTAATCGATTATTCTTCTCTGCTGTTTTGCATTTTCTCCGAAGAACTCTCTAGCTACATCTTCAACTATAGCTGTTTTTCCAATTCCTGGAGCTCCCCATACTAATAAAGGGTTTATGTCCTGAGCACCTACTACAGAATCTCTAAGTGCTTCTTTAAATCCTTCAATTCCTACGTTTTGGATTTCTGGATTCATGTGTTCTAGTTTTACTCTATTATCACTCATATTTTTTAGTTTTTATATGAGTAAAATTAACAAACTAATATAGAAAAAGGAAATGTGGTGCAATAAGCATAAAAAATGCTGACTTAATCAATCAGCATTTTAATCTTTTTTAGATGTATCTTATAATCCTGTGAATTTATTAAGGACTAATTTACCACCGGGAAAAATTAGATCTGGATCTCCTGGTACTCTAGTGAGCACTCCGTCTATAAGTTTAACATTCATACCATTCTCCGCTGCAATCTGTCTAGTATAAGCCATAATTTCTGTATTTCCAGATCCAGCCGGCAAATGAGCTTTTGCAATATTCCATATACAATCGCCTTTTTTAATAGTGTAAAGTTCACTAGTAGGCTTAGGTGGAACAGGCGGTTCAGGTTTTGGAACAGGCGGATTAGGCTTAGGTGGAACTGGTTGCATAGCTTTGTAACCAGCTGAAGCTAAAGAAGTGCCAGCTATCATTAAGATTAAAGCTGTACCAACTTTAGTGTTAGCCATTTTTGTTAATTTACTTCTTAACAATCTAGCAGCTTCATCTTCTTTACCTTCATCCCATAATTGTTTAAGCTCATCAAGTTCTTCGTCAGATTTGAATGCTTTCAAGAAAGGATGCTCAGGATTTTTCCCAGCTAACTGATCTTTGATTCCAGAACTTAATTTCTTTTCTTCTATTTTGAAGCTTTCGTAAGTTTTTATGAAATTATTTTTCATTTTTTCCCTTTGTTTTTATCTTGTCGATTCTGTCAATAAAATTGTCAGTCACATCAATCACTTTTGACATTCTGTCTGCGATAGAATTGTTTTTATCTTTTAAAAAGTCTTGAACTTTCTTATAGGAAAGAGCGTATGGATAAAGTTTCTTTCCATCCTCATCTTCTTGAGATATAGCATCTCCATTGTAAATGTTTTCTATCAATACTAAGAAATCTTCAAGAAGTTTAGAGTACTCATTATCCTCTTCCTCTTCTTCTAATGAAGATAATTCATCTTGTATTTTATCTCTACCTTCAGTAGTGAAAATATTTCTAACAAAGATTCTTGCGATTCTTTTGTTTTTTTCTATTTCTTCATCATCTTCGATAGTATCAATGTCTAAATTATCATAATCTCCTATGATATCTTTAGCTTCTTTAGTAAGTTCTTCTGGTGATCCAGGAATTTCTTCTTCTACGCCTTCTTCTTCAAGATCTACAATAAGAGGAATATTGAAAGCAGGTCTAGTCTTTTTAACTTTATCCATAGGAACAGTTTCAATAGATCCTAATGTAGCATCCGAGTAATCAAAAGGATTTGATCCAGAGAATATAGTGGATAAAAAGATTCTACAATTTTTAATAGTTGGATACGGTTGCAATAACCATGTAGCAAACATAAAAATACCTATCCCAAAAAGAACAGCTCCAATCAACATTGTTAAAACTGGAGCAGCTGCTATAGCAGCACCAACTGCACCGCCGATAGCTGCAATTATTCCAGCTGAAGGAATAAGAGCTCCTATTATAGAAATAATTCCAGTAATAGCAGCACCCTGAACAAGTTTCTTAGAAATTTCTGAAAGAATACCATTTAACTTAGTTCCTTTAACACCTAACTTAACATCATTTTCTGGAAAAAATCCATGAACTTGACATCATTCTCATCAAATATAGCTTTTCCTTTTCTATCTTCTTCAGCTTCATCTTCAGTTACTAAACCTTCTGTAATTACATCTTCAATTTTAGCACTTTTAGCTATTGCTGCAACTACATCACTGTTTAAAACTTTATCAGCTTCAACTTCTTTTCCAGAGTCTTTAGCAATTTCAATAAGCTTATTGAAAGCATCTTTAGTTGCAAATTTATTATCTTCTGTACAGAAACCATTTTTGATTATGACTTCTCTTAACGGTTCAAACAATAACATCAATTGCTTCAACATAGAAGTTTTAATCTTATGCATTATCTTAGTAATAGTTGCAAAAATTTTCTTAAAAGAAAATTCTTTGATAGCACTACTTACTTTAGTCGCAATTTCCTTAGCTCCTTTTGTGAATTTATCAACAAAGTTTTTTCCTTTTGCTACTATTCCGGATAAGAAAGATTCTTCTAAGTAACCTTTTAACGGTTCAAAAATTTCTTTACCGTATGTGTTTCTGAATCTTGTAGTTAATTCGTTCTCATTGATGTTTAGAACATTTAACTTAATTTCTTCAATTTTCTTCTCTAGTAAAGATTCATCAAATATAACTGAGTATTGCATTACTTAACGTTTGTTTTAGTTTTAGCTTTAGACTGTTTTCTTGATCTAGATTCTTCTTTGTTTCCTTCTTCAGGAGTAGAAGTTTTTTGATCTGTCTTTTTAGAGCCTTTTCTTTTTCTCTTAGTGATGATTTCAGTAGCAACAACTTCAACTATTTTATCATCTTGAGTATTTTTGATGATGCTTTCCATAGCAGCAGATATCATTGATACCATTGTAGCTAATCCTACATGCAAATCATCCAAATATTCTTTATCTTGCTCTTTAAATTTGGATCCATTCTGTTTGTCATTCTCTACTACATACTTAATAAAAGACTCTGCAAATTTCTTTGTCATATTCTCTTTATCTTTTCCTTCCATTTTTGAAATAGCCACTATGGTATTAAGAACTTTTTGATCGGGTTTACATTCTTTTTGTTTATACCAATCTTTAGTATCGATTTCACCTGCCAAAGACCATTTTTTTGGAACAAATGTAAATCTCTTTGCAAGTTCTGGATTCTTTGTCATTTTCTCCAAGATTGGCATGTGTAAAGAATCTTCATAAACAAACAACATAGATAACCATCCCGTAAAAGCTTCTATTAGATTTTTGGAAGTACGAATGCCTTTTTCTTCATCAGTTTCAACTCTCTTTATAATACGTTTATTCATATTTGTAGAAGTTTTTCTGACTCTTTTTGCATCAATTTCTTCTTCTAATTCCTCGTCTGAGATGCTTTCATCATTTATGATCTCTGAAAAATATTTTTCTGATTCTTCAGCTTCTTTCTTTACTTCTTTGTCATTAAACAAATCAAACATTCCTTTAAAAAATCTAACGATTGCGTCAAGGAAGCCTTCATTGACAGTGTCTTCACCTTGAACAATATCGGTATTGTTTTCGTTAGATACTTTTTCTGGCAAGTTCTTTTTGTTAGAATCGAACTCTAAATAGCTTAGTATTTTCACAGTTTTATGTAATTTTTGTCTATATATCTTTTACTTTATAGATTCTATTACCTTGTAAATGTTCAAGAAATCTTCAACTTTAAGCTTTTTAGTTATTGCAAAAATTTCGGTAGCTTCTCTTTCATTACTAGCTTCGCAAATTCCAATAGGCTCTTTACCATCTTTAGTTGTAAACTTAAACTTTTTCATACTTTTTTATTTTGTTTTTCTATATATTTTTATTCCAAAATAACTATTCTTATCTATTTTTTGTATAGCTATTGAGCTTGTTAATATAGTTTCTTCTCATTTCTCTGTATTGCAACAGCATGAATTGACTTACGTTATCAGTGTCTGCTGAATGTAACTCAATCATGTGATTGACCGATTTTATTTCTTTTAGTATTAACAATAATTCATATTTCATGATTCAATTAAATTAAGAAGAGGAGGCTTCAACCTCCTCTTTGATTAGAATTTTTTGCCGCAAGATGGGCAATATTTCCACGAGGATGCTCTAACTCTTGTGCCGCAATCGGTACAATAAGATCTTATTTTTTGAACTTCTACAGGCTTCATGGATTCTGGTAAGATTTTCCATTCTACTATCTGAGAAGCCCATGTATTAAAATCTCCAGTTTCTTCTATGAAAATCTGTGAAGATTTTTCTCCTGCTTCAGTTCTGCCAGTTTCGAGAGATTTTGTATCAAGAGAACCTGCTATGTTAATAGCAGTGCTAGTAGTGAAAACAAAAGAATCACTTACTGTAGTGCCTCCGAAAGAAACATTAGGAGACCCAATTACTTGATTATAGTAATAAGGCTGACTAGAATTTCCACAATTAGTATAAATTAGTCCGTTTCCGTAGCTTCCGTTAGGGTAGAAATTTTTCATGTTCTCATAATAGAATGAGATAGAAATTCTACCATTTTCAGAAATAGCTTTTTTTGTTTCTTGATTATTTTCCACTTCATAAGTAGAAAACATAAATTTCCTAGGATTGTCTATCCATCTCTCTAGATAAACTCTCTGACCAGGTTTAACTATTATTCCATTAGTTGAGATAGATTTTCCATCAATTTGGATACTAGCTAAAACTTTGTAAGTTGTAGGATTCCATAGCTCTATTTCAAAGTTTGTTCCATCTTTTAAATATACGCTAGAATCGTAATTTTTCACCCTATTTCTGTTAACTGTAATGTGTGCCGTAGGGGAAGGCACGATGTTTGTTTGAACCATATTGCATCGGTTTTATTTACTGATCCGCCAACTTCATAACTGTAAAACAGTCGAGCTTTTAACTTGAAGCTAACGAATTATGAATTTTATAAACAAAATTGATTAGTTCAAAAAATTGAATTCTTTGAAATTTTTATTTGTCAACTTTGGAATTTTTCAGTTATTTTATTTTTTGATTCATCATCTCCAGGTTTGCTATAAACTAGTAAAGATGGAGTAACTTCGTACTCCTTGTCTTTGAGCATTTTTATGTACTTATCAGCTGTACCAGGTTTCAGGTAAGCTACTGTAGCATGAGGATGATAGTCAGGATAATCTGTAGTGTAAGGAAATTTCTTGAGATTTTCATTGTTCTCAGCCAATCCTTCTCCTTTGACATCAAACTTTAATACATCAAACTTTTCATTATTGAAAGCAGAGATCTTATGAAGAACTAGATCCTTGATAATAGATTTATCCACAGCTTTCATCACATCATCGTCAGAGATTTCATCGGAATGAAGACCATAAAGTAAAGTGACATGCGGGTCTTTTTCTAGAGACTTGACTGATCCTTCTTCTTGAAGATCTGATGGGTCTATCAAGGAGTGAAGTTCTTCCATTTCTGGAAAGTCAAAATAGACCATGACACAACCATAATCGTACTTAGGTTTTTCTTCCTTTTTTTTCTCAGATAATGTATGCGTTATCTTCGTGATGCTGACAGAAGAGGAATTTTTTTCTGCTTGAGAAATGCATGATTTGATAAAATCATGATAGTTTAGAATATTCATAACTGTAATATGGTCTATTTATCTACAGGCCCATTTTTTGTGATAAAAGGCGAGTGACTATTTTTTGATTTTTTTCAAGTATGCTCTTAACATGTTCAAAATCTTCTGGAGATGCTAACTTTGGATTTAAACAATCTATTCTGGTTTCTTGATTTTTTACACCATAGATGAAATGCAGTATCTCAGGATGTCTCTCTTCTAAAACTTCTCTAATACGTGCAAGTTCTTCATTAATCTGTGTCGGAGTCTTGCCGTCTATATTAATATAGTGTGCTAAAATTATTTTTTCCATTTTGATAAGTATTCAATTTTAATTCCATGATCTCTTGCAAAAGAAATCTCTTCGTCCACGCCTCTCGATTTATCCCAACCTTCCATAGTATCGCATACTAAAATAGTGTCAGCTTTTACTAGTAATGAGAAACAGAATGATGCCCAAAATGGCCAATCTCCTGGCATATCCCTAAACTGTATAAGTGTATGACCGTAAGTAATAGGCGAAAAAACTATATACCCTTCAGCAGTTAAGTCTGCTGCTATCTGTGAAACTTTTCTAAAATTGCCTTCTCTTACTTTATCATCTGGATGTGTATATGGAGAAGCTAGATAGATGACTGGCTTAATTTTAGACTGCGTCATTTCAGCCCAATGGTCTCTAAATATTTGATCTAATGACATTTTCTATTCCATTTATAATGTTTAACTTCTCCATTGATATATTCTTTCCAAGTTTGTTTCCACGGCCCTGAGAGAAGCATTGTCAAGCAACCGTTAGATTTAGCTATTCTATGGTAAGAATCTCTTGGAAAGAATTTAAAGAAAGATTTTCTCTTACGCACTTCAAACTCTCCAGTTTTCTCGTCTAATAGAATATGTTCTTCATAATTTCCAAAGAACTTAAAACTGATAGCATTAAAAGCGTGAGTGTGGAATCTATCTTGAGATTTATCAGTTTTATGAAAGTAAAAGAAGATGATAGATCCCAGTCTTTTCCATTCAAAAAGAACGAACTGTGTCACTATCTGTTCTCCAAATTCAAATTTGTTTAATGCTAAAAATGAGAATGTATCAGTCTTCATTAAAAGTCATGATTGGTAATTCTGATATCAAAATCTCTAAACTCTGCGAAGTCTTTATCGTCAGCCTCCAATCTTCGTTCCACAGTATCAGCATCACTTCTCTGTGCTAATCTTCGCTGTCTAACTCCCAACTTCATATCAAGGTACATGATAAAAGTGTTCTTTCTATCTTTTGGATCAATATGAGAGATTCCGTGTGGAGTCATGATAAAAATATCATCGTTATAAAATTGCTCATTAGTTGTACCGTAGTGCCAACCGTTGAAAGATACGTGTTCGTAAAATTCATTCTGTTCAATCATCTCTTCAAACTTCTCGTTTGTGATAAAGAAATAATCTATTCCATGAACTTCACCATCTCTTTTTGGCCTAGTTGTATAAGACACTGCATACTTAAATCCTTTATCTTCTAAAGTTTTTCTCATGTGGTCTTTGCCTGAAGCAGCTCTACCTACTAGAACTATTCTTTTATGATCTTTTACTCTTTTAATTTCTCTGGTTAACATATCAGTAGCCACAGCAACAGCGTCGATAGTAGTTCCACTTTGCAATGTTTTTACTATTTCTTTTCCACTCTTGTTCATGTTAGATAATTGGTGCATACTTTCCCAATTTTCTCTCACCCACTCTAAAGTCATTATATCATTCAGAGTTTTTGTTGGAACAGAATTTTTTTCCAACTTGCTAATTTTTCTTTCAAGAGAATTTATTTCATCTTTTAGATCATCTGCTTCGTCAGTTGATTCATTCCTGTCTGTTGCAGCTTCTATAATTTCATCAATTTCAGATGAAATTTCTTCCGCTATTTCCGCTATCTCCATGTCAGAGATCATGCCTCTTAGAGAGGATCCTTTTAGTATGTCTACTATGTTCATATTATATTTATTGAAGTTTTCGTAATTCATTGTCTATGAGAACAAATGCTATTGTATCGCAAGCATCGTTCCAAATCATTTTAGCAGCATCTTCTGAGACCCCCAATTTTTCAAGTATTGTTTTTCTAGCTTCCCAGTACTCTGTAAAGTTTTTAAATCCCATGTTAACTAAAATCTGTAGAAGTTGAAAATTTAAGTCCGTCTAGATGAATATCTACGTAATGTTCTGGAAACAAAGGTTTCTTACCTTTAGCTATCAGTTCTTCTTGTAAATACCTTTCACTTGTCCATCCATCTACACACCATTCTAGTGCCATTTTAATAAATTCTTCAGGAGATTGTTCATCTCCGTACTCATCAACTATTCTTCCGCTCTTGATAAAGTTGAACAACGATTCTTTGTCTGAATAGTATTTCCAGCTATTATGATTCCATGTAAATGTCCATCCTCCGCTCCTTTTCCCTAAATGGACAGAAGCGTCAATGAGAAAATCATCCCATGGATTTTTAATTTCAAATCCTTCGTGATCAGTGTAAAAAGATGAAACCTCGAATTTCCTCTCAATATCTACTGGTTCCATTTTTAGCCTAGCGATTCTATCC
>Ga0315906_10009868_pt1 | contig 11289 bp, 13 predicted proteins | sample LakEriMetagenome_4_FD_203526 | JGI IMG/M metagenome (GOLD analysis project Ga0315906, IMG submission 203526) | Freshwater fungal communities from buoy surface, Lake Erie, Ohio, United States - Buoy 2 MA122 | ecosystem: Environmental > Aquatic > Freshwater > Lake > Lake biofilm | place: USA... | reverse complement strand
CCTAAAGAATTAATATCAATAGTTTGATCTAATAGTAAATTATCCTCTACGAATAGAGATCTATAATTATTTCCAATAAAATATGGATATAGAGAAGTGTTTGTTAGTGGATTTCTTGTTGCAAAGTAAGCATACGTTCCATTTGGGAATTGTGGAGTTTTACACCATCTACCATTATAAACATCAAGATCTTCAGAATCAAAAAATACATAATCTTCGATAAAGAATCCAGTAGAAACCCCAACTGGTCTATCTGAAATAGCACCATTAGTAATTTTATATCCCGGAACTAATGCTTTTATATCTGATTGTGGATCTTCTGGATCAGAATATCCATACGATCCGTATATTGGATTTCCATCATATGCCCATCCAATAATTGGTGAATGTTTAGATCCATCATCATTAAATTCTTCGTTAGCAATGACCGAATCATATCCCAAATACCCATACTTGAGATTATTATTTGTATCTACTAAAATTTCATTTCCATATCTTCTAAAACTATCAATACGTAAATCTCTTATTTTTGGATCTAAAAATGCACCACTTCCATCAGAGATGACTTGTATTTTGGTATTTGATTCAGTATACTCTCTACCAGAGTCTATAACTACAATTGAAGATATCTTGTTATTTGTAACAATTGCCCTTAACTTTGCGCCAAAACCATCACCAACAACTTCTAATCTAGGAACACTATAATATTCCTTTCCGGAGGATTCTATTTCAACCCTCATAATTTTACCATCAATTATTACAGGTCTAACCTCACCACCTTTTCCAGATTTAATTTTTATTAGAGGTTTCTTCTCCAAATTAATTATCGTAGATCCATATCCAGTTCCAGACTCATATACATAAGCATCGACAATTTTTCCGCGAACTATTGGAGTTGCAGTAACTATTCCAGTAAAAGTACCTGCATAAGATACAACGACATCTATTTTAATATCTGGATATTTAAAAATGTGATATTCAGAACCAGTACTAGCAAAGGAAACATATTTTCTTCTATCAAAATTTGAAGTATCTTCGGATCCTATCAAACCGGCATCAGATAATTTAAAAGAATCCTCATCTAATTTTGTGATAAAATATTCTCTGGTAGTTGATAGACCAGAAATTCCTACTCCGGTTGAATTATATTGAATTAAATCTCCAGTGTTAAAATTATGATTCGTAAATGTAACTTCACTCCTTTGCGTCGATATGCCAGAGGATTTTACAATTAATTTTCTATTCTGGTAGTTTTCACCTTGATTTACAACTTTAATATATGATAATGTTTTTTTATCTACTGTTCTAAATCTATGATTTCCAAATAAGTTTGTTGTTGTAAATCCTACCGTATTGACACCGACATTGAAATTTTCTAAAGATTCGTAAAGTTGAATTGTTTTATTATTGATTAATTTGGCGTAGTATGACCCACCATCGACTAAAGTTCTATTTTGACTTAAATTAGATCCCCCAAAAATTCCAATACCAACATCATTTCCAACAGAACTATAAATTATTTCTTGACCATTTGAAAATTTGTGATCTGATGTAAATGTAATAGTTTCGTTTATAATATCAATTCCGCCACCATTTTCAAGTAGTCTCCCATCAAATATTACTTCTCGATATCTAGAAGCCAAAAATGGTTGCAAAACACAATTTTTTCCATTGCCACCTACAAGATTAACGGAAATAACTCTTTGGATGTCAAAGTCTTGAGGATCAACTAAAACTTCAGAAATGGAACCACTAATAACTGGTTGGACAAAACAAGTATTCCCAATAGAAGGTGAAACTTCAACATAGGGTGGATTAATGACATCATAATTACTTCCACCGTTTAAAACATCTAATGATTTTATTGGTCCATAATAAATTTTATCTCCAGACCTTGCATTGATAATTTCAACCCCATTACACATTAATCCAAGGGTCTTAAGATCTTTTGTAGAATATTTGTCTCCTAATTGAAAATTTCTAGTTAATGGAAATTTCCTAACAATACTCTGTTGACCAATTTGATTTGATTTTTGTAACGATAATGTAAACGTATGAGATCCATCACTTTCAGATAAAGTTGATAATTTAACATAATTAGAAGATCCTATAAAAGATTTAGACTCATATAATTTAATATTATCTTTAGAAACAACTTCGGCATAATATTCTTTACCTGAAGTTAATTCTGGAATATCCGTTATTTCTGACTGGTATACAATTGCATCTCCAGTTCTAAATGGGTTGTCCTGATCATCAGTTTCTTTTATTTTTACTGTGGTATATTTTTTGGTTACAGGATCTTGATCATTTAAAAATGTTGATGTTGCATTTTCAATGGTTTTTTGAATTATATTTTTTTCTATGGTATATGAAGGTAGACCATTGGTGGCAACATAAAAATATTGATCATATTCATTATACACATTTAAAATATTTGAAATTAATGCGTTATTTCCAAATTCAATGGGAACATTTGAACTATTTGCTTTTCTTAATTTTCTTCTTAAATCAAAATATCTTCCATAATATGGCTTTCCTGGATCTAATGAATCAAATGGATCTCCGTTCAAATCAGTTAAACCATTTAAGGAAATTTCCCTATCAACAAAAGTAATAGATGCAACAGTTGCAATATTACTTTCAGAAGTTACTAGATCTTGTGTCCCCCTAATTAAAATTTCAACTTCATCTCCTAATTTTAAACTAGATTTATCAATATCACTTTCCAATACTAATGTAGAACCGGCAATTGATTTTATTTGATATCTTGAACTTGTATTATAAATCCAACTATTTGCAAATATCTGCTTATCATTTTCATCCCTGTTAGGTATAACTTCCCCAATACTCTTAACTCTTATGTATTCATTTTCATTCAATCCATAGATAGAATTATTTTCTTCAATACCATTAATTACACCAGTAATTCTTAATCTAACTTCTTTTAAAGTATCTCCATTTTCATATGAAATAACGTATTGATCAATACGAATATCATCACTTGGATTTATAACTTCAGTTATATTTTCACATCCATAAAATTGATTGAGACTTTTTCCGGAATATTGAATAGTGTTGTTTCCACATATTAATGATCCCGAAAGTGGAAATCCTACTGTACTGTCAACTGAAATTATTTCAGATCCGGGTTGAGTTTTTTCAACTACTTTGGTTTTTGCATGAATATCAAATGATCCACTAATTGAAGTCTCCTGGGTATACCCAACAAATAATGAAAGTTTATAAAAATATTTTTGCCCCCTCCTAATAATCTCTACATTTGAAACTGCAGCCCGAGATTGGGAATCTATTGAACTATAGATTTCTTGTCCAACTATTTTTGTTGGGTCTCCAGATAACCTTTCGGCAATTATTATCTCTTTTCTTAAAAATTCTGCGCTGTATGGTTTTAAAAGATATTTTTCCAGATCAATAACTTTAACAGATTCGGCATATAAAACTTTAAATAATATTTTAAATGATTCTTCTGTACCTTTACTTTGATAGAAAGATCTTGCTTCCTTTATAAAGTTTGCAGCATTAATTTCCCCAGAAAAATCAATATTCTCTAATCCGGGTGTTAATGAATATTTAATCTTATTAAAAAATTCTTTTAAAAATAAAGAACTAAGATTGGTTATTGTGGAATTGGATGAATGAGAAGAACTTTTTGATGTTGAGAATACTAAATTTTCTGGATCACTTGGATCATGATAATCTGTTACTCCACTAAAACCACGAATACATCCTGTAAATGTATTTGTAGTTATTCCCGTATATGTAATAATTTCATCATCAATCTTAAGCAAACCATATCTTTTTGGAAATCCTTTTGTACTATTGACAACAATAGTATCATCGGATAAATCAATACTTTCTTCCAAAGAAGTATTATTAGAAATAACCTCCGGAATTAAGTAATCTAATTTTAAATAAGAACTTAAATTGTCAAGAATATCAACCGTACCACCGGCATATTCTTGAGAAATATAATATTGTTTTAAAAATTCTGCAGCATTGGGGTTTTCGCTTAAAATAAATTCAGGGAGTTGATTGACAACAATATCCTGAATTTTTACTTTTACATCAAAGTTATTTTCTATCATTGCTTATTTCCTTTTTAATTCCCCATTTGAATAGCTTGAAGTATAATAATCTCTAATAAATGTTGATCCGGAAATATCATCTCCAGATGAAATAACATCTCTTATCATATTTATAGTGCTCTTATTAAGAGCGAAACTTAAATATAAATCTTTGAGACCAACCACATCATTAGATTCTGGATACGCTTGAATTTCAATAATATCATTAGGTACTATAGTTGAAGTAATATTAAGAGTATTTAATATTATTTCTCCAGAATTGTAATCAATTGTTCCTGCCGATTTAATCACAACTGGATATGTGCCCAATTGTTTACTTTCTTTAACAATAGATAATACTCCCATTCCACTACCATCCAGATTTCCAGATGCATCTTTATTAGGAATGTCTGTAAAATAAACAGTATCCGGAAGACCCGATAATGTAAATCCAGTACTTTTAATATTAAAACCGTCAGGGTTAATATGGAATTTATTTCCAAAGCACAATTCATATTGGGCAAATCTATTTAATGCAGCATTCAGATCTCTTCTAATAATAACCTTTGTAATATTAGAAGTTATAGAATTATCAACATTATCGATAATTTGAAGCAATTTACTGTACTTAAATCTACCACCAAACTTATTTACATTTACCGAATTGGCATAAAGATCTAGTGAGTTAATAACATTTGTCCTTAAACTATCAACATTACTAACTTGACTTGAATTGTAGTAAATTGAACTATCAATTTCAACATAAAGAACTTTAAGATCTACAATTTCTTGGGAAATGCCACTTAAAGAATAATTTTTTAGTTTTGATAAAATATTTTTTTTATCAAAATCTGACACTAAAGATCCATTTTTTGGTTTAATACTAATGAAAACTTTTCCGTATTGTGGTGGGATTAAGTCTTCTCCACCAACAACAGAAACAGATTCTGTATTTGGGTATATTTGTTGAATGATTGATTCATAGTCTCTTCCAGTAACTGCTCTATATTGCGAAGAATAAACTCTAGGAGCAAAATATTTAATAGATTCTATGGGCTCTATATCACCACCATTAGATGCCGAACTTATGGTACTAACAATAACAGAGTCAGTTGGAATGACTGTTGCACCAGATGCTGATGATAGAACGCCAGAAAAAATAAAATTAGATGGTCCATTCCCATCCTTTCCATTGGTAATGATATAAGTGACTGTGATTACGGAATTATTTTCTAATTTTTTACCAAAAAATCCATCACCAAAAAGAATTTCATACTTTTCGTCTTTTATTTCTTGAATTAAGTATGATTTTGAATCGCCAGTTATATTTAAAATATTATCTATTCTTGCATATTCTACACCTTCCCCAGTATCATTAACTCCCTTAACTTTTACAACAATAGTTGAAGTGTCTATAAAGGAGTTATCTAAAATAAATCTCTGATTTACTGAAGTATCAACCGTGAACTGTTTTTTAATTAATGTCCCCTGATATACATGGATTGGATCATTAGCAGTTCCAAATGTTGCAACTCCATTATTGACTACTGTTGTTATATTATTTGGTATTGAAAAAATATATGAAGTTTCGTTATATGATCCAGAGCAAACTATACCTCTATTTAAAGTTAAAGTCGGTGAAGATGTTTCGGTGGCAACATCAAAGGCAATTAGTGCTTTTGCTGAAGATCTAGAGCGAGGAACATATCCTATCGTCCTTGCAAGAGAGACAACATTTTCTCTAATAGTTGCAGAATCCAAGAAGGATTCATTAACAACCATATTTGCATTGAATGATGTTATATAAGTGTTATATGCTAACGTATCAATTAAAACTGAAAAGTTAGATCCATCAAAGTCAAAATCAGTGAACTTTGAATTTGATCGAAGATAATCTTTAATTGATGTTTTTATCTGATCAAAATCTAGATCAGTAAATTTGGTAAAAGGCATTTTATCTTGTTGCCTCTAATATGAAGGTATATTCTTGTGTGGGGAATTCTTGTCCTATAATATCAAAATATATAGTAACTTCAAACTCATTTATGTTTGGTCTTGGATCAACCAATATCCTAAGATTATTTACCCTAGGTTCAAAATTTTTAATTGTATTGGTAATTTGTTTTTCAATTATAGATGCAGTTGCATAGTCTACAAAATTAAACAATGAACTTCTTACATCACATCCAATAACTGAATTAAAAAATCTTTCAGTTGGAATAGTTTCGACGAGATTTCTTACAGATCTTCGAATTGCGGATTCGTTTTTAAGAATTTGTAGATCTTTCGTAATAGGATGGGGCACAAAAGATAAACTAATATCTTTAAATGCCCTCGATATCCTTTTGACTGCCATGTAGAACAAAAATATTCTTGATTTATTTATAATTACTTCCAGGATGATCCGTAAGTTGGTTCAGTTCCATAACCCCAATCATCATAGTCTTCATCATTACGAATTTTTTCATGAAGTTCAACCTGTTTTTTGAAATCATGACGAGGTGCAGTATCGTGCATAATCTCTTGAATTACTCTTTTTGGTGATGATGCATCATAATCAGTAATTAATTTTTGTGTACCCCACATTTCTCTCATATAATTTGAATTTCTATCTACTGGTAAATTAGACATTTTAGCTCCTGTTTTAATGAATAAAACAGAACTTTTATAAAGGAGGTTGCTATCTCCTTGTTTCTATTTAACGATTAACCTCACGAAGAGAATAAAAATCCGAATTTAAATATTTTAATATTTCCAATGCAATTAAACGTGGATTTCCTTCCCCACAAGTATAAACATCTACTGCCAGACATCCATTTTCTGGCCAAGTATGACACGAAACATGACTTTCTGCAAGTGAAATAACAATGGTACATCCCTGAGGAATGAAACAATGTGCAAAAATGTTTAAAATTGTCATTTTTGCGCGGGCAATTCCCCTGATCATGACTTCTTGAAGCGCCTCTGCGTCATTAATTAGGGTAAAATCAACATCATACACCTCTAAAAGAAGATGTTTACCCATTGAAAATTGTTCCAAGTCGGTTTTCACTAAAAAATTATTTATTTTATAAAAAATCCTTTTCTTTTGTAATCACAATCTTTAATAAAATTTGCATTTTCGGTATAATTATCGTCCCAGACTGGTATTGCAACTGAATTATTGTATCTAAAGTCAGGATTTCTGCGAAAATGGACTTCAATTAGGTGTCCATTGATGAATTCACAGTTAATCCACTCATAATTACCCTTTAATTTTTTTAAAATTTCGGGAAAATCAACCTTTTTTTCTATTTTTTCCCATTTTTTCCATTTATAGTAAGGATCATTAGAATTTTTGGTTCCTAAAACAACCAAATCAACCTCTTGATGATGAAAATCGACACTTAAGTGATCACCCTCAAAGATTTCACACCAAAATTCGGCAGGGTGCATGTCATCTGTACTGCTTTCAATCCATTCTTTACGAGCCAGACGCCCCATTCCTAGTAAATTAAAAGATGGACGTACAATATAAAAGTCGGGATTAGGAACCGTGGTCCCGGAAGGACCACATGTATAACCTAAAACCCGACTTAAAAATAATTTATTGTATATCCAAAGATCATCGGAGTGTATATGATTCCATTCATCATTACAGTCCAGATGATACATTACCTTTTTCCTTGTCCTCTGTATTTCTTTCTAGCCCCATTGCGAGACGAGGCGGAATACTTTGTTCCACTGCCCGCACCTTGCCTAGACTTCTTGGGAGCTCCTGGAGTATAAGAAGTCTTACTACTCAGACTAGTTTTTACTTTCGCCATTTTTTAATTCTCCAATAATTTCAGTTTCTATATTCTCCGGAAGAGGTAATCCGGTCTGATAATACTCGACTGCAAGGTCTTCCATAACATCAAAGTACTCTTGTTCTGAAAGGGCAGTGTAAATTCTCCGCCCATTGCAGATGATGTTGTATTTGGAAATCTGTATTTGATTGCTAGTCAATTGTTGTGACATCAGATGACTCTTGTTTTTTCGTGACCGACTCGTACCCGAGGGTCGCACCAAATTTCAAATCCTGCTTCAATTGCATCTAGACAGAATGATACATCTTCCCCACACATATCCTGCACTTCTCCGGATTCGAAGACCTGCATTTTAGGTGCGAACCAGGGGTACTTCATATTTTCGTTTTCGAAGACTCCATTCTTAATCAGAAGCCAACCGAATCCGGTATAATCAACTGTGAAGGGCTTCTTTCTCTTTGCCATGGTTTCCAGAGTTTCATGATTCATGACTCCACCATTATTTCTAAAGTCATTCTCTTCCAACCAGTGTGCAACTGATGTTGTCATACCATCTTCTGTACAGTACCAACCAGCTGCAATATCTTTTTCCATCAGAACTAGTTGAAGAAATTTTTCGGTATTGAAGACAATATCCGAATCAATCCAAAGTTGCCAATCATAATTTAATTTACCGTCCCAGGGCAATTGGTCCGGACCTCTTAAAACATTTGCACCCAGACACTTGCATCTGGCAAAATTAACCATGGAAGAATAGTCTTGAGAAATTTGAATGCTTGCACCTGCCTGTACAATATCAAAACATAACTGAACAAAACTCTTTAGGTAGGTATAGGAGACTCCTCTTCCAGGAAGACAAAAGACGATGCTCTTGCCTCTGATCATTTCCTTTGCTCTATTGTAATCCCACTCCTCAACATCTTTTGTTGTGGTGGGGTTCTTTGCTTTTACAGTAAATCCTTTAGACATAAAATTAATGGTTTTTATTTCATAATCATACAGTATTATATAGAATTTGTCAATGAGATGAATTGAAACTCAAATCTTTGCTGAAGAGTACTTTTTCATAACTTATGTCATGTTTTTCGACTCCACCAATTACACTGATTAAATTGTTCAGTGTGCTCCAGGTTTGGTGAAATTCCTCTTCTGATAGAGAGTGATAGATGCAATTATTTTTGTGATAGACATGATATCTTATTTCACTCATATTTGTGCTCTCTCAATATAAGTTCGTTTCCTTCAACGGTAAAATTAATCGGAGTTTCTTCGTACCAACTGATTTCATTGACGATCCACTCTGGAATAATAACATGATATTCTCCCGTAATTGGATCGACTTCTATGAACTTAATTTCTTCGCCGGATTTTTTTTTCATATTCGTTATATAAAATCTTTTTTTTCTTTTTTATATAGCGAAATTTTTTTTTATGTGAGTGTTATATTTAACTCGCTTCCGTAACACTTTGTAGGTTAGGGTAGTTATGCGTTTTTATAACCGCGCCCCGCCGGGGACATAACAAACGCCCCCCAATTAACTGCTGATTCACGAACGAAGGCACTGGGGCAGGGTCACCCCCGCACTTCGTCAGAATGAACCTCAGCGAACTGTGCCGCCCATACGGTGGCAGGGATGCCCACGGGGTAAACCATAGCGGGATTCTCATTCCAGGCGCTGCCGTCGTTACGGTAGGAGACCCACACGGTCTGGCGGTCCTTGAGGCGGGTGGCAGGGGAGAGGCGCATCGGAGGCGGTTGGTTGAACTGGGTTAATTGTAGCACGTAACGGGGCAGGGGGGGTCAATCCCCCATCGCTTCCTTCAATGCCTCAAACGCTGCCATCCAATGGGCGGCGTCGGCGTGTTTGCCAGCAAGGCGCTCATCCACGGCAAAGCACAGCACGGCGGTTCGGATGGTGCCCCAAGTCCCGTCGGGCAGGGTGAGGGTGGTAAGGTTCTCAGCGTTCCAGGGGGAGGCGGTCATGAGAGGCGGTTGGTTGAACTGGGTTAATTGTAGCACGTCGGGGGGCGGGGTCAGACCATATGGTCCGCCAGACCCCAGTTAATCACAATCAGGTCGGGGTTCAGGCGAGCGCAGGTGTCCCATGCCTGCTGGGCGGTTTCTGCCATGTAGGACAGGGTGACCTGCCGACGCTGGCGAGTGTGGAAACCGGTGAACAGGAAACTGGATTCGGTCATGGGGGGGGGTGTCGGTGGAGAGTATTGTAGCACGTAACGGGGGGTCAGCGCCCGTCAGTGTAGTCTCCGATGATGACCCCGTTGCAGCGGACCTGAGCGTACCCGTACTCTTCAGACAGATCCAGGCAGAGGTCCCATGCACGGTCGGCATCGGTGGTAGTGTTCTCCCAGGGAGCGGCGGGGCAGATCACGTCAAGGCGGGTCATTTGGTTCGTTTGCTTTGGTTCCCTTAGTATAGGGGGTCAGAACCCCCCCAAGCGGAAACCCTGTGCCAGTGGTTTGACTGGCACAGGGCAGAGGGCAGTTATCTATTAGAATTGAATTTCACTCAGAGTAGGAGCAGCAGCGGAATCAGAACCGCCACTGTCAGAAACCCCATCAGCAATTGAATCAAGAATTTGGAGAATTTGCTCACCATTGGAACCTTGGCGAAGGAGTGAGAGAATGACATCGCGGGACATTTGAGTATACATTAGAGAGTGTAATTTGGTGGGTTTAAAGTCATCACCAGGACTCCAATTCATCGACCCATTGGCATATGCAGCAGGCGGAAGTCATCCTCTATCCATGAGAAATAAACCCAGATTTTGTCAACGAATTTTGTAGTCTTCTTCAGGTAATATTTGTCGGAGGGTGAGAGTTTGCGGTAAACTTTGCCGTTGCTGATGTGAATCGTTTTCATTGGAGTTTGTGATGAGTGAGTTAGATTCAGAAGTCGAAAACGTCGCCGTTGATTTCTGCGCGATTGACTTTAGGGTCGTTCCACTTCACACCGTCAGGGGTTTCTTTGGTGCCGAATTCATAGAACATTTCCAGCAGTTCTTCATAGCAGCAGATGTCATTTTGATCAATCAATTCTTGAATGCCTTCATCATTCTGAATCCACAGAACCACGTTCCAGGTTTCATAATTCGTCCAACCGTTGTAGGTTGTATCGGTGAGGCAAGTCTGGTAGGTTGCGGTTGCCATTTGGTTGGGTTGCTTGGTATGAATCAATTATAAGGGGTGGAAGTGCCGTTCTGGGGGAACCTTGTGCCAGTTCCCCAAGTGGCACTCAGCAACCCATCCGCTGGCAAAGTGCCTCCAAATTCTTTTCAACTTGCTCGCTGAAAAGGGATTCTTGAATCACCTCCCGAATCTTCAGCAGAGCATAATCATATCCTTCATCATTCGTCAGTTGATTCTGATACTTTTCAGCAGTGGAGTAGCAGTCA
>Ga0315906_10009867_pt1 | contig 11291 bp, 9 predicted proteins | sample LakEriMetagenome_4_FD_203526 | JGI IMG/M metagenome (GOLD analysis project Ga0315906, IMG submission 203526) | Freshwater fungal communities from buoy surface, Lake Erie, Ohio, United States - Buoy 2 MA122 | ecosystem: Environmental > Aquatic > Freshwater > Lake > Lake biofilm | place: USA: Lake... | reverse complement strand
AGCTTTTTAAGGTTGCTCTTGTTTCGGCTTGGGTTTTAGTTTCAGATAGAATTGTTTTTTCAGATCTTCTTTTACCAAAAGCAAGGAGTAATGAAAGAGCGATAGTAGTTAAAATTAACCAGGATGATATAGAGCTTTCGATTAAAATTCCTCCAGCAATGACTCTTAAAACAAACCCCGAAGCAACAGTTAAGGAATCTAAAATTATGATATTTCTTAAGACAAAAGAATACAAAAATTGAATTAATAGATAAGTTATTAAGATAAACGAAAAGAAGTTGCCGTTAAATTTAAATGAATAAAACAAAGCTAATCCTATTAAAAATATTGAGGTAAGGACTGCTACCCAAACCTTTAATTTACCTGAAGGAATTGGTCGATTTTTCTTTATTGGATGTAGTCCGTCTTTTGGGGCATCGACTATATCGTTAATAAAGTAGGTTCCAGAGGCCATCAATGAGAAAGCTAAAAATCCATTTAAGAGTCTATTTACAACTGAAATTTCTGTAATATCTCCTAAAATAAGAGCAGGTGCAAATAGAGCAAAATTTTTTAACCATTGTCTTGGTCTTGCTGTTCTTAGAAGTTGGTAAAAGAAATCAATCATTGTTGTTATTATAATACTTTTTTGACTTTGATATAATACTTATATGCTTTTAACTCCACATACATTTGTAGGCATTGCAATTGCCTCAAGCGTCTCAAATCCTTATTTAGCTGTAATTTTGTCTTTTATAAGCCATTTCTTAGGAGATAAAGTTCCTCATTGGGATTTTTATTCTAATACTAAAAAAGAAGAGAGAGTTAGAGGCTGGAGACCAATCGCTGTTATGGGAGACCTTGCAGTAGGTGTGGCTGTTGGAGTTTCGTTTACATGCTATTTCCTTTGGGTTAAAAACGACCCATTACTTGCAGCTACAACATTTTTTTGTGGAATTGCTTCGGTTTTACCTGATGCATTATCCTCATTAAGTATTTTTGGAGATAAAGAAGGTAAGTTTTTAAGAGTTTTAAATTCAATCCAAAGTAAAATGCAGTTTCAAGCACCTTTACCTTGGGGAATTATCACACAAATTTTAGTTATTATAATTTCTTTAATTTTTATTAAATTTTAAATTTGAAATTCATTAAAACAATTACAAAACCTACTAAACCTCCTAAGGTTAAGACTAATAAAGGTAAGTCTTTATCTGACGATAGATATCCAATAGTTCCCAATATTGCAGTAGATACCCAGTAAAATAATGCTACTTGCTTAATACTCCAACCTCTTTGAAGAAGTAAGTGATGTAAATGATTTCTATCTCCTTTAAGTGGGTTTTGCTTGTTTATTACTCTTCTGATAACTGTTATTACACCGTCCATAAAAGGAACTAAAAGAACTAAAACTGAAATCGAAATTTTGGTAGAAGCTAATATTGAAAGTGCAGCAAGCACTATACCTGCTGAGGTTGCGCCAAAACCCCACATAATTTTAGAGGGGTTCCAGGTATAGGGAACTAAACCAAGAGCTGCTCCGGAAGTGATTATTGCTAATTTTGAGATATTTAGTTCATTCTCAGTAAGTGGTGTAAATCTTAAAGCTAATAGTGAAATTGTGACACCAGCGATTGAAATGATTCCAGAATATTGACCATCCACTCCGTTAGACCACGAGAGAAGATTTATTAACCATAGTATCCATATAAATGTAAAAATATATACAATAGGAGCAAAACTATAATCAAGAAAATTAAAAATAAAGTCGTTAAAATATACTACCCCTCCTAAAGGATTGGTTATACTGTTAATTGTAATTCCGTTAAAAACTAAAAGTAGAACAGGTATTGGGAGTAATACTAATAATCTAAAAATAGGATTACCTAAAAATTTATATTTTTTGCTAGTACTGGTATTTGAAATGTCGTCTAAGAGTCCGATTAAAGCTGCTAAGATAACAGCAATAATAATCACAAGTACTTGGTTGTTTAATTTTGTAGTAATTAATGATGTAAATGAAAAAGAAAGTGCAAATATAAATCCACCTCCTCTGGCAGATGGGTTTTTAAGAAGCATTCCGGGGTGTTGGTGTTTTTTCGGATCTGTGATTAAACCGTATTTTTCATAAATTTTAATTAGGTATGGAGTTATAGCTATTGAAACTACTAAAGAGATAAAAAAACTATTTAATAATTCGCTTCCAGTATAGTCTAAGAAAAATAAATTAGAAAATGTTGTTTTTTTAATTATATTTGTCAGAGAATAAGTAATTAATAAATTTGAAATAGTAATAAAATAAGATACTATTTCAAAAAATAAATATTGATAAAACTTTTCAGAAGCTCTTAATATTAAATATGAAACAGATGTTATAAAAATGGAAATAATTGGAATCAAGAAGATATAAAACTTTTCAGTAAGAATTTCTAAACCCCAATTTTTTGTGTACCAAAGAGGAATTTGAGCATGAATTTCTTGGTAAAAAAACAATATTAAAAAAATTTGAAATAAAATAATCAGAGAATTTATAAATAAGAAAATTGAATTTTTAGATTTTAGTATTTTATTAAGCATTGCTTCTAACTTTAGGAGTGTGGTAGAGGTCCTTCATTCTCTTACCAAGCATCAATCTGGTTTGTGCCTCTATATAAGGAAAAAATGAAAATGTTAGAAGGTTTATTATGACTGCAAATCCTTCCAAATAAGCTAAGGATTTTCTAAATATATTCCATTTTTCTGGCATTTTTGGAGCAATAGTTAGCCTTAAAAAAGTAGCTGGTAACAAGAAAATTAAAGTTATAGTCATAATGACTGAGATTAAATCAGGCAATGAATAAGCAAAATTAGATTGTTTTACATAAGGGTTTACTAAGGTAACAGTTGCAAATCCAAAATTAATTAAGAATACAGTATTTATTAAAATTACTTCTCTTTCTAGTTGTTTTAAAGTCCATAGAATTTTAATTTTAGTTGGTATTTCAGCTTCGGTAAGAAACCCCTTAATTGCTATAGGAAATTTGATAATCCCCCAACCCCACCTTAATAATTGCTTATATAAACTTTTATATGTTTTAATAGTAGTTTCTGACTCTACAGCATCGGCTGAGTAAGGTATCCAATGACATACTCCTTTAAAGTTACCCTTTCTTTTGAGAAAAGCTCTCCAGTAAAAAACGGAGTCATCTACACCTAAGGTTACATCCCAATAATTGGCGTCGACTAAGGTTTGAAGAGAGCATGAGTAAGCTGCAAAGGTTTCCTTAAAATCAGGTGAGATTGCCCATTCAGACATAGTTCCTAAGGTTACTGCATTAGCTTCTACTCTAGCAAGAACTGGAACTTGCCAATGGTTATTATTAAATAAATGAACGGCTGTGGTAAAAAATTTATAATCTCTTTGATCGTTTGTAAGGTAGGCATAAGCAAGTCTTGCTAAATACTCTTCATGCAAAACGTGGTCTGCGTCTAACGAAGAAAAAATATAATCTTTTATACTAATTTTATTTTTAGACATATACTCGATTGTGCCTTTAGCTCCCCAAGTTCTGTTTGCTCCTCCAACGCCTATGGCTTCTCCTGCAATTCCCGCTGGGTGAACAAATATTAGAATTTTTTGAAATTGCTTTTCGTATGGAGCTATCATTTCTTTAATGCTTTTAACGACTTCTTCTGAGTACTTTTCTTCGACTGTGTATGTTAAAAAGATTTGTTTTGTTGGAAAGGTTTGATTTAAAATACTATTTAAACTTTGAGTTAATATTTCTTTTGATTCGTTTACTACTGGAATTAAAAGTAGTTGTTTTAGGTCTTTTAACTCCTCTGGAATTGCCTCTGGTTCGGGTAATTTTTTAAAATCCAAATCTTTTAATTTTTCAAACCATTTTACTTTTAACTCTTGTTGGTAAATATTATTACCTTTAAATGCCCCGTAGGTGAATTTGATTCCCAAATAAAACCAAAATACTGTTAAAAAGGTTAAGAAAAAAATAATAGCTTGTGGAAAAATAAGTCCCAGCCATACAGGTGAAAGTAAAAGTGACCAAGTGAGAAAACCTGGAAGAATTTCAAGAAATCTATGTACCTTTTTATCGTATTTTTCAACAAAATTTTTAATCATTTATAGTGATATTTTATCAAATAATCTTAAAGAATTCTTATAGACTTGTTCCTTTAGGATTTCAAGAGAAATCCCTCTTATTTCTGCCACTTTTTCTGCAATAACTGGGATAAATTTCGGCTCGTTTACTTGGTTTCTATATCCCTCAGGAGTTAAATAAGGAGCGTCAGTTTCAAAAAGAATTCTATCAAGAGGAGAATTTTTAATTGAATCGTAAATTGTATACCCTGATTTATAAGTAATTATCCCGTTGAAAGAAAGATAAAAACCCAAATCTAAAATCTTTTTTGCAAATTCGTAATCTGAAACAAAGCAATGAATTACTCCTGTTAAATTTTTATTTTTGTATGTTTTAAGAACTTCGTAAGTTTCCTTATCTGAATTTCTAGTGTGCACAACTATTGGTAGTTTTAAATCTAGTGCTAACTCAATTTGAATTCTAAATAGCTCTTCTTGTTTAAATAAATTCCTATCATTTTCATTTAATGGTTGGTTAAAACCGCACTCTCCTATGCCAACAATTTTTGAATTTAGATTTTTTGATATAAGTTTTTTTACTTCACTGAAATCTAGATCTAAATCGTAGGTTGGGTATATTCCTAGCGTTCCATAAACTTGGGAATGGTTGGTTAGGTTTAATATCTCATTAAATTCTTTATAAGTTGTTCCTATGGTAATAAACTTATTTACTCCAACTAGGTTTGCTTTTTCAATAATTTCTTGTGGATTTGAGTATTGTTTTGAATTTAAATGTAAATGGGTATCGATATACATTTTCATATTATATAATTAATTTATGGATCAAAATAAAACTACTCCGACAAATGAAACTCCTTCACAAAATGTTTCTCAGCCTCCAGTTCAAAAACTTTCATCTGAAGAAAGTTACTCAAAAGATTACGAATTGTTTTCCAAAAAACCTAACCATAAGTTATTAATAATCATACTCTCAGTTGTTTTCTTACTAATTTCAGTGATTGCTGGTCTTTTCTTTTTTGGTGTAATTAAATTTTAATTTAATCTTGGAAAAAAGTTTTTCTTAGAATAGTTATTTTTTAAAGATACTAAAACCCCTTCACAAGTCTCTGGAATATAAGGTTTTAGGTTTAAAATTATAAAGTAAATTTCATTAAGGTATTTCTTTAATAAAATATCTAGTTCAATTTTATCTTGGATTTTCCATGGTTCCTTTTCATTAATATCTTTGTTTAAATCTGAAATTTTACTAAATATTAATTCTAAAGATTTATCAGGTCTAAAATTAAGCAAATCTTCGTTTAAATTAAGGTATAGGCTTTTCGGAGTCTCAAATTCAATATTATTTCTTTCGGCTAATGTAAACACCCTTGAAATGGTGTTTCCAAGCCCATTTGCTAATTCTCCATTATAAATTTCTTTTAATTGTTCGGTCGAAAAATCTGAATCGTCAACAATAGGGCCGAATTTTAATAAATAATATCTAATTGCGTCTGAAGAAAATTCTTTAATAATTTCAGTTGGTCTAATTACATTTCCCAAACTTTTTGATATCTTTTGACCGTTTATAGATAAAAAGGAATTAACATAAATTAAATCTGGAGATTTTAAATCAACAGATCTAAGCATTGCTGGCCATAATAGTGCATGAAATTTGGCGTTATCTTTTCCCAAAAAATGAATAATTTTTGTATCTTCATTCCAAATGTCTTTGGCAAAAGTATAGTAGTTTATTAAAGCGTCAAACCAAACATATAGTACATGCCCAGAATCTATTGGGCATTCTATTCCCCAAGAGAGGTTTTCTTTTCTTCTGGTTACAGGAATATCTTCTATTTCATCAATCATTGCGTACATTTCATTAAACTTGGATTTAGGCTTTACAAATTCTGGGTTTCTGTCAAAAATATTTTTTAGATAATCTTTAAAGGCACTCCATTTGAAAAAATAATTAGTTTCTGAAGTAATTAATATATCTCTATTTGGATGAAGGGGGCATTTTCCCTCAATTAAATTTTTATCAGTTTTATATTCTTCACAACCTTCGCAATATTTTCCTTCGAAGGTTCCTTCATAAATAAAACCATTGTCGTAGGATTTTTTAAAAAATTCTTGAGCAATTTTTTGGTGATCTTTATCGGTTGTTCTAATAAATCTGTCATAGGAAACTTGAAGAGCATCTTGTTCCCCTTGATCTAGTTTTGAAATTTTATCGACAAATTCTTGATTTGGAATCCCTTTATTTTTAGCTTCTTTATCTATCTTTTGACCAAATTCATCGGTTCCGGTAACAAAACTAACATTTTCAATTCCGTAACTTTGTCTTAAAAGTCTTGCGTAAGAATCAGCTAGGACTTTTTGATAGGCATGTCCTAGATGAATCACATCGTTTGTATAGTCAATTGCGGTAGTAATCAAGTATTTCATAGCGAAATTATATCAATATTTTAGTTTTTTTCTTGATTTTCTAAGTACTGGGGCCAGATAATTCCCTAGTATAAGTAGAATTATGAATAACCCCAGTAGAGTTAAATTAAAATAATAAATTGTTTTGATAAAAATAATCAATCCAAAAAACACAGAAATTAGTAAGTTTTTCTTAAAAGAATTCCTAAATACCAGATTTAAATCTTCTTTTCCTTTTGAAATAATAGAAAACAATACTTTTGTAAAAGGTAATAAAAACGCAAACAAAAATGATACAAGTATACTAAAAATAGCCTTATTAATTACTAAATCTGGTTCTGTTTTTGTAAGCACAAAATAAATTCCTAGAAGATTCAAAACTAGGATAAAAACTATAGTGTAGATAAATTTCGGCATTTTTTTGGTATATTAATTTTATGTCTTTTGAACTTACTCTAATTTTAGTTTTATTTTTACTTTTAGCAATAGCGCTTGGATATTTAATTTTTATAAACATTCAGAATAAGAAAAATACAGAAGATCCCCAACTTAAAATAATGCTTGATTGGATGAGGGATATGAAAGGTTCTGTTGAAAAAACTTCAGATACTATGGAAAGAAAATTAAAAGAACAAAACGAAGCTATGAATAACCAAGCTAGAGTTTTATGGGAAAGGCTAGACAATGCTTCTAAGGTAATTGGAGATGTTCAAAAGCAATTAGGTTCAATTGAAGAGTTTGGTAAAGATATGAAAGATTTATCAAATGTTTTAAAATCTCCAAAATTAAGGGGTGGTTTAGGAGAACAATTTTTATACGATATTATTGGTGATACTTTACCAAAAGATTTTTATGCAACTCAATATAAATTTAAAAACGGTGCTATGTGTGATGCAGTAATATTTTCCGCAAACGGAATTATTCCAATTGATTCAAAATTTTCTATGGAGAATTATAAAGCTATGGTTGATTCAGATAATGATAGAGATAGAGAGAGTTTCAGAAAAGAATTTTCTAAAGATGTTAAAAAAAGAATTGATGAAATAGCTACAAAATATATTCTTCCAGACGAAGGAACAACCGAACAAGCTGTTATGTACATTCCGTCAGAGTCAATTTATTATGAAATTATTACAAATAATCAGTCAGTTATAGATTATTCAAATCAAAAAAAAGTCGTTCTATCGTCTCCAAATACAATTACATTTTTATTGAAAACTATATTAATTGCTTATAAACAAACTCAATTAAATCAAAGCGCCTCTGAAATTATGAGATCATTAGATGGTTTGATTGTTGAAGGAACAAAATTTAATGAAGAACTAGAAGTACTGGAAGGTCACGTTGTAAGAACATCAAAATCGATGGAAAATGTTAAATCAAGATATGGTAAACTTTTCGGAAAAATGGAAAAGATGCATGAGTTGGAATCTCCTGATCGAAAACTTCTTGAATCTGAAAGTAATTAATTTAATATCCTTATATAAATGTCAAATTTAAATTCAAATCAATTAGAAGCAGTAAATCATGATTTTGGCCCATTATTAGTTGTAGCTGGGGCTGGAACAGGTAAAACTTCATTAATAACAGCAAGAATTGTTGATTTGATTAATAACAAAAATGTTAATCCAGATAACATACTAGCAGTAACATTTACTGAGAAAGCTGCAAAAGAAATGCTTGGTAGGCTTGATGAGGTTATGCCGCTTTCTTATTACGAGCCTAAAATTTGTACCTATCACGCTTTTTGTCAGGAAGTTTTAAGAGCTGATGGTCATGAGATGGGTTTAAATACTAATTTTAAATTAATCACCGACCCAGAACAATGGATGTTACTTAGAAGAGAAATATATAATTTTGCTATTAAAGAATTAAGGCCAAAAAATAATCCATCCAAATATATTAATGACTTACTTAAGCTTTTTTCAAAATGTGTTGATGAAAATGTAACCTCTAGAGATATTTTAAAATACACGATGTCTTTAGAAGATGAAAAAGAAAAATTAAAATGGGAAGAAGTTTCCTTAATTTTTGATAAATACCAAGAGATAAAATTAAGGGATTCTAAGTTAGATTTTGGAGATTTAATAACCTTTACCTACAACTTGTTTTTAGAAAAACCTTACGTACTTAAAAAATATCAAGAAAAATATCAACATGTATTGGTAGATGAGTTTCAAGATACAAACTATACCCAGTACAATATTATCAAACTTCTTTGCAGCCCTGATTCTTTGAAAGAGAGAAGTTTAGTTGTAGTAGGTGATGATTCTCAATCAATTTACAAATTTAGAGGAGCTGCTATTTCAAATATATTAGAATTTAGAGAAGACTACGGAAATCCAAAAATAATTACCCTTAATGATAACTACAGATCAACTCAAGAAATTTTAGATACCTCCTATAAAGTAATTCAAAATAATAATCCTTATACACTTGAATCTAAGTTAGGAATCTCAAAAAAACTACTTGCTAAAGGTAGGACATCTTCTAAAGAATCAAATATAAAAATTGCAAACTGTATAGATCTAGATTCTGAAGTTGCGTTTGTAATTAATGGAATAAAAGAATTTTTATCTAATGAACCTGATAAAACTTTTAAAGATATAGCAATATTGGTTAGAGCAAATTCTCATTTAGAACCTTATGTCTTAGAATTAAAAAAAGAAAGAATTCCATATCAAGTGTACGGTAATAGAGGTTTATATGATAAAGAAGAAATAGCAACAGTTATTGCTCTTTTAAATTTACTTACAGACCCGACAGATTCGAATAATTTATTTAGGTGTCTATTTATAGAATCATTGAATATTGATCAAGAGTTAATTCTAAAACTTTTATCTATCTCTAAAACTAAGAAAACTATTCTCTGGAATGAGTGTGAGAATTATAATGATAAAAATTTAAGAAGCTTTGTAGAAAACATTAAAAAATATCAGAGAAAATTAGCTACAGCTGTTCCATCTGATTTAATATTTAATTTATTAACCGACATAAAATATGTTTCTCGATATTCAATAGAAGAAAGTATAGAAAATGAACTTGCTATAAAAAATTTAGATTTATTTTTAAAGAGAGTAAAGCAAATCGAAGTTTCAATGTTTCAAGATAATCATGTTTCACCAAATTTAGTTGAATTTATGGATTATTTTAATATGGTTTTAGAGGCTGGAGAAAACCCTGCCCAAGCTGAATTTGAAGATGTCGACACTGTAAATTTATTAACCGTTCATTCGAGTAAAGGTTTGGAATTTGAATGTGTCTTCATGCCAAGTTTGATTAATGGAAGATTTCCTGCAACAAATAGAGGATCTGGATTTGATATTCCTAAAGAACTTGTTGAAGATAAAGAAATCTTACCTGAAGGAGACTATTTCTTACAGGAAGAAAGAAGACTTTTTTATGTTGGAGTTACAAGAGCTAAGAAATATTTAAATCTTTCTTATAGCCAAAATTACGGAAAACGTGAAAGAGCTAAATCATTATTCTTGGAAGAAACTGGTTTAGAAATAAAAGACTATGAAGAAAAAATTTCTGAAGAAGAAGTTCAAGAAACTTTATTTGATCTAAAGAGCGATTTTAGACAAAAACTCTCAAGTGCTGAAATTAATTTTGAGCCAAAATCATTAAGTTTTACAGCACTTTCAACTTACAAAACATGTCCTTTAAAATATAAATATCAATTCATTTTAAATATTCCAACTAAACAATCAAAAGCTTTGAGTTTTGGAAATACAATTCACGAATGCTTGAAAGAGTTTCATCAAATAAAATTAATAAGAGATATTAGTTTGAATGAATTACTGGAAATTTATAAGAGTAAATGGCAACCATACGGATATGACGATAGAGAAAACCAAATTGAATATTACAAGGCTGGTATTGAGCTTTTGACAAATTATTATAATAAATATAAAAATCTTGATATAAAACCAGTTGTAATAGAAAAAATGTTTAAATTTAAATTAGGAGATATAGATTTAACTGGAAAAATCGATAGAATTGACAGGTTAGAAAATGGAAGATACGAAATTATTGACTATAAAACGGGTCAAACAAAAACTGAAAAAGAAATTAGAAATGATGATCAGTTAACAGTCTATGCTCTGGCTGCTAAAGAATTTTTTAATTTTGATGTCGAAAAACTTACATATTATTATTTGGAAGATGATAAACCTCTTTCTACAGAAAGAAATGATTCTGATATTGAAAGGTTAAAAAATGATGTTTTCGAAGTAGTTTCTAAAATGAAAAAGAAAGATTTTGAAGCAACCCCTTCACAAAAAAACTGTATGTTTTGTGATTATAAAGAATTTTGTCCTAAAGCATTTAAAGATTAAATAATATTTGTTATTTTTAACATTTGTTTAAATACAAAGTTATTGTATTTAATTCGAGCAATTGGGTAAGATAAAACTATATTTCCAAACTTGAGCTTAAAATTACTATAACCTAACCAATCCTCATAGTTATTTGGATCCCTTTCATCTGATAGTCCCTCAAAATCGTAAATTTTTACCCCTTGGTTTTTAAAAAACTTAAAAGCTTCGCTTATTAGTTGAAAACCTGCTTTAGATTTATGAAATTCTGAGTTCAAACTTCCCGCAAAATAGGTAACCTTTTCATTATTTCTAATATATAAATTAGATACAACAGTATTTCCATTACAATCGTAAGCATTTATAAGATAGATGTTTTCTTTAAAGCAATCTCTTAGGGTTTTAAATTCCTTCCTAAAATAGGTTATAAACTTATTCTCTTTTTGCCTTTTTTCAAGAAAATCACAAAATTTATCGAGTTGAAAAATGTTTGG
>Ga0315906_10009865_pt1 | contig 11293 bp, 19 predicted proteins | sample LakEriMetagenome_4_FD_203526 | JGI IMG/M metagenome (GOLD analysis project Ga0315906, IMG submission 203526) | Freshwater fungal communities from buoy surface, Lake Erie, Ohio, United States - Buoy 2 MA122 | ecosystem: Environmental > Aquatic > Freshwater > Lake > Lake biofilm | place: USA... | reverse complement strand
GATGCAACTTGACTCAAGTGTTGTCAAGGTCACTTCTTGTCAAGAAGATATGTTGAGTTATGTTGTTGCAAACATTCCATTGAGAATGGTTGTGGCAATACCAAAGGATTCATTGGAAGACTCACCTTTTATGGATGACTCTTTATGTGCTGATTTGATTGGTGCATTACAAGGCAACTATGGAACAACTGCCCAGTCAATGGATGCAACAAGTGTTAAGGTCTTTGTCAATTCATATGACACATCAAGTCTCAACATTTGGGCAAATGAGAATAGAGGTGTTGAATTTGATGAAAGTGTTGTTTTCAGATTTTCATATATTGCAATTGATTTTACTGCCGAAATAAAAGGCAAACTTGAATGCTTACAAAATTGTTTGAAAGATGGCTACTTGGAAGAATAATTGTTGTGTGAGTTTTATTGACAAACAAAACCTTGGATTGATTCCAAGTGGTGGTTCGTCAGTTCCAATGTGCTTGTATTACTCTGAGTATTATTGGGATGATACAGATTCAAGTAACTTTATTACTGATAACATCTCAATCACTTTGGATTTGGGATTGAATAATACTCAGACTTTGGGATATGAATTCCATACTCAAAGTGGGATTCAACTTGCCGGTGCTTTTAATAGTTATTATGTTCAATCTGGTGTGCTTTGGGTCTTTAGTCAGAATGCACCTCCCGGTGATTGGTTGGCATATACAATTAATGGGCCGTATGAATGGCCGATGACTTGGATTCAGACTGAATGTTGTGAAGAGGTTTATGCTAACTATTCTGTGACATTTCCACAAGCTTCTTTCATTACTGACATTCTATATGACCTTGGTATCTATTATACTGGTTCACATACTATGAATGGATTATTTCTTTACAACGATCCAATTCTTTTGACTGCCTTGACTTCTTGCTTTGGTCAACAAGTCAATGTAACAATAGACGATACAACCAGTCCTACTGATGTGACTATTTACATTACTGATGTGGTAAGTTGCATCAAGCCAAGAGGATTGAATTCATTAGGTACATTGTATTATTTTACTGAATACTAATTATGACAACAAATAAAAGCAACTCACAAGACACATTAAGTTGGTTGAAGAACATTGTCACTTGGGCATTGTTAGGAATTGCCGGTTATCAATTCACCCATCTTTCTTCACGCATTGAGCATATGTATGAAGAAGTAATAACACACAAGGAGAAGCTTAAAAGAAACGACAAAGACATTGAAGAAATAAAAGGTGATGTCAAGCAATTGATGACAAATAAACAACAAGCAAAGGTTTCACAGAAGCAATACTAATGCTAAATAAAAACAAACATAGGATGACAAAATCTTGGTTTATGAGCAAGACCATATGGAGTGCCATTGGTTTCATTTTGCTTGGTCTGATACATTACTACAAGACCGGTGACATAATAAAAGCAACTGAACTTCTTTTGCTTGGAACTGGGATGCTTGGCATTAGAACTGCTTACAAGAAAATTGGCTAAGGTAAAGCTTCAAGAAATATTAATTCTTCTTGCCATTCTTGTTGGCATTGGCATTTACATTGATTTAAGAAGTAATGGAATTTTGTTTGGTAGTGACTCCATAATTTCAAGAGACACCATTGTTGTCAACCTACCACCACAGACAATCAGTCTGCCTCCGGGTCAACCAATAAACATCATTAATCAACCAATCCCATCTAAGGTTGATACTGGAGCGATTCTGAAAGCTTTCTTTAGGGAAGTGACATACCTTGACTCATTGGACAATGACACCGTTAAAATCGTTTTAAAAGAGGTTATAAGCGAAAACGCAGTAAGGTCAAGAACTCTTTCTTGGAATCTTAAACTTCCATTGACAACCATTGTGGAAAGCAAGAATGAATTGAAGCCGATGTTCTTTTATGGTGGCATCATTGACTACTCAAATCAAATGACCTTGTCACCTTCTATTGGTTACAAAAACAAAAGAGACCAAATCGTTTTTCTTGGATTCGATCCATTCAATAAACAAGTCAAGGTTGGTGGATTCCTACCCCTTAAAAAGTGAAAGTTCCCTTTTTACTTCTTTCCAGTATTCAGCAAAATCCTTGTCACTTATTATTTTAAAGTCAACAAAATCATTTGCTTCATTAAATGCTTGTTTGTGCAACTGGTTGTAGATTTTGAACCATTGCTCAAAGAAAATCTCAGTTGCTTTTTCCTTGGCTTTCATTTGTCAAGCACTTTTGGATGCACAAAGACTGCTTGTGAATGGAATCTTTTTCTTCGCATAACCATTCCACCATTGCTTTGATTGGTCAATGAAGTGTTTCCCTCAATGGTCACAAACCTTGTCTCTGAAATGGAATAAAGATAAATGCCAGTATGCTCATACCTTCCATCACCATTCCAATCAAAAAGAACAATGTCACCTTCAACTGGGTGTTTGGTAATCTCTCCGGTCTTTGTGAAGTGGTTGAATGCAGTTTGACAACCGGCAAATCCTTTTGGAAAACCAATCTTTCCAAGTGGATAACCGGCTTTGTCATAACACCAACTGACAAACATAGCACACCAAGGTTGACCATCCAAGCCAAACCATTTACCATATTTTGTCTTGTTTGAATTTGGTGGTTTTTCTTCATAACCAATTTCCTTTTCAGCGACTGAAATAATCTTGTGCATCTGCGTCTAATTCAAATTGTATTGATATCTTTCTTGATAGTTCATTTATTCTTGCCTTCAACTTGAGAGAATAGTTGAACAAAATCCTTCTGTCATATCCAATGGAGTCTTCGGATTTGATGAATGCCAAGACTTGCTTGTGGTGTTCGTGCAGTCGGTTGCTCAATTCCCAAGCATCAGTTTCTATTGGTGAAGGGGGAAGAATAGGTAAAGGATTAGGCATATGATAACATATAAGAAGAACATATAAAGCCAAATCACCGGAGGTCTATACTTTCGCAGTTTAATCCATAGGTCTTTCATATGCTCAAGTTAGTGAATCTATTTTACATCAATCCAACTTTCCTTCCAGTTGTAATGGATTCCAATGGCAGAGAGCAAACCAACAAAGGTTGTTGTTGTCCAAAATCTTTTTGACCTTTTCAGCTTCTTCACTTCTTTCTGATTGGCAATTGTCATTTCAAGGTTTTGTGCAACCAAAGTGTCATTGAATTCCCTAACTTCTTTCAACTGGCTCTGCAAGGTCTTAACTGCATTTTCCTTTTTTGCATAATCCAAATAAAGCAAGGTCAATTCTGCCTTTGCCTTTTTCAGTTCAATACGATCCAAGTCGCATTGTTCAAGGTCAGCCATCAGCAATTCCATCAACAACTTGGGTGTGTAAACCAAGGTGTCACCGTAGACATCTTCACTTTGTGAGGTATCGGTTTGTGAGAATGTCAGTAATGGATTCAGAAGCAGAAGCATTAATAGGATTTTTTTCATTTCTTTTATATTTTATAATTGTTGTTGGTTTCTTTTCAATTTGAAATTTCAATTCATTGACTTGTGTGATGAGCAAAGCATTTTGATTTAGAAGTTCAGTCTCCTTTTGCTTTAGCTTTTCAATCTCAAGTTTCAATTCATCAGTTGAATTGTCAATGATTTTTGTCTCTGTGTTGTCAATCTGCTTTTGCAGTCTTATGATGTTTGCAGTAAGACCAATGAACAACAGAGTCAGTCCAATGGGAATTAGAAGTTTTTTCATTTGTTTATTTTAAAATGGTAAGTAATGTGAATACATTATTTTTAATCCTTCATCCAAGGTTGTCTTGTGTTTCCATCCAAGTGAATTGAGTCTTGTTGAGTCAAGAAGTTTCCGTGGTGTTCCATCCGGCATTTGTGAAACAAAGTCCAAGTATCCAACAAAGTTGGTCAATTCCTTAATCTTAAATGCCAAATCCTTAACTGATATTTCTTCACCGGTGCCTACATTGATGTGCATACTTTCATCATAGTTGCACATTAGAAAGTGCATTGCATCAGCAAGGTCATCAGCAAAGATGAATTCCCTTAATGGTGTGCCAGTTCCCCAAACAACAACACTATCATCTGAATCTGCCTTTGCTTGTTCAAACCTACTAATCATTGAAGCAATGATGTGACCATTATATGGGTGGTAATTGTCACCAACACCATAGACATTGCAAGGCATAACACTAATGATGTTTGTTCCATACTGGTAGGCATATGCTTGAGCAAGTTTGATTGCAATAATCTTTGCCAAGGCATATGGTTCATTGGTTGGCTCAAGACTTCCAGTCAATAAGTATTCTTCTTTGATTGGTTGTGGACAATGCTTTGGATAAATGCAACTCGATCCCAAAACCATTGACTTCTTCACACTAAACTTATGACAAGCATTGATTACATTCAAAAGCATTATTGCATTCTCAAAAAGGAATTCACTTGGGTAGGTATTGTTTGCAAGTATGCCACCAACCTTACCGGCACACATCACAACATAATGAGGTTGATGAGTTCCAAAGTAAGAGTCAACAAGGTATTTGCTTGTAAGGTCAACTTGGTTTCTTGTTGGAGTCAATATGTTTGTAAATCCTTCCTTCTGCAACAATCTGAGATAGGCAGAACCTACAAGTCCAGTTGCACCAAGAACAAGAATCTTTGAATCCTTTTCCATTACCTTGATTGAATTTCTGTTTTAATCATATCATCAATGAGCATATCAATGTCATATGTTGGTTGCCATCCAAGTTCATTTCTTATTAAACTGGAATCTCCAAGAAGCAAATCAACTTCATTGGGTCTGTAATACCTATGTGAAGTCTGCACTCTTTTTCTCAAGCTTATTTCATCAATTGCTATTTCATTGATTCCATCGTTTTGCCATTCAAGTCTTATACTAAAATAATCAAAGCACTTAAGAAGGAATTCCCTTACTGATATTGTCACACCACTTGAAACAACATAATCCTTTGGCTTATCATTCTGAAGCATCAACCACATAGCATTGACATAATCCTTTGAATGACCCCAATCCCTTTTTGAATTCAGATTTCCTAAAGTCAAGAAATCCAACTTGCCATAGTAAATATCAACCAAACCTTTTGTGATTTTGCGTGTCACAAATGTTTCGCCTCTGCGTGGTGATTCGTGATTGAATAGGATTCCACTAACTGCATACAAGCCATATGCCTCACGATAATTTTTCACCATTTGATGGGCAAAGACCTTTGCAACTGCATAAGGAGAAACCGGATTGAAAGGAGTCGTTTCCTTTTGTGGTGTCTCCAAAACCTTTCCAAACATTTCAGATGAACTTGCTTGGTAGAACTTTGTGTGGGGTGAGTATTTGCGTAAGGTTTCAAGTATGTTCAAGCAACCAATGGCATCCACTTGTGATGTGTAACAAGGCAAGACAAATGAAACAAGCACTTGGCTTTGTGCTGACAAGTTATATAGTTCATCTGGGTTGACTTCAAGAATCACATCCATAACAGACATTGCATCAGTCACATCCCCATAGTGTAAATGCAGTTGCTCATAGATGTGGTCAATTCTTTGTGTGTTGAATGCCGAAGCTTTGCGAATCACACCGTGAACCTCATAACCTTTTTCCAAAAGAAGTTCAGCAAGGTACGATCCGTCTTGCCCAGTAATTCCAAAAATTAATGCCTTCTTCAATTGAATGGGTGTTTGGTGTCTATCATTGCCTTTATTCTTTCTTCTTGCAGAAAGCATAGGAATGACCAAAGTTTTTTTATATTATATTTAAAATCCACAAACACAATTATCAGTTTGCTCATTATTATCAAATTCAAGTTTTCCAGTAGTTGGTAATGATGCAAGTTTAACTAAATCATCTATTGACTTATTGTTTCTAAATGATGTATTGCCATATTGTTTTTCGTGCCTTTGATACCATTCAACAAATCGTGTTCCGTGTCTTATGACTTGAATAAGATTATTATCAGATTTCTTCCAACACAATTCACAATTGCCAAACTTATTATGGATATTCAATTTAAATGGTTGTTCATTCCACCACTTATTCAATTCACCTTGACCAATTGGATAATCAAAGTCAGTCAACAAAGGAAAAATTCTTTTGCCCTTTTCTGCCTCTATTTCTGACCAAGAAATTCTTTTTGGCATATCTTCTTTTCTGTAACCAATGGCTTTTATGTAGTTATTTACACCAAATAAGTCATCACAAAGTTTTTTTGCCGGGATGGTCTTTAATCTTTCGCTACAATATGGTGCTTCTTGGTTTGGCATTCCATCATATTTGCCTTTGTTCATATGCATTATGCATTCAGAAAAAGGTGTGGCATCCATATTTAATTCATCCCATTCCACTATTTTATATTTTACTCCTTCACCCATAATAGGTGAATAAACACCTTCAATCTTTATGATATGAATTCCCCAGTAAGTTTCACAATCTTTAAGAAACTGAATGGTCTCATACCTTTCCATTCCAGTATTGCAAAAAACATAAGCCTTGTTGTAATCCTTATATTTTTCGTTTGTCTGAATATGTCGTGACATCATTGCAGAACTCCTCCCACCACTAATGGTTACCATTAGATTTTTCATAAAATAAAAATAAAAATAAATCCAATTATTGCAAATAATGTTCTTGTGATTGGGTCAAGTGAAAACAATGCACCAGTTGTATATGATTCATCAAACCAACCATCGGGATAAGTTCCATCAATGTGATTTCGTGTTTGGTAATATGCTCCATCGTGTAAGAAAGGGAATAAGCAAATGCAACCAATCAAATGGGTAAAGCCTTCGTGAATTAAAATTGGGAATGCAACAATGCCTCTTAATATGGTCAATGCTATGTGTGACCACCTTTGTGAAACCTTTGGATGGGATGCCCAAAAGTATGCTTCAAGGTAGCCACTAAATGTGGCAAATAATATGAATGAAATTGTGCTAATCATTTAATCCAAGATACCATTCTTTAAGTGCTTTTCTTAATTGCTTACTTTCTTCCGGTGTAAATTTGTTATATTCAACACAAAGGTCAAATCGTTCCTCATCCATTTGTGAAGCAAGAAGCAAGACCTTTTTGTTCATCCCTTCTGAAAGGGCATCAATTATGAGGTCTTGCAGTTTGGTCATTGATTGCAATATTAATTATAATGTCTTTGTCAATTCTTAAATGGAAGGCAATTCTTTCAAGTTCATCCTTTGTAAATAGGTAAGGTGTTTTAATCGCTTTATAGAATCTATTCCTTGGAATTTTAGCCACTTTCAAAAGGTGTTCTTTCTTCACTCCGGTGCTTGTTATCAGTTCATTTAGTGTCATAATGGGTGTAAATATACATCAGTACCTACCATAGTTTTCAACAACCCTATGATTTTATGTGGCTAAAGTGCTGAAAATGAGGCAATAGTAGATTGTTAAAAAAACTTACTGATTTTGTCGCACGGGTACTGAATAGTACTATATTTGCCCCATCACAAAATCTAACAATCTAAAAAACCAAAACAATGAAAGCAACAAACAAAAAAACAATTGACACGGATAAAGTATGTGAATATGTAACTAAATGGATTGGTTGGTTTTTCAATGACCTTCAATATCCACTAACAAGTGATTCAAAAAGATTTAGATTTAGCGTGGCAGAATGGAAAGAAATTCAAAAAATGAAAAGCAAAATAATTAGAGCAAAGAAATTAAATCCTAACGCATAAAATTTAAATAGGGGGGTTTAACCGCCCCCATTCACAAAATCAGTCAAACAATTTAAAACCAAAAGCAAAATGTATCTTGACAAACCCACCAGCATCATTGGTTGCTTTCCATTAGGAGTTAAAGCAACAATTCAAAACGCAGTTAAGACTGCTCAAACCCACAAGTTCATCCTTGACAAAGTCCTTTCCAATTGTAACTCACAAGTCAAGCAAGGATTCATTTGGAAGGAGGTAATAAAATGAAGCACCTACTCCTAACCTTTGTGGCTTTCGCTCTTGTTGAGCAAGACCACTTCATTGCCGGTTCAATTGTGTTTATCTATTGCATCTATAACTTTCTAAAACTCCAAGCCAATGAACATTGAAGAAATGAATTCAAGAATCACACAAGGTCAAGTGATACGACTTGAGTGTAATGAAACGATCCGTGGAGGTATTAACCTTTCACAACTTGACAAACTCCGGCACTACTGGATGCAAAACGGTCTGCCAACTGGTCAAGAAATAGATGAGGCAAAAAAGAAAGTGAGGTTGAAGAATGGATGAATTTGATAAAATCAATCGTGTCAACTACATTGTGCCACATCCAATTAATAAGCATTCTGTTGACCTTGAAATGTTCTTTGATGAGAATGGCTTTCCATACACCTATGAAGTAATTTACATATGGGATGACATTAATGACATTGAATTTGACAAGTCAACATATGACCTCAAGTGGATGACCTTGGATTACATTGAACAATTTGGATACCATTGTTAATCTTAAAACCAAAACAAAGCAAATGACACCGGAAGAAATCAAAGCAAACATCAGACAACTTGACTTCAATGCATATAAAGAAGTCGTTGACCTATTAATTCAACATAACATACCACATCAAGTGGTTGACCAATTGCTTTCAATAATCAATGAAAGTAATATGAGAAACTTTTTTATTGGCACATACACAACTGCCAACAACCTCTTGACAAATGCTGAATTCAATTCATACTATGCAGAAAAATTAATTGAGAAAGTAAATAAGTTCAATAACAAAAAAAACCAAAAACAAAATGAGCAACATTCAAACAACAACCAGTAATTCAATTGACCTCTTGAAAAGTGAGGCAGTCCAAAACAAGTTCCAAGAATTGCTTGGAAGCAAAGCAAAAGGATTTGTGACATCAGTAATGTCAGCAATATCCACAAACCCAAGTTTAAAGAATGCCGATCCCAATTCAGTTTATATGTCTGCAATGATGGGGGCAGTATTAGACTTGCCCATTAATCAAAACCTTGGCTTTGCCTACATAGTACCTTATGGTGACAAGGCACAATTTCAAATAGGTGTGAAAGGTCTTGTGCAACTTGCCCAAAGAAGTGGGCAGTTCAAAACAATCTCCAGTTGCCCGGTCTATGATGGGCAGTTGACAAGCCAAGACCCATTGAAAGGATTTGAATTCAACTGGGAAGCCAAAACAAGCGACAAGGTGATTGGATTTGTTGCCTACTTCTCTTTGCTCAATGGCTTTGAGAAAACGCTTTATATGTCATTAGATGAGGTCACAAGCCACGGCAAAAAGTATAGTAAGACCTTTGGCAACAAATATGGTGTATGGCAAACTGATTTCAACGCAATGGGTGAAAAGACCGTTTTGAAAAGACTGCTTTCTAAATATGCACCACTTTCAATTGAAATGCAAAAGGCAATTATTTCTGACCAATCAGTAATCAACAATGCTGAAACATTGGATGTGTCTTATATTGACAATGAGGTTACAAAAGAAGACAATCAAAGGGATCGGATTATTCAACTCATTGGAGCATCAAAGTCAGTTGAACAACTTGAGAAACTTGCAGAACACATCAACGACAATGACAATGAATTGTTGGACATCTACCTTTCTAAGATGTATGAACTGAAAGGAGGCAACAAATGAACCAGTTCAAGATAAGATGTAGTGCTATTGGTCAGTTGATGACTGAAGCAAGAAGCAAAAGCGAACCATTAAGTGAAACTGCAAAAGAATATATCCGGCAACAATGGATAGCAGACACCTACGGCAGACAAAAAGATTTCTCAAGTAAGGCAATCCAAAAGGGGATTGCCAATGAAGAAGAAGGCATAACAATGCTTTCACTTCACCTTGGAGAATTCCTTTTGAAGAATGAAGAAACTTTGGAAAACCAGTACATCAAAGGCACTTGTGACATCATTCATAAAGGTGTGGTGTATGACATCAAATGTCCTTGGGATATTTTCAACTTTGCAAAAGCAGACCTTAAGAAAGAATACTGGTGGCAGTTGCAAGGTTATATGGAACTATATGGCATTGACAAAGCTTGTTTGGTTTATGTGCTGACCGATACTCCGGCAACCATCATTGAGAATGAAGTCCGATCCATAATCTACAAAATGAACTCCATTGATGTTGATGCTATTGAAATCCAAGCAATGGTCACCAAACAACTGACCTTTGATGACATCCCTAAAGAGTCAAGGATTAAGTTATTTCACTTTGATAGGGATGTTGAAGCAATGCAAAAGGTGAAAGACAAATGGGTAATTGCAAATGAATTTTACAACACACTAACCTTATGAGAAAATATAAATATTGGACAACAACAGAAAAAAAGTTTGTTGAAGACAATTTGATGTTGACTGACAAACAACTTGCCAAGGCACTTGGTAGGGAATGGAAGAATGTTCACGCATTCAGACGAAGACTTGGCTTAAAGAAGCCATCAGAATTCTTTGTAATGGTCAAGAAAGACAATGTGAAACTGGGTGGTGGCAGACCTATAAAAAGAAACTGATATGGTCATACTATCCTTATTTGATGGAATGAGTTGTGGGCAACTTGCCTTGCAAAGATGTGGCATCCCGGTTGAAAAGTATTACGCAAGTGAGATTGATAAGTTTGCCATCAAAGTCACAAAGCATAACTTTCCAAACACTATCCACATTGGTGATGTTAGGCAAATTGATTCTTCCAGTTTCAACGATACAATTGATATGGTCATTGGTGGTTCACCTTGCCAATCATTCTCATTTGCCGGTAGAAGGAATGGAATGACCACGGTTGACAATATTGAAATCACAAGTCTTGAGCAATACCTTGAATTGAAGAAAGCCAACTTTGAATTCCAAGGTGAATCCTATTTGTTTTGGGAGTTTGTCAGAATAGTCAATGAGTTAAAGCCAAAATATTTCTTTCTTGAAAATGTAATGATGGAAGAAAGGTGGTCATCTTTGATAACACAAACACTTGGAGTGCATCCATTGGAAATCAATTCAAGGCTTGTTTCAGCACAAAATAGGCGAAGGCTTTACTGGACTAACATTGGATTGAAGCCACAAGGTTTGTTTGGTGATTTGCATCAAAGCATTGAACAACCAAAAGACCTTGGAATTTTGCTCAAGGATATCTTGCAAGACAATCCAAATGCAAAGCACTATTTAAGTGAAAATAGGAGTGAATACATAATGAATTCAAAAAGGAATAGGATAATAAGTGACACCAATCAAAAGTCTGACACTTTAACTTCAAGACAAGATTCCGGTACCGATTTGCTTGGCATCATTGATGAAAAGTATTACTTGAGTGAAAAGACTTTATCATATTACATAAATAATGACCAAAAGAAACAACA
>Ga0315906_10009864_pt1 | contig 11293 bp, 7 predicted proteins | sample LakEriMetagenome_4_FD_203526 | JGI IMG/M metagenome (GOLD analysis project Ga0315906, IMG submission 203526) | Freshwater fungal communities from buoy surface, Lake Erie, Ohio, United States - Buoy 2 MA122 | ecosystem: Environmental > Aquatic > Freshwater > Lake > Lake biofilm | place: USA: Lake... | reverse complement strand
ATACCTTGCAAGATCAACTAGACAAAATGAGGTATTATACTAATGAGTGCTATAGCGGTAAAATTTGATACAGTTAAACTAAATAGAACAATAACTAATATTGTAAAATACTCAGATGGATTTTTAAGTGAAACAAGGCAAAGTAAAAATAAGATAGCACTAAAAATGGCCAATACAAGTGTTAATGCTTTTTATCAATATCTTGATGGTGTAGCCAGAATGCATCCAGAAATGCTTCATCATATATATGAATGGGGACAAGTTGGAAACCCATTTGCAAGACTTGTAGAACTTAATATAAAAACAGGTCAAGGTGGAGTTGTAGTTGGTGCAGATTTTAAACAATCGGTTACTAGCCCTAAGAGTGGGAGTGAACCATTCTATAACAAGGCTGAGGTTATGGAAGATGGAGAAACAATAACTGTTCAAGAAAAAGATGCAGAAGTTTTATTCTTTGAAATTGACGGTAAAGAATTTTTTAGAAAAGGTCCTATAGTTATTGAGAATCCTGGTGGAGAAGCAGTTAGAGGATCATTTGTAAGAACATTTAATGAGTTTTATGCTTCATACTTTTCTCAAGTATACTTAAGATCTATAAAGTTTTATGAGCATTTTCAAAGTCCTAAATCATATGCCAAAAACTTTAGATCAGCAGTTAAAAGTAGTAATGCAAAAAATGCTGGTAAGGCTGCTGCTATGCAGTGGATAAACAGTATTCCAGGAGATGATCAGATTGGCCTATAGTGCAGCAAGTGTAATGCTATTTACACCAACAGCAAACATATTGAAATACGCATTTGATGAAATTATTCAATTGCCAGAATTTGACTACTTAAATAAAATAATTGATCAAGAGGGAAATAAACTTAGTCCAATAGTTCCGTTAACAATCATTAACTCTGGTGCAGATGCTTTACCATTTAATACACTAACTAATCCACAACAAGTATCAATTGTTCATGATGAATTTATTAAACAAAGAAGTGGACAGTATAAATACTTTTATCCAATCAAAGGTGTTCAATCTAGAGTTAAAATAAGCCACGGCAATCTAGCAGATCTAATGGCTTTAAAGTGGAAATTTTTAGAGATTATAGATAGAGATGATGCAGCAGCAGAAGATATTAATGCCTGGATGCAGGATACTTATGGCGGGGATCAAAAAATCTACTTTCATTGTGTAAATGCCTATGAAACCACATATATGGCAGATGCTACTAATTTAGATGACCAAAGAAACGTATTTTCTGGGGATATTATAATTAAGGCTGATTATCATACAATATCAGACTACCGATAAACAAGACTTATAATTGTATTGAGGAACGCCCCCACTATCAACAAATATAGAGGAGGGAAATAAATATGGCATATACTCGTGGTAATTCTAAGCAAATTATCGTAGGTGCAGCAGCATTATTCGTTGCAGACGATTCACTCGATTACTTTGACTCCGTAAGTGGATACAGATTCTCATCTGCATCAACAACAGGAGTTCCAGCATTCGCAAACGGAATCGACTTCAAAACAACAATGAGTGCTTGTACAGCATTTACAAACGTAGGCTACACAATGAATGGTTTGGAACTACAATTCCAACCAGACTTTGGTGAAGTTCAAGTAGACCAATTGCTAGACGTTGCACGTCTGTACAAACAAGGTATGTCCGTAAGTTTGGTTACAGCATTTGCTGAAGCAACTTTGGATAACTTGATTACAGCAATCGCAGCGAAAGAAGCAGATAAATCAACATCAGGATCAACCGAAACACTAGAACTAAAATCTGGTGACATCGGTGACGTTCCAGTTGAACGTGCTCTTGTTGCAGTAGGTCCAGGAACAGGTGACCCAAACATTACTAAGGAACGTGTTTATGTTGCAAACCGTGCACTTTCAATCGAAAGCGTAACAGTTTCAGCAAAACGTGATACACCTTCAATGTTTGAAGTAACTTTCCGCTTGCTTTCAGCATCAAACGGATCTTACGGAAAAATTGTTGACCGCACAGTCTAAACAATAATTTCATAAACACTTAGCCCACTTCCCTTTACAGGGGGTGGGTTTTGTGCTATAATTTTAATGAGTCTTAAGGAGGCTTGAATGGCAACAAGTGTTTATGAACCAGTTGAAATTGAACTACAAAACGGAACAAAAATTACTATGGCTCCTTTAAAAATTACTCTATTAAGAGAATTTATGAAAGAGTTTCAAAAGATTTCTGATCCAAAAATTGCAGAAGACAATATCAAATCAATGGATTTGTTAGTAAGTTGTGCAGCAATTGCAATGAAGCAGTATGATCCAGAACTATCTGATCCAGCAAAGTTTGAAGAAGTTATTGATCTTCCAACAGTTTACAAAATCATCGAAGTGGCAGCGGGTATTAAGTTGAACGACCCAAACGCACTAGCGGCGGCTCTAGTTGGGACGAACTAGATCTAGCCGAGATAGAGTCTAAAGTATTTCTTTTAGGATTCTGGAAGAACTACAAAGACATGGAAGACTCTATATCAATGCCTGAGTTAGTAGCAATACTAAACGCAAAGAGCAAGCAAGAACATGAAGATAGAAAGTTCTTTGCTGCTCTTCAAGGCGTAGATATAGATAAAGATAATTCGTCTGAAGGTCAAGAGGCTTGGGAAAGAATTAAAGCCAAAGCCTTTAGTGGTGGAAAGACCACTGACCCTAACGATATAGTATCACTGCAAGGTAATGCCGCAAGAAAAGCAGGATTCGGTATCGGTGAGGGATTAGACTACGAGGTGATTGATTAGTGGCTGAAGTTGTCAAGGGTATAGTTGATATTGAAATCAACACTGGCACTGCTGCAAAAGAATTAAAAGCATTACAACAACAAATTAATGCTTTCAATCTTGCTATTAATAAAGGCAATACTTTTCAAACAGCCGCTGCTGCAAAATATTCATCTGAATTAAAAGATGTAATCAATGCAAGTAAATTCTTTACTGCTGAAACAGTAAGAATGCAAACTGCTGCAGGAGCACTTGATTCAACACTTAAAAAAGGTCAAGCAACTCTTGGTAATTTCTTTAGTGCTAAATTCAACCGTAATAGTGCTTTATTTGCCGAAACAATGGGTCTTGCTGCAGAACGTGCAAGAACCATGCAAACTCAGTTTATTGCCACTTCTGGGTCTGCTAAAGGCATGCAAGAGGCTCTTGCTATTAGACCACTTGCAGCATTTAATTCTGAAATGGCTGTTGCAGCCCAAAGATCTCAAATTCTTAGCACAATGTTCCGTCAGGGAACTACACATTTAATTAACTTTGGTAAAAACGTTCAGTGGGCTGGTCGCCAACTTATGGTTGGTTTTACATTGCCACTTACTTCATTTGGAATAGTTGCTGGAAAAACATTTGCAGACTTAGAAAAACAAGTAGTCTCATTTAAAAAAGTTTATGGAGATATTTTTACAACTCCAGGAGAATTACAAGGAAACCTAGATGCTGTAATGGCTTTAGGAAAAGAATATACAAAATATGGAATTGCAGTAAAAGACACAATAGGCTTGGCTGCACAGGCAGCAGCCGCTGGTCGTAGAAATAAAGACTTAACAGATGCAGTAACTGAAGCAACCAGATTATCAACTCTTGGTCAAATGGATCAAAATGAAGCATTAAAAACTACAATAGCATTGCAGAGTGCTTTTAAATTATCTGGTCAAGAATTAACAAATGCAATTAACTTTTTAAATATTGTAGAAAACCAAACAGTAGTAAGCCTACAAGACTTGGCTGCAGCAATTCCTCGTGTAGCACCAGTAATTGTAGGTTTAGGTGGTGACGTAAAAGATTTATCAGTATTTTTGGCCGCTATGCAAGAAGGTGGTGTATCAGCAGAACAAGGTGCTAACGCATTAAAGTCTGGTCTTGCATCTTTGATTAATCCTTCTAGGGCAGCAAAAGAAACTTTGGGCCAACTAGGAATTAACATGGAATATATTGTTAATCAAAATAGAGGCGACCTAATGGGTACAGTTACAGCATTTAGTAGAGCATTATCAACACTTGATGATTTTACAAGACAGCAAGCATTAGAAAAAATATTTGGTAAATATCAATATGCAAGACTTGGTGCATTGTTTGATAATTTAACTCGTCAAGGATCTCAAGCACAGCAGGTGATGGATGCAGCAGGTTTCTCAGTAGAGCAAATGGCAGCATCTGCAGATAAAGAATTAAAAACAATTGAGCAATCATTTGGCGTTCAACTTACTGCCGCTATTGAAAAGTTTAAATTAGCAATTGCACCAGTTGGTCAAATGTTCTTACAAATGGCAATTCCAGTAGTAAACTTCTTTACAAAGATAGTAGAAGGATTTAATAATCTACCAGATTTTACTAAAAGATTTGCAGCATTAGCAACAATTATTACAGGTCTAGTAATTCCAGCAGGAACTATGTTTTTTGGTTTATTAATGAACTTAAGCGGTACTCTTGCAAAATTAATGCAAGGTGTTGGCATATTTACTAAAGGAACGCTTAAAGGTGGAATTCTAGGTGGTATTCAAGCAGTAAGTCAGTCAATGAAATATATGTCACTTCAAGAATTAGATTCAGCACTTGCCGCTAAACAATTAGGTACAGCAACTATGACAGTTAATGATGCATTACTTGCTCAAGTAAGTTCAGCACAAGGTGCTCGTCAAGCAATTAGTGGTTTGGCAGATACCTATGGAATATTAATTACTAGAATGGCTGAAGCAGCATCTATATCTAAATTTACACTTGGAACACCAGGTGCAGCAATGCAGATGGCACAAACAAGAAACATTAAAGGTGGATTTCCAAGACAAAAGTTTGCAAGCGGTGGAGTTGTTCCAGGAACTGGAAATAAAGATACAGTGCCAGCAATGCTTACACCAGGTGAGTTTGTTGTAAATAAAAAAGCAACTAATTCAGTTGGAACAAATTTCTTAAGAATGTTAAATGGTGGAAAAGTTCGTGGGTATAACGATGGTGGATTCTTTAGTGATTATGAAAATATGCAAAAAGAAAGTAGTGGCGTAGGTAATAAATATACAAAGATTATTTCAGGTCAATATGATGATCCAAATGTTCCATTTAGCCAACAACCATTTGAAATTGGAAATGCCCCTTCAGCATTGCTAGATGAAATGTTAAAAGAGTTAAACCTAACACATAACAAATATACAAGATTTATATCCCCTATGCCTAGATTTAAACCAGCAGCAGGAAGTTTAGCAAAAAGTTTGATTGGTGCAAGTAAAGAATATGATTTTAATAATAGATTAAGAACAGGTACAGCAACAAGAGCAGAAGTTGGTGGATTCTTTTTAGGAAATAGAAGAATTCATGGAGGATCATCAGCAATAGTCAGTCCATTCAAATATCTTCTAGATGAAGCAGGAATAACAGATCCAAAGGTTGAAAAAGAATTAGGAAGAATGGCACACAGAATATTATTACAAAAAGTAAAGGCTGGTCAAACTGTAGATGACAAAATGTTTTCTGAAATATTTAATCAGGCAGTAGATAGAGTGGGTGCAAGCGTTCCAGATAAACAAAAATTAGGATTTGCTAGAGCAGCACTTGGTCAACAAACTGGAGAATCAAGAGTAAGTGGACGAGTTGCTGGATTGCTAAAAGTTCTACCAAATAAAATTAGAAGAATTCCTGGAATGAGAAGAAGCACATATGTTTACACTGGTAGTTCAGGAAGTATTAAGTTTAGTCCAGGTCAAACTAGATCATCTGGTGGATCTGGATATCAAACAATGCCACAATATGAAGGATATAACAAAGGACATATACAAACTTTTGCCAAGGGTGGATCAGTACCATCATTATTAACTCCTGGAGAATTTGTAGTAGGAAAAGAAGCAGCCGCAAAAAATAGACCATTTTTAGAAGCACTAAATAGTGGAATGGTAAATAAGTATGCAGTTGGTGGAGATGTTATGTATGGTCCACAAACAAGACGTCAAGCAGCAATTGCATCATTTAAAGGTGGACTTGGAACTGCAGGAACGGTTGCAGCAGGTGCGTCAATACCATTAATGTTTGCTGGACAAATTATGGCACAAAGTTCAAACCAATTTGCTGCATCAATAGGAAGTTTTGTAAATTCAATGACTCCAGCACTATTTGGCTTACAAGTACTTGGCCCACTCCTTCCTAAATTAGCAAATCCAATTGGTCTTGCAATCGGTGCTACTGCAGCACTTGCTTATGGAACATATAAAGTAGTAGCACAAATTAAAAAATTAGAAGATTCTGGTGCTGCGTTAACTAGAGCCATGTATGGTTCATCAAAAACAGTTGATCAAATGGCTGCAGCATTTGGAAGACAAACAGCAACTCAACAGGTTACATCTACATTAGCACAAAGAGTAGGTGGTCAAGTTGGTCAACCAGCAGCAGAAGCCGCTAGTCAGTTTGTTGGAACAGATGCAGGAAAACAATTAATTGCAGATATTGAATTAGTTAAAAAGTCTGGCGGAGATGCTATTGCTGCATTAAAGAATCAACTAGCAAGAAGCGTTGTATCTGGTGCCATTACAGCAGAAGAAGCCAGGGGTGTGGCAATTGAAATTGGAAAAACTCTTAATGATCAACAATTAGCAGTAAATGTATCTGCTCAACTAACACAGTTAATAGGACAAAATGGTGAATTAATTAAGGGTAATGAAATAGAGATTATTGGAAAGATAACTCCTACTATAGATATGACACAAGTTGATGCAATTACAGAGCAAATGTTTGCTCAAAATACTGCTGGATTCTGGGGTGGACTAGCAAGAATATTTACTGATGATGATGTAGCAAAAAATAAGATTGCAGTTAATTTAATTGCAGAAGGAACAGTTCAGGCATTTAAAACATCAGAAGAGTCTGTTTCTAACTTTAAACTTGCAGTTCTAGATGGATCGATGAGTTTAGATGAATATAATAGAAAAACCAATGAATTAGGAAGAACCAGTCAACAAACAGCACAGGGTGGTCTTGATGCAATTGCAACCAAACTTAAAGTTACAAAAGGTGAATTAAACAATCTTGCAAATCAAAAATCATTTGTTGGAGGAAAAGCGGGCGGATCACTTGTTCCAACAGGAACCGCTAAATTGTTAGAAACAGAATTAAAGAAAACAAAGACAGCAGCACAATCAGCATTAAAGAATATGGGTCTCACAGATACTATGGTTGAACAAATTAGTAAAGGACTTTCTGCTGAAAACTTTACAACTCAAATGGAACAGTTTGGTATTCTTGCTGGTGGAGCACTTACTGATGAAATGGAAATTAAACTTGCAGCAATGTTAGGAAAAGGAAAATATTATTTTGATAATTTATTAGCAGCAAAAGGTAAAGGTGGAGGATTAGGAACAGATTTAGGACCAGGATTTGGCGGTTCTGATGGAACTGGAGAAAAATCTGCACTTCAATTATTATTAGAACGTATTGCATTAACAAAACAACAAACTGCTGCAATATCTGGATTAGTTGCTAATGGATTAAAACCAGAAGCAGCCGCTGCACTAAGTGCTGATGAAGCAACACAACTTTATAATAAATCTAAAAAAGAACAATCAAGAATTATTAAATTAATCAATGATGACTCAGTTAGACAAAGAGTATTAACAGCAGCATCATTAACTGACGATCAAAAATCAATTAATTTAAATAATCTTAAAATTCAAGGAATGAATTTAGAAATTGCACAAAATCAAAAACAAATTGATCAAGTAACTAGATTAAATGAATTAGATTCTAGACAAGTTTCTATTAGACAGCGTGCATTAGAAGTATTAGGAAAGAAAGAAAAATCAGTAAATGATTTATATGCTAATAGAACAAAGGCTCTTGATGCAGTTGCTCAAGCAAATGAAAGAGCAAATCAACAACAAAGAAATTCTATTGCACTTGCTAGTGCTTTAACCAGTGGAGATTTTGGTGCTGCCGCTACGGCCGCTGCACAGATGACATCAGACTCAGCATCAAATCAAATTCAAGATGCAAAAACAGCACTAGAAGCACAACGTCAAGCAGAACTTAATGCACTTACTACAGAAGTTAATGGTAAATTATTAACAAGGGCAGAAATAGAAGCACAAATAGATACTTATAATGAAAATATTTATCAAAGAACACAAAGCACACTTCAATATGAAGATAATATATATACTATAAAATCTAATATTGCAGCACTCGAAAGAGAAAATGATTTAATTCAACAAAGAGTTGCAACTGCACAAGTTCAAGCAGAAGCATCTATGGCTAATCAAGAAAAATACTCTAGAAGTATTAGAGACTACTATAAAGAAGTTCTTGCAATTATGGGCAAGATGGGTGGAAAAGGTGCACAAACTGCATACTATGGTGGAAAGATTAAGAAGATGGCTGTTGGAAATGTAGTTCCAGGAACTGGAATGACAGATAAGGTTCCAGCATTACTAACTCCTGGAGAGTTTGTTGTCAGAAAATCTGTTGCAGAAGCAAACATGCCACTACTAAAATCTTTGAATAGCAATGTTTTTGGTGAAGGAATGAGCATTGGATCTTCAAATATATCTCCAATTGAAGCCACAACATCTGTTTCAAATGTATCAGCACCAGTGTATAATTATAATGTAAACGTTAATGTTACAGATACAAATGCATCTCCAAATGAAATTGCAGATGTAGTAATGAATAGAATTAGAATGACAAAAGATAGAAGCGTCAGAGGAAACAGATACTAATGGCTACAAGTACTTATATTCAAAATAGATGGGCTTATACTAGACCACAGGCTATTGCATGGGCTAATAATAGTGGCAGTGTTAACGGAGGCTTGCTTGTTCCTGGGGGTACTGAATTAGAAGATTTTATTATATTATCAGATCATAATCGTGGAGAAATATCAATAGGTCAAAATAGAATTGAAAATAGAAAAAGAATGATTAATGGAACAATGCGTTCATACCATATTGCAGATAAATTAAATATATCTCTAGATTGGGAAATGCTTCCATCAAGATCACATAGTGGAGACCCAGCATACAATGCATATGGCAATGCAGCGTCTGGACTAACTGAATATACTGCTGACGGTGGTGCAGGAGGTGCAGACATAGTATCTTGGTACGAATCAAACCCTGGATCATTTTATATGTTTATGTCTTATGATAGACATGATAAGTTTAGTGGACAGGTTGATAGATTTGATCATTTGCATCAATACAATGATGTAATAGAAGTTTATTTCTCTTCATTTTCTTTTAACGTAGTAAAACGTGGTGGATCTAATCACGACTTTTGGAATATCTCATTATCTCTTGAGGAAGTATAATGTTTATAGATTCCGACTTAAACACACATCTTAAAACTAATAATACATTAAAATCAGAATCATTAGTAATTGCAGAATGGAATCTTAATGATTTTGAAAATATATTAAACTTTGGCAACTACCGATATAGGGCTAATGATGCAGCATCTTCTATATATGCTAATTTACCTAATTCATATGACCCCAATGATTTAGGAGATTATTATACAGACGCACTTGTTTCAAGCATAGAGTCAGAAACACTTGTCGATGAAAATGATGCATCATTAATTTTTACTACACCAGAAGTAGATAGACAACTTTATTATGACTTGAAACAATGCTTTAATTCTTTTAGACCTAGATCTGGAATCAACAAACCATTGTTCTTTGAAACAGGAAAATATGTAGATAATATTAAGTCTGCAAGAAGACCTAGATACTACATGGCATCTAGAAATGATTACTTTAAATATTGGAACTCATTTAGAATTGAAAATAGCATTGAAAGAGGAAGATCTGAAAGAGTAGACTCAACTGCGATTGGATACAGTATTACAGATGCATGCCCATTTGTTGTATATAAAGAGCAGGTTGCCTCTAATAGAATTGTTGTTAAACTACAAACAAATCTTGCAGAAAGTGCTGGGGTAACAATAAAAGATGTAAATAACAATGTAATTATAGATCCACTTACAGATATAACAAAGTCTAGTATTCCAAAAAGATGGTCTATTCAATATCTAGATAACAATAATAACTGGATAACTGCAATTAATTTTAATGAAGATTCTTTAAGAAGAGATGGATCAAACATTGTTAAATGGGATGGATATGTAGAATTATTCTATGGTTTAAACATACCAGATAAATATAAAGGATCATTTTATTATGTTGATAAACTAAATAGCGTAGGTGATCTTCCAACAGCACAGGCAATAAATGGTGAAGCATACTTAGTAGGGTCATCAGCAACATCTGCTGGAACGGTTCATGTTTGGAATTCTTCAACTATTGCTTGGGAATCATTTCCAGCAGAATATAAATTTCAATTGCTGGAAGATGATGATACAAAAAGAATTGGCGTTGTATCTTCATTAACTGATCCAGATTATTTTATAGATGGTGGCAGAACAGTATTTAGAGAAATAGTATTATTAAAAGGTTTAAGAGTAAAGGTAGAAACTCTTTATGGCCCAGACAATACTTTTGACCTCATTGAACTAAGTCCAAGACTTACAGCAAATATATCAGATTATGTTTTAGGTTTTGATGTGACAAAATCAATACCAAATGACACCTCTGGAATACCAGTAGGAAGCCTTGTAGCCTCAAATGGAACTATGACTTTAATGAATCATGACTTTGCATTTAGCGAACAAAATGTATTTGAAAATAATCAGGGTAGTATTATAGCCAATATATTAAATCCTAATACAAGAGTAGACTTCTATGATGTTATAAAGAATGTTAATGAGTATGATAAGTTTATACCAGTTAAAAGTATGTATATTGAAGACTTTCCAAAAGGTGGAAGTGCCTTGGTTGATATATCGGTAAATACTAGAGATTCATTCTTTAGACTAGAAACTCAATCTTGCCCACCATTATTTTTACAAAATGTTTCATTGACATATGCAGTGGCAGTATTATTAGATAATATAGGATTTAGCAATTATGTATTTAAAAATATAACAGATAAAAATGATCCAGTTATTCCATACTTTTTTGTTGAACCAGATGCAAACGTTGCTGAGGTATTACAAAGACTAGCAGTAGCAACACAGTCTGCAATGTTCTTTGATGAATATAATAACTTTGTTGTAATGTCAAAAGAATATATGCTGCCTGCTACTGGTGAAAGATCAACAGACGTTACACTATATGGTCAAAAAACAAATAACAATCTTCCTAATATTATTGAGATTAAAAGTGGAGAAACAAAAGTTATAAATGATGGAAAGATTAATTACATTACTAGATATATTCAAAGAGCACCTGC
>Ga0315906_10009862_pt1 | contig 11293 bp, 10 predicted proteins | sample LakEriMetagenome_4_FD_203526 | JGI IMG/M metagenome (GOLD analysis project Ga0315906, IMG submission 203526) | Freshwater fungal communities from buoy surface, Lake Erie, Ohio, United States - Buoy 2 MA122 | ecosystem: Environmental > Aquatic > Freshwater > Lake > Lake biofilm | place: USA... | reverse complement strand
CTTGCCGGCGCCTTGACCGCTGAGGGCCATGTACAGGGCGCGCGCGCTGATCCTTCCATCACCCTGCAAGCGCGTGGCGAGGCCATCACCCGCGGCACCGAGGTCCTTTCCGCGCCAAGCCTTGATTTCAAACTCGAAACGCCGCTCTCACGCCCGCGCGTGGAAGCGCGGCTTGAAGCGCGCTATGCCGGGCTGCCGCTCACGCTCACGCTTTCCGGCGTGCCGGAAGGGCGAGCGCTCCGCCTCAATCAGCTTAACGCCACCTTCGGCGCGGCGCGGCTTGCCGCCAGCGGTTTGCTTGATGTGCAAAAGCCGCTTTTTGCCGGCGCGCTATCGCTGGCCATCCCTGATTTGGCGCCCTTTGGCGATATCTTCGGCCATCGCCTCACGGGCAGCCTTTCGCTGGAAGCTGAAGGGCGCGATGCGGATGGCGCGCAGCAAGTGAAGGTGAAGCTGGCTGCGCCGGAAGTGAGCTGGGATGGGCGCGCGCTTGCCGTGCAGTTGGACCTTGCCGGCGGGCTGGATGACGCGCGCGGAAATTTCTCCGCCCGGCATGGCGAAGCAGAGCTTACCGGCGAAGCAGCGCTCAGCCGGAATGGCGAGGCGCGGCTTCTTACCCTGGAAAAACTGAAATTTTCTTCTGCTGCCGATCAGGTGCAGCTTACCGCGCCGGCGAAGATTGCAATCGCGCCAGATGGGCGCATCAGCCTCGCTGAGACCATCATCACCAGCAATCGCGGTGGCAGGCTCAGGCTGGAGGGTTTCTGGAGTGAGGCAGAGATCACGCTAAACGCATCGCTCGCCGCACTGCCCATCGCCCCCTTCGCTGCGCTGGTGGCACCGGAAGCGAAACTGGCCGGCACGCTGACCGGGGAGGCGCGCGTGAATGGCTCACAAGATGCGCCGCGCTTCGACATTCGGCTGGAAAGCCCAGCCATCACCAGCGCCATGCCGGCAGCGCGCGGCGTGCCGCCCTTGCGCCTGACCCTCTCGGCCAACGGCACGGCGGCAGGGGCGGAAGCGCGCGCCTCGCTCAATGGCGGCAATGCGGTGCGGCTTGCCGCTACGGCGCGGATCACTTCCCTCAGCGCCGAGGCGCCGCTTTCCGGCAGCATCACCGGACGGCTTGATTTGGGCGCGCTTGCGCAGCCCTTGCTCGCCGCCGGGGCGCAGCGCGTCGCAGGCACCGCTAATCTCAATCTGCGGCTGGAAGGCAGCCTAGCCGCGCCGCGCCTGGGCGGACAGGCCAATATCGCCAGTGGCAGCTTTCGCGATTTGCAGCATGGCGTGACGCTGAATGAGATCACCGCCGCCATCACCGCAGATGATCGGCGCTTCAACCTGACCCGCTTCTCTGCGCGCACGGCGGGCGGCGGCAGCCTGGCCGGTTCCGGCATGGTTGATCTCGGCAAGCCGCGCTTGCCTTTTGATGTGAGCCTGAGCGCCGATGCCGCGCGCCCGGTGAATTCCGATCTGGGCAACGCGACCTTGGACGGCACCTTGCGCTTCGCTGGTGAGGCTTTGGGCGAAAGCCGCATTTCCGGCAAGCTTTTGGTGCGGCGCGCGGAGCTGCGCATTCCAGACAGGCTGCCGCCTTCGATCCAGACCCTGCCCGGCGTGCGCGAACGCGGCCAGCGCCCACCCGGTGTTGCGCCTTTGGCATCGCCAGGGCGCGGTGACGCTGCTGAGGCCAATCTGCCGCCCATCGCGCTTGATCTGACCATTGAAGCACCGCGCGCGATTTTCCTGCGAGGGCGCGGGCTGGATGCGGAATTGGGCGGTGAGGTCAAGCTTGGCGGTACGCTTGATGCGCCGCATTTGGAAGGCGGCTTCATGCTCCGCCGTGGCACGCTGGCGGTACTGGACAGGCGCCTGACCTTGAACCGTGCGAATATCACTTTCGATGCGGGCGGGCTGATGCCCAATCTGGATGTCCTCGCAACCTCGCGCGCTGAGGAGGTGGAGGTGAATGTCGCGGTCGAAGGCCCGGCGCGGGATCCGAAAATCGGCTTTACCTCCAACCCCGAGTTACCGGCTGATGAGGTATTGGCGCGGCTGCTATTTGGCCGGCGCGGGGGTGAGCTTTCGCCCTTCCAGATGCTGCAATTAGCGGAAGCGCTCGCCGGCGCCACGGGCCGGCCCCTGCCCGGGCCAAGTGGGCTGATGGAACGTATCCGCCGCACCCTCGCGCTTGATCGGCTTTCCATCGGCCAGGAGAAGGAGGGCGAACAACGCGCGGGTCAGGAACCAGGGGCCACGCTGGAAACCGGGCGCTATGTGGCCGATGGCGTCTTTGTTGGCCTGAAGCAAAGCGCCGATGGCGGGCCGCCGCGCGTTGGCGTGCAGATTGACCTGATGCCAAGGCTGCGCCTGGAAGCGGAAAGCGGTGGCAATAGCCTGGCCGGGGATCGCGTGGGAATTGCCTTTGAATATAAATATTGATGGCTGCGCCCCTGGCACTCTGCGGCTGGGAGTGCCAAATTGCAGCGTGATGATAGTTGCATGTGATGACAGGGTGATCAGGGCATGATCCGCTACGAATTGCGCTGCGATCAGGCGCATGAATTCGATGGCTGGTTCAAGGATAGCACGGCTTTCGACAAGCTGGCGGCGGTTGGGCTTGTGGAATGCCCGCATTGCGGCCCGACCAAGGTGGCGAAGCGCCTGATGGCGCCGGCCATTCCGAAAAAGGGCCGGCCTGTCCGCAATGCCAAGCTGGAAGCACCGCCCGCGCCTGTAGCTGAAGCCCCCGCACCACCCCCCGCCCCGCCAGCGCTGCCCGCAGCCGCGCTGGCCGCCATGCCGGCGGAACTACGCGCCATGCTGCGGCAGATGCGCACGGAAATCGAAAAGAACTGCGATTACGTCGGTGCCGATTTCGCCGAGGAAGCGCGCAAGATCCATCACGGCGAAGCCGAAGTCCGCGGCATTTTCGGCGAAGCGAGTGAGGATGAGGCCGAGGCGCTTCGCGAAGAAGGGATCGATATTGCGCGCATCCCCTGGGTGCCGCCTTCCGATGCCTGATCTGGCGCCGCGCTGCGCGGTATTTGATCTGGATGGCACGCTGGTGGATAGCGCGCCGGATATTCATGCCGCGCTAGATCGGCTGATGGCGCGCCGCCAGCTAGCCGGCTTTGCGCGGGCCGAGGTGGTGGGGATGATCGGCGATGGCGTGCGCGTTTTGCTGGAACGTGCCCATGCTGCGCGCGCCATCGCCCTTGATGAAGCCAGCTTCGAGCATTTCATGGCGGATTATGAGGCCAATGCGGCTGTACTGACCCAGCCCTTTGCAGGCATTCCGGAATTGCTCGGCGCGTTAAGCGATGCCGGCTGGCGGCTTGCGGTCTGCACCAATAAGCCGGAAGCCGCCGCGCGGGTACTGCTTTCGCGCCTTGGGCTTAATCACCATTTCAGCGCGCTTGGCGGGGGCGATAGCTTTCCCATGCGCAAGCCCGATCCAGGGCATTTGCGCGCAACACTTGCGGCCGCAGGCGCGGCGCCCGATCAGGCGGTGATGATTGGCGATCATGCCAATGACATGCTGGCGGCGCGCGGGGCTGGCGTGCGCGCGATTTTCGCCGGCTGGGGCTATGGCCCGCAGAGCATGGCGGGTAATGCGCCAATTGCCTTGGATGTGCCGGCGCTGCGCGCCCTGCTTGGCTAAAGCGGCTATCTGACCTTCTGCAATTCCATGCGCATGGTGCCGAAGATGGTGCTTGCGAATTCAACGCGAATGGGGATGGGCGGCAGGCGCGGATCCACCTTGGCAAGCCACGCCATGGCTGGGCGCGGTTGCGTGGCGCGCACAGGGTCATCGCCGTGGCGCACCCCCGCGACCAGCCGGCTTTCCAATCCGCATTGGAGTGACTCGATCTCCTGACCCGCATGGGTAACCCGCGCCGAACCAACAGTGCGGGACGACCAATCCAACCGTCGCCGGCCATCAAAAATTGGTCCCCCAAGATCGCAACGCCCGGTTTGCGTGACCGTGCGCGACATCAGGGCAAAAGCGGAGAGCATATCAATCGCGCCGCGCCGCGCCGGCAGGGGCACAAGTTCATTCGTCCTGCCCTCGGGCGGTTCCAATTCCAGCGGCTGGGGCATGCCTTCGCGGTAGAGCAAAACGGTGCGGCGCGCATCGCCACGCCAGTTACCCTCGGCCTGGAAACGCTGCGGTGCGACGCCTTCCGCGCGCCAGGCGCCTTCCACTTCCGAGCGGATTTCATGCGGGGCAAAAAGCCGACCGATGCCAACCGCCCGGCTAACGGAGCGCATCCAATAGCCATCAGGCCGGGTTTCGAATTGGGCGGTGATTTCCACCACGGCGATGCCGGTTTGGGTGACCTGGTAAATCGCCTCCACCGCTCCGGCCGGGGCAAATCCGGCAGGCGCGCAGGCAAAAATGAGGGCGAGGCAGAACTTCTGAAGAAACCTCATGATGAAACAAGTTAGCATAGAAAAAATCAAAATAAAATCATCGGGCCTTGTCATTCACCCTGGGCCTCAAAAAACCGCGCGAGGGTCGAGAGGAACAGTCAGCCCCCTCAGCGCCGAGCCAAGTGGGGCACTTGGCTCGCGCATGCTCAACTGGTTGCCGTTTTCTGATACGGCTTAACGCGGCGCGGGCTGCGCCGGTGGTTGCGCCCGCGGGCCATCAGTGCGGCGGCCGCGACGCTGCACCTCGGCACGCGTCAGCGCACCATCGCTATCCGCGTCCATGGAACGGAACATGGCATCGGCCATGACGCGAAGCTCGGGCAACGTAATCTTGCCGTCCAGATCAGCGTCAATGAAGCGGAAGCGCGCCGATTGGTGAGTTTCCATGCGTTCGCGCATGCCCTCAGGCGGGCCACGGCCTTCGCCACGGCGGGCGGTGTAGAAGGCGCGGATTTCCTCAAGCGTTAGGCCGCCATCCTTGTTCGCGTCAATTTCGGCGAAACGCGCGGCCAACCAGGCATTGGCTTCTTCGCGTGTCACCTTGCCGTCATTATTAGCATCAGCGCGGGCGAAGGCTTCACCCACGGCGAAGCCCATCATGCCATCACCACGCTGGCCGTGATGCATATGATGCATCTGCTGCATGTGCTGTGGCGGCATGCCCTGCGGGCCAGGGCCGGGCGCGGGCTGCGCGTTGGCCAACCCTGCCGTGCCAAGGGCGACAACGGACGCCAGGAAAAGGGTCCGTGAGGCTTTTGAATTCATGGTAAACTCCTGCAAACGGCAATGCGCCGTGAGGGCCTTATGCGCCCCTTCTGTAACAGCCGCATTGCGCCAGCGCAGATCGCTGGTGAAGAAAGGTAACGCCGGTCACGGCGTGCCCCCCTGGCCCAAATCCCACCATAGGCCGGTGAAGGCCAGAATGCCCTCTCGCGCTGGGGCGATCAGGAAATGTTCATCCGGGCCATGTTGTTTGCAGCCATTATAGGAATGCGGCACCCAGACCAGCGGCACGCCGATATGGTCCACAAACACATCCCCCGGCAGCCCGCCCGATGAATTGGGGATGATCTGCACGCGCTTGCCAAGCGTTTTCTGCATGCTTTCCTGCGCCCAACGCACCCAGGGGTGATTGGGCGGTGTGCGGGACGCCGCCATACGCACGCCGGCGTTCTCAATCACAATATCGCCAAAGCCCTGTTCATTCAGGTGGCGCCGCAAAGATGCCTCAAAAGTGTTTGGGTCGGTATCCACCGTGTAGCGGATATGGCAGGTGGCGCGCGCATCGGGTGCGACCGCATTCACCGGCGCATCCGGCTTACCGGAGAGCATCGCCAGCACAATAAAGCTGTTCCAGCCATAGATTTTCTCGGCCGGCGTCAGACCGGGTTCGCCCCAATTAGCGTCAATCGTCGCAGCACCGTCACCGCCACCCACCGGGCAGCCATCCAAAACGCCGCGCACTTCGGCCGGCACACCATTTTGCGGCAGCCAATCGCGCACCAGGATCTTGCCGCGCGCATCAATAATGGCGCCGATGGCGTGGCTGAGCCGAATGGCAGGGTCTGTGGTCAGCCCGCCCCAATGGCCGGAATGCACGCCACCAGGGCGGAGCTTCAGCACCAGATCGAACTGGAAAATGCCCCGCGTGCCCGTGGCGATGGTGGGCACTTCGGGCTCAACGCGCGGCCCGTCAGAGGCAATCAGCACATCAGCCGCCAGCAATTCTCGATTGGCAGAAACGAATTCACGCAAGCCGCGTGATCCGCGTTCTTCCGCCATTTCCAAAACGATTTTCACATTAAAGCCAAGCTTGCCGCCGCGTTCCGTCAGCACCGCTTCAAGCGCTGCGATATTCAGCGCGTGCTGGCCCTTATTGTCGGCAGAACCGCGGCCATACCAGCGGCCATCTTCTTCATGCAATTCCCAGGGCTTCAGCCCGGGGCGCCATTGTTCATCCAGGCCGCGCACCGTGTCACCATGGCCATAGAGCAGCACAGTTGGTTTTGCGGCATCTTCAATGCGGGTGGCGGTCAGGATGGGACCGAAGCCTTCCAAGGGATTGGGGTGGATGGTGACGGCAAAGCCCAGCCTTTCCAGCCAAGGCCCGATGGCGCCTTCCAGGTAATGGCGCAAATCCGCCTCATGCCCTGGCTCCTGCGCGGTGGAGGGAATGGCGACAAGATCGGTCAGCAATTTCTTGTAGCTGCCATCATCGAAATAGGTCGCGGCGCGGGCAAGCGCGCCTTCACGTGTGGACATGCGTCAGCCCTCAAACAATCTGGTTGAACAAGGCGGTCTCGCCCCGCCATTGCCGGTTCAGATTTTCCATCATCATATCCAGCACATTGTCTTCATATTTATGCGTCTCGCCCCCCGTATGCGGCGTGATCAGCACATTGGGCATGGTCCAAAGCGGGCTTGCTTCCGGCAGGGGTTCATCCACCGTCACATCCAAGGCAGCACCGGCAATGCGCCCGGCCTGCAAGGCCGCAATCAAAGCCGGTTCATCCACCACACGCCCGCGCGCGACATTCACGATATGCGCCGTGGGCTTCATCGCCGCCAGCGCCGCAGCGCCGATCAACCCGCGCGTTTCATCCGTCAGCGGGCAGGCCAGTACAACAAAATCCGCGCGCGGCAGCAACGCGGGCAGATTGGTAAAGGCATGCACCTCATCCGCGCCATTGGCCCCGGCCGAGGCATCACGGCGCACGCCGATCACCTTCATATCCATGGCCTTGCAGATGCGCGCAATGCGCCCGCCAATCCGCCCGGTGCCGACCACAATCACCGTCTTGCCGCCAGCTTCATCCTCGCGCTTGGCGAAATCGCCCATCATGCCGCGCCAGAAGCGCTTGGCCTGATTGTCGCGCGCTTCCGGCACGCGGCGGAGAATGCCCAGCATCAGCGCAATCGCATGTTCGCTGACCGCATTGGCATTGCAGCCCTGTGCGCTTGCCAGCCTGATACCCGCCGCGCGCATCACATCGCGGTCATATTGATCCGTCCCGGCACTGGCGGATTGCACAAAACGCAACCGGGGTGAGAGCTTCGGCAAATCATTCCGCCACAACCCGGAACAGACCAGCACATCCGCGCCCGCAATCCGCGCATCCAGATCATCGCGATTGCGCACTTCGAAGAAATCAATCCCGGTGTTGCGCACGGCAAAGCGATCGGCAAAGCGATAGGCGACATGGGCGAAGCAGATGGTCATTTTCTCGCGCAGCGGCAGCATGGGGTTCTCCTGTGGTCTGGCTGGGGAAGACCCTGAAACGCCAGCCGCAGCGGCGCAAGGGGTGACGCTTGACGGCGGGGGCGCGGAGAAGCTTCCATGCTGGAGGCAGAACGGGACAAACCCGCCAGAGTGCCCAACGGGAGGAAGCATCATGAAGCGTCTTTTGGCGGCCCTGGCCGCGCTGTTCCTTGGCTTGGCGCAGCCCGCCGCCGCGCAGGATTTCCCCAATCGCACCATCAATATGATTGTGGTCTTTGCGCCAGGCGGTGCCACCGATGTGCTGGCGCGCATTGTGGCCGACCACATGGCAAGAACGCTGAACCAGCGCGTCACGGTGGAAAATGTCTCGGGCGCTGGCGGCACCATTGGCGGGGCGCGCGGCGCGCAAGCGGCACCGGATGGCTATACGCTGACGGTCGGCAGCCTGGGCAGCCATTCGGCCGCGCCTTCGATTTATCGGTCCATCCAATATGACCCGCGCGAATTGCAGCCGATTGGACTGATTGCCGGCACGCCCTTGTTCTTCGTGGTGCGCAATGGCTTCCCCGCACAGACCATGCAGGAATTCCTGGCCCGAGTCCGCGCCAATCCTGGCCAGGTGTCCAATGCCAATGCTGGGATCGGTTCCACCAATCACTTGGCCTGTTCGCTGTTCACGCATCTGACCGGCGCGCGGATGAATGAAGTGCCCTATCGCGGCGAAGGCCCGGCGCTCAATGATGTTGTGGCACAGCAAGTGGATAGCGCCTGCCTGCTGGCGCCCGCTGCGGTACCGCAAATTCAGGCTGGCACCATGCGCGGTCTTCTGACGGCGGCCACCACGCGCAACCCGAATGCGCCGGGCGTACCCTCAGCGCCCGAAGCCGGGGTGCCCGATTATATCTTCCAGGGCTGGAACGCGATTTTCGCCCCGCGCGGCACACCCGCCCCCGTGGTGCAAAAGCTGGATGAGGCTTTGCGTGCTGCCCTGAACGACCCCGCCATCCGCAAACGCATTGAGGATCTGGGCTCCATCCCTGCCGCGCCGGACCAGATGGGGCCGGAAGCGCTGGCGCGGCTGGTGCGGGCTGAGGTGGATCGCTGGGCGGCGGTGGTGCGGGCGGCGGGCATTCAGCCGCAGTGAAGGGGAGGGGGCGTCACGCCCCCCATGCCTTCTCCCCCGCCAATAAGGCGCGCTTGCGCCCAACGCCCCAGCGATAGCCTGTGACATCACCATCCTTGCCAACCACACGATGGCAGGGCACGGCGAGTGAAACCGGGTTTTGCGCGCAAGCCCGCGCCACCGCGCGCGTCGCCTTCGGCTCCCCCATCGCGGCGGCGAGCGCGCTATAGGTTGTGGTCTGACCAAGCGGAATGCCGCGCAACGCCTCCCAAACGCGGCGCTGGAAAATCGTGCCGCGCAAATCCAAGGGCAATTCCAAGGCAGCGCGCGGTTCGGCGATGAAGGCGATGGCGCGTTTGGCGAAATCGCTGATCTCGGCTGGCGCTGCTTCAATCCGCGCATTTGGGAAACGCGCGCGCAAATCGCCTTCCAGCGCATCGCGTGCTTCGCCAAAGCCGAGGAAGCACACGCCCTGATCCGTCGCGCCAAGCAATAACGGGCCGAAGGCGCTTTCCGCCCAGGCGATGCGAATAACCTCTCCGGCGCCGCCACGCCGCGCACGGCCGGGGCGCATGCCAAGATGGCGTGCAGTATTTTCATAAACGCGGCTTTCGCTACCAAAACCTGCCCCCGCCACGGCCTCCGCAACGCGCGCCCCTTCGGCAAGTGCGGCTGAAAGTCGCTTCCCGCGCACGCCTTCCGCATAGGAACGCGGCGTGACGCCGGTGATGTCGCGAAACATCCTTTGGAAGTGATGCGGCGCATAGCCGGCACGCGCGGCGAGGCTTGCCAGCGATGGCATGGCCTCAGAAGCTTCGATCATGGCGCAGGCAGCGCGCACCGCTTCCGCTTGCAGGCGCGCGCGATCACCGCGCGGGTCGCAGCGCTTGCAGGGGCGAAAGCCGGCATCCTCTGCCGCCCTGCTATCGGCGAAGAAGCGCGTATTGCGGCGCAGCGGCGGCGGCGATGGGCAGCCGGGGCGGCAATAGACCCCTTGGCTGGTGACGGCATAAAGAAAAGCACCACAGGCAGGCGCGGCATCACGCGCCAGCACGGCGGCGAAGCGGGCATCATCCAGGTTTTCCGACGTGTTCTTCATGAGCGTATTTTCAGTCACGCGCTAAACCTGCGCCATCCGCTTCTTGCTTTGACTTGATCACGCATCAGGGCCGCCACGTCCGGTGATAAGGATGCCCCGTTCTGATCGCCTGCACCCGGTAAAGCTGTTCCGCCAGCATGCCGCGCACCAGAAAATGCGGCCAGGTGAGCGGGCCAAGCGAGAGGCGATATTCCGCCCGCGCCTGCACGGCCTGATCCAGCCCCTCAGCACCGCCGATCATAAAACATGCGCTACGCCCGGCTTCATCCCACCGCGTCAGCAGCGCGGCCAGGCTTTCCGTATCGGGCATGGCGCCGCCAAGATCCAAGGCGACCGGCACTGCACCCGTGGGGATGGCGGCGAGGATCGCGGCACCTTCTCGCCGGCGGATTTCGGCTTCGCTGCCACGCGCTTCCGGGATTTCGACCAATTCCGGCGCTGGGCGCAGCCGCGCCGCGTAATGGGCGTAAAGCGCTGCCTCCGGCCCCGGCTTGATTCGCCCGATGGCGACAATCCTAATCCCGCGCGGCGTCGGAATTCTCCGTCTGCACTGGGCTTTCCGGACCCCACATGCGTTCCAGGCGATAAAGCTCTCGTGCATCGGGGCGGAACAAATGGATCACCAGATCGCCGGCATCAACCAGCACCCAGTCGCCAGAGGCCTGAATGGCATCGCGCTTCAAATGCAGCCCAGCCTTGCCGAGAGCTTCATCCAAATGGGATGCCATGGCTTGCAATTGGCGCTCTACCTGGCCGGTCGCGATGATCAGGCGGTCCGTGTAATCGGCGCGGCCAGTCACGTCCAAAACGACGATGTTTTCGGCCTTGTCGTCTTCCAGGCTTTTCTGCGCGGCCTGCACAAGCATTTGCAGCCGGTCGGGCGCCAGTTTTTCGCGGCGCTTGCTGCGTACAGGGCGCGGCACGGCGGGCGTTGCGGCAGTGGCCGATTTGGGGGCGGGCTTTGCCTTGGGCGTGGGTTTCGCGGCGGCGGTTTTTGCGGCGGCGCGCTTCGGCGCTGGCTTGGCGGCAGCGGTTTTCGGCGCGGCCTTGGCGGTAGGCTTTGGCGCCGACTTCGCAGAGGCCGCTTTGGCGGCAGCTGCTTTCGGCGCAGCTTTCGCCTTGGGCATGGCAGCCGCCTTCGGCTTAGCGCTGGCCTTGGGCGCGGCTCTCGGTTTTGGCTCGGCGCTGGCGCGCCGTTTTGGGCTTTCTTCAGCCGGGGTGGGCTTGCGGGCTATGGCCGCCTCCTATCTCTCTGTCTGTCGCGGGTGCAAGGCTGCTGCCCTGATCGCAGTGGCGGAAGCAGCATGTTCCCGCGCTGAAATGAAACACCATCTGGCCTTTTTGGTAGCCTGCTTGGCGCCCGCAAGCAACGCGCCGGGCCGGTAACGCCCGCGGCGCAACACGGAACCGGCTG
>Ga0315906_10009860_pt1 | contig 11295 bp, 7 predicted proteins | sample LakEriMetagenome_4_FD_203526 | JGI IMG/M metagenome (GOLD analysis project Ga0315906, IMG submission 203526) | Freshwater fungal communities from buoy surface, Lake Erie, Ohio, United States - Buoy 2 MA122 | ecosystem: Environmental > Aquatic > Freshwater > Lake > Lake biofilm | place: USA: Lake... | reverse complement strand
GCCATTTATATTCCTACTCTTCTGTTGGAGTCAGGGAATTTTTTTCCGTGACAAGGACTGCTTTTCTTGCGTTGGCAGCAGTAATTCTAGCATTAAGATTTGAAGCCTGTGAAGCGTCTGGATTTGGGGTAGCATTTAGTTCCATAAGATCTAGCTGCAGTCCATAAATTGAATAATCAACAGATTTAATGTGCTGATTAACAATGTTTAATTTTTCTTCGTTTGTCAATTCAATAGTCATATTAACCTCCTTCTATTATTATATCATTTAGATTTAATTAGTCAATGTTACCATTTATGAACTGGGCAGGAGGCTTTTAAAAGCTTTGTCTTTCCAGGCATAAAACAGCCACATTGCTTGCATTGTTTTGTCAATCCTATAAGTTCTGGGCAGGTTTGGCAAATAGAGTACCTTCTTTCAGATTCTTCTGCCGAAGCCCATTCTGAATTTGGATTAACTAAGTCCCAGGGCCTTGTCTCTCCCAATTTTTCTTTATACTCTTTCCATTTAGACATTATTCGTATACTCCTGGAATAATAAATTGACCGTCTTGATACAACCAATTTAAACCTACTTTTTGTATGTGTCTATGTATTGACTCGTCACCTTTAATTATTTGAGGATCTGAAAGCAATATTGAATACATTTTTTCATCTACAATAATTCTTTCTTTGCCATAGGAACAATCAAATTCTACACAAAATTTATTTGATATTGGCATTGCAAGTGGGCACTCTTTAAAGTTTGTAGCAGATGTTAATTTTTCTGTAACTTCTTGATTAACTCCTATAATTTCTACAACTTCTCCTTCTATTACAAAAAGAATCATATTAGCAAATTCCCCAATGGCCAGCTTATTGTTTTTAACTCCTGGGTTATTCCAATTTTCAAAATCTAAAATAATCATATATACATTATACCAATTTTATAAATTTTTGTAAATACCCAATAATTTATCACGAGTATTGGGCGCAACATGTTGTTCTAGATCCATCCGAGTTATTGTTAGCTGTACAGTCTCCAATTCCATAGCATTGGAAATAGTTGTTGCTAGCGGGGTCGTAAACATCATAATATTTACAATTATATTTATAGGAAATACAGGTTGGGGCTGGATTTGTAGACTGACAAGAAGGGTATCCTGAAGTGCTACATTGAGTTGAGTACCCTGTGCCGCTTGATGAAGCATTATAGGTGTATTCGTTATAACCGCAATTTCCCGTTCCTCCACCCTGGTATGATGTTGTGCAATACCATGTTGTAGTTGGACTATACCCACAAAGTCCACTTATTTGGCTACTAGAAGTTGTAACGTCATATGACCTATTGCTGCAATATTCATAAGATCCGTCACTGCAAGTTTTTCTTTGTCCTATTGAATAACTATCATAATATTGGTAATAAGTTCCAGAACATCTAGTATTGTTTGATGATACTAATGTTGCAGAGCCGTAGTCTTGGCAAGCACCGCAAGTAGCGCAGGCTGGCGCAAGTGGAGCGGAAGGATAAGTTCCAGTGTTATTATATGAACATACTGTATTATAACTTCCACAAACATAGCCCGTTTGATCTGTGCTTGAAGGATATTGTTCATCTGGAAGTTGATTGTTTGTATAATTAGTAGTACAGTACCATTGAGCAGCTGGTGCCGTATATCCGCATCTTCCATCAGTAAGAACGTATGATCCATATGATACTGTATTTGTACATCCTGATGTATCATATGAGCCGTTCCAAACTCCATTTACTAAAATTTGTCTTCTATAATAATTAGTTGTAACAGATCTATTAAATATACTACTGCATTCATATGTTGAATCTTGAGAATAATATTCACAAGACCCGTAGGTTATGTTTTGAGCCACCGTCCACCGTGCATACATGGTAATGTTTTGTGAAGGAGGCGAGAACGTTCCACCAGTGGTAGTGTATGTATAGTCACCAGAAGGCGTGTCGGTCCACCTTACAAAGGTGTAGCCCGACCTTGTAACTGAAGGAACTGTAACAGATCCACCTGCATTAAAGGTCCACGGTGAACCTTCGGTTCCAACCGTGCCACCGTTACCGTTCCAAGTTACGGTGTAACTTGTAAGCCTTGTTCCAACTACGCCATTTCCAACTGGGTACCACGGGCTAACCCCAGTGCTATATCCATCGCTATTTGCATTTCTTGCTTGCACCCAATACCACCTTGTAACTCCAGCGGCAATTGTAGTATCTAGAAACGGCGAAGATTTGTTTAAAAAATCTCCTTGAGTTACATTGTTTATAGGAGTTCCATTTTCTGCAGTGTTCCAAAATATATTATATCCAGTTGCATTAGATGAACCTCCAAATGTTAAATTAACTCCGTCAGTCCTATTTGTTGTTGCTGTAAGAAATGTCGGGCTTGCTGGAACATCGCCAACAGTTATTGTTCTTTGTCTAGTTCCAATAGTTGTAAATCCTTGAGGAACAGTGATTAGTCTTGCAGTATATGTTCCATTTGTTGTATAAGTATGATCCCAAGTTGTATAGGAAGGATTGTTTGTTCCAGTAGGCCATTCAATGTTTTCTATTACTCCATCACCAAAATCTATTCCATATGATCTTGGATAAGAGGCGTATCCTGAAGGATATGAGTCTCCAGTAATTGAAAATCTTACCGTTTGTGGGGCATTGCCAGGATTATAATTATTAGCAGACAATACGCTTTGCGTATGTGAATGAATATATATTGCACCTCCGCTAGATCCATACAAATATGTTGGAATTAGAGTAGAATTGCCATGATTAGAAAATACTGATCCCGTATAATAAGATGGAGATCCACCAGGCTTTGTAGCACTTAATCTAAACTCAAACCAATATTTTGCTTGGCCGCCTCCGTATGTTGGAGATCCAGTTAAAAAGTTTGAATTTATATAAGTTCTCCATATAACAGTAGCGGTTGTTCCAGATTGTGATACAGAATACGGAGAAACGTCTACAGGAAATCCATTTGATGCTGTAGCACCGCTATCGTAATTTAAATAAACCCCTGTGTCAGCTTTGTAAATTCTTGGCTCAAAATTAAAAGTTGTGCCAGATTCATAGTCCGCTACCTGAGCAACTATTTCAAAATAAGCTTGAGATACAATTCTGGGATCAGACTGATTGTCCATTACGGTGTCTACTTGACCATCGTAGGTTCTTAAACTTACGCTTGTTAAGCTAGGGGCCGACCCAGTAGAACCCCAATAGCTAACTGGGGAAGCATAATGTGCTGTATAAGAATTTTCTAAATAAAGTTCAGCAACAATATATTCCCCCGCTTGAAGCGGGGTAAGGCCTACACCATAATTATTATATATTGTTAAAACGTTTGAAGTATTTGTATCAGAAGTATAATTAGGGTCAACTGATTGAGAAACATAATCGTACCCAGTTTCAATATTAATTGATTTTAATAATGTACCCCCAGGAGATTTACTGGTATTTTTCCACCATCTTAGTAGTGGAGTTCCTCCTAAATACCCTCCTGGCTTTATCCACCAGCCCCATCTTATTTGAGCATTAATTTCAATAACATCAAGCGAACCAAATCCGCTTTGTCCTTGTAGGACCCCACCTGTTTCAGAAAAAACTGTATAGCTTAGCAGGGCTGGTTTTCTTTTAATAACTTTAATTGGTGGAGAGTAAGCTTCTAACACACCGTCTACGTTTGTAGCACGTAACTGATAAAAAATATAATATCCTTCGGCAAGATCTCTGGTGGCTTGACTTACCGTTGCAAAATCTATCGTATCATTTCCAGTTAAAGTAAATCTTTCTACCTGACCATCAATGTTATCTGAACATAACATTCTTCTATTAGAAATAGTAATTGGAGTTACTCCATCAAAAGATCCGTCGTTTCCCCACAATTTTAAAAATGTTCCAGATGTTCCAGCATCCGTACTTGCAAACAATTGTGGGCTAGTTGCTACAGTTCCGTTATATCCGCCAAGTCTTATGTTTATTGGGTCTGACGCTCTAACGGATGGAGCATTTCCTGGCCACATTTTTACCCAGCCACTTATTGTTTTTGCAAAAACACCCGTAGCTGCTACCCATCCAGAGTTTATTTTAGCCCATACTTTTTTTGTAGTTCTCCAGTCTGTCGAAGAACCAGTGCTAGCTACTTTAGAAAAAATTCCCATTTATTTCCTAATACGTAATCATGATATCGCCGACATGACCTGTTGTAGGAGATGGGTTATTTGTTGTGTTTTTAATATAAATGTTTCTAACGTATGCTCCAGTACTTCCGCTAGGGTATGTTAATGGAGCACCTCTTCTTAAACGCATTCTTGCGTCTACTGTAACGTAAGGAGTAGAATGGTTTTGTATCTCAGAACTTGAAGATGTATTTGGATTTCCTAAATATAGTCCAGTAGAAAATATTAAAGAAGATTTGGTTGAATCAAATATTGCAGACTGTGTTCCTCCAGAAAGTATCTCTGTATAACTTTGGCCTTCTAATTTTAGTATGCTAGTTGAAGAAATTTTTCCATTAGCTAAGGTAAGGGTTGGGGTAAATGTTGTATTTCCAACAGTTGTTTGAGTTCCTCCAGAAGTAGAATCGTCATCTCCTAATCCAGAATCACTTGCTACTGTTAAACCACTTGAAGTAAATGAATCAGAAACAGTAATTGTTGCTCCACCAATAGTTCCGCTAGTTATGCTTGGAGAAGATATTGATATTCCAGCATATAAAGTTCCTCTAAATTGAGCTGTTCCGTCAGATCCAATATAAAATTGAGGAGTAATAATAGATCCATTAGCTAAATCAATTAATGTTCCTGAGCCAGAAAATGGAAGCTGAGAAACGTTTCCAACTGTATGGTTAGCAGATTTTATTTGTCCCGTAGTTATTTTTGCGCCATCAATAACGGTTACGTTACTCATATCTGTTTTTGCAAGCCCAGCTATTGAGCCTTCAGAAGCATATCCAGTAATAACAGCTGATTTCATTACAACTGTTCCGTTTGCTGTTACATAAAAATTAGAAGAAGTACTTCTAGGACCGCCTGCCCAAATAACAATATCCGCTTCGTTATTTAAATCTGGAGCGGCAATTCCTGCAGTGTAACTAGCACTTGAAGCTCTTATTTGAGCATTAGAAGAGTCTAAGGTTATTGTTCCTTGATTAGAAGTTTTACTAACAGATGAAGAATTAACATTCCATCCACCAATATTAGCGCTGGATGTTGTAAATAATCCTGTTGATGCATCTATTGTTGTTATACCATTTGTTGTTGATGAGTTAAAAGTAAGCCCTAAATTGTTTAATATATATCCAGAACCGCTAAGCGCCCCTTGGGTGGTAAGAGTTCCTGAATATAAAGAACCTCCAGATGCAATACTTACATTACCGCTAAATGTTCCTTGTCTTGCTGTAATGTTTCCATCTATAGCAAACGTAGCTCCGTCCCAATATAGATAGTTGCTGTTTGATCCTCCAACCTTAAGCCTTGCGCTATTAGATGCATTTAAATACCAATAGTTACTATCGTCAAAGTATAGACCCTTATTCCCAGTAGTTGAGTTAATTATGTTTATTTGACCATACATTGCTGGATGAAATTCGCACTGATAGTAAAGTGTATCTGGTGCATTTTGAGGAACTTGAAATGTAATTACCCCCGAAGATCTTGTGCCAGAAGTCAAAGAAACTCCGCTAGAAAATACGTTTAAAGCGTTGTATCCGTTTCCTGTTGTTTGAATATAAAAGGGATGACCTGGGGCATTAATATTAAATGTATAGGTAACCCCACGAGACAAAGTTAATGTTAGTGATGGTGTGCCATTTATTGAATATGAGCCTGTTCCATTATTTGTTACAGTAAATTGTGTAGTTGTTATTGGAGCACCGACTCCTACTCCAAATTGGAACGGTCCTCCAGTAATATAATTAGTAACTGCTGGAGTTCCAGTAACTAAAACATCTGGGCCAGCAACATATGCGGAAGATGTATTGTTATATTCATCGTATGTAGCAACTGCAATCTTGTAAGCTGCGCCTATCGCAAGACCGCCGAGCCTATATGTAGTGCCAGATCCTGGAGAATCTACATAAGAAAATGTTGTATTATTATCATTGCTAAATCTAATTCTATATCCACGTAATCCGCCACCTGTAACAGCTGGCCAAGATATATCTGCGTAAGCATTAAAACCTAAATATCCGCTTGTATCAATTCCACTTACTGCTGATACTGACGCAACGTTGTCTGGGCCAGTATTATCTACAACAACTGGATTTGTTGGCTCAACTTGGACTGCGTCTCCATAGGATCCGAATGCCTCTGTGTCATCCATAAACCTAGCACGAACCCACCGCTTGTTTGTATTTGGAACAATTACAACTGCTGGATTACTTGATCCAGTAAATACAGTTGAAAATCCAGTAGTTGGTGCTGTTGTTGCAGATGACTCAACTTCCTGTATTTCTATTTTAGAAAAATTTGCATTAGCTGGAATTGTATAAAAAACACTATACCCATTGCTTATTGGAGAAGCAGTAATTACTGCGGCTGGAAGAGAAGATGCATAAATTGCTGTTGGAAAAGATACTGGAGACCCTTCGTTGCCATATATATTTACAATTTTTATTGTGGCTGATATATTTCTTTGAACTAAACCAAACATTGCTTTATTTTGAGATAAGCTAAGAACATATGATTGATTAGATACTCCTGATGTTGGAACAACTTCTATTACTTTTGTAGTATTGCCACTTGTTGAAGTTAATGATATTCTATAGTAGCTAAAAAATTCTTCGGCTGGATCATGAGTCCAGGTTAATTTAAAATCTGAGCCTATCCACTGTGCTCCTAGTGCTGTAGGAAGAGTGTTTGGAACAAGCTTTGGGGTTTCAAATTGCGCTTCGCTAAAAAGAGATTCAGTTCCATCTACTGATACAACAGTTAACTTTACGCTATGGGCTCTAGGGGGAACCGCTACACGAATAGTTCCTGCAGATTTTAAAAACCCAACTAACCTATATGGAGAACCTATTAACGTTTCATCTTTTATATATACATTTATTCTGTCAAAGGCTTTTGTGTAAGGATTACCGTTAGCATCTAATCCATTCCACGTAATAATTAATTGACCGTTAAAATAACTTAAATCTGTATTTAAAAATTTAGGGGGCACTAAACTAGGAAGATTAGCGGTTGTTAAAGATAGCCCATCTGACCAAGGACTTAGTCTGCCGTCTGGGTAAGCCCATTGAAAATTAAAAGAATATGTCTGATTAATTTTTAAATTAACAACAGGAATTGTAAAGTAATCTTGATCAGTTTTTACCTGATTGTTTTTATTTAAATCGTTTGGATAGTCAGATGTTCCCCCGCCACCATCAATTAATATTCCTCTATATACCATTTAAAAATCCAACTGTAACTTATATTCTATATCTACTGGTCTACCAGGTTTCTTAATTAATGGTGTTGACAAAACAGATCTGCTAATTAATCCATATCCTGGGTCAAAAGTATCCTCGTCATTTATTCTAATAGCATCAAAGTAAACTGTTGTGGCGCCGCCAGTTGCAGTTGTTGCTATACCAATTTTTATAATTGAAGATGGGTCTGGTAAATTTGGAGAAGCAGTATAATTTGAAAAAAGATTGTTAAGAGATAGCTCTTGTATTTTATCCCCTGTTCCAGACTCTGGAGTAAAATCTACGTAATAATATGCCAGCTCAGAACTATAAAACTTTACTCTAATCTTAGATACATTATTATCTGCTTTCTTATAAGCAATAGCAATTGTGTCATTTATACTGTATCCAGATATATCGTCAGATATTAAAGAATTTATGTATTCTTTTGTTTGTCCAGAAGCAACATCTACTCTTACCATACTATCACTAACCTTTGATAAAAATGTATACGCTCCATTAGAATCTTGTGTATTAGATTGAGAAGTGGGGTTAGTAGAGCCATCAAACCAATTAAACTCATTTGTAAAAGATGTAATAAATTTACTATCAAAGTTATTAAATGATTGTCTTTCTGCTGGATATAGTCCTATTTCAGAAATTACTCCAGACACATCTTGCGGTATTGTTGATTTATAAGTAACAGAATAATTATATACTGGATCTCCATCGCCATCAACGCCGTTTTGTACAACATTAAAACTTGACAGCTCTACTGGCACCCTATAAAATTCAAAATTAAGTCTAGTATCGTTACCTTTAACATTGGGAGTAGTAGAGCCAATTCCAAAAGCTAATTCTTTAGATGAAAACGATCTGCCACCAGAAAGGTAGCTTGTTAAAAATCTTTTACCAAATTTTGTTATCATTTTTTCTCCACTCTTACGTTTATTGCTTTTAATTCTACTCCACTGCTGTTTTTAACTTTAAAAATTACTGTTGCTGTAGGATTATTTGCTGCGTCAAAAACTACTTTGTTTGAAACTACTTCAATATCTGAGAGGCTTGGTCGACCATCGTTTTCCTCTTCTTCCTCTTCTTCGGTCTCTTCTTCTTCTTCGATCTCTTCTTCTTCGGACAAATTGTCATCTATGTCGTCGCTTCCAAGGCCACCAGAGTTTCTTGCTGCTGCAAACTGAGGCAGCTCTTTTGCTAGATAATTAGTGTTAGTAAAAAAATCAAGCTCCGAGCCATCTACTGTAACAATAGCGGCAGCGTGTGGTTGGCTACTTATCGAGGGCTTGCTTTTATCTTGAGTTCCCATTTTTTTATTATACCATTTATAGACTATAAATAGATCTAGTCGTTATCTTGGTAGTTAGCCCCCCATCAAATGAATTATTAACACCAGAAACCATAAACTTTTGTGTGCCGTTTAGACCATTAGCAGGATAATTAATTGTAACAATGTCTCCTACGGAAATTAAGGGATTTGAAAATACTTCTAGTTCGCAAACAGACTGTTTTTTTGACCATTGATCTTTAATAAATTTAGAAAGGCTTTTTGCGTCTTCTTCTCTTTGAATCCATATTGATTCAAAGGTCACCTGCTCTGGAACGGTAAATTCATTTATTGTTTTATCTAAATATTCATTTTGGCCAGACTGAACTATTGTATTTCCAATAACGCTAAATGAGGCAAACCTGGAATCGTCTAAGGGCACGAATGTTCCAGCATTATTTAAAACATAAACCTCTGCGCCAAATGACGTAAGCCTGTATCCAATTAACTCTACAAATTGATTTAGTCCAAGACTGGTTATTATAGGGAAGGCAGGCCTTGAGTCATATTTAATATTTACTTTTAAAAGTTCTCTTGCAACTGTTCCAAACTCGTCTAATATGCCGCTAGGTATAGCGCTATTATCAGATCCACTTGATAATTTTTCACCGTATAAAAAGTCTAAAGTAGTAGATCCAAATCTTCCAGAATATTGATCTGATATTATTCCTTCTGAATATTGTTTTTCGTTAAGGGGAATAGCGTGTACGTAGTCAAAGAATGTAGAATTAGAGTTTGAAAAAACAGCAATGTTGCTTGTTTTAGAAAGTGCGTCTACTGAATCAACTGCTGTTACTTTAAAGTTATTTATACGGGCATCTATCACAACAGCGGACTCTTTGACCTGCACACGAACATCAACTTTATAGGATACCCCTTGTGCTAGATATGCCAAAGTCTTGGTTTTATCTGTTTGACTATCCTGTAAATTAGTTATTACTCCATTTTTTACTTTAAATATTGATAGTGGTTTATCAGATCCACTTTCTGGTTGATTGCTTGTTGTCTCTAGTTTAATATAATATCCATCTAATCCGTTTGCACTTGTAAAGAATGCTATACCACCAGACCCTCTTGTATTATTTTGTGATCCTTTAAAAAATAAACCCGTTCCAAAATTATAATAGCTTCCTGAAGTATTTATTCCCATGTTTTTTACTGCAACAGAGTACTGCTTGCTTTGTTGGCTTGTTGAACCCAGTGCAGTTATTTGCAATAAAGACTTTTGAATTAATTTAGTTCCAACATCTGGATCTTTAGATTCTGATTCAGGTGGCATTTTGTCTAACGAAGGAAGTGATGCTGTATTATTAGTAACACTTGAAGGTGTGCTTGTGCCTTGTAAATTTTCACCACTAGCTCTAAGAGTATTCTCAAATCCGCTCCAGCCAGTTATTGATCCAGTTTTTGCATGAGCAACCGCACTAGTTCCAAATGCTCCTCTGGTTTTTACTCTAACCTTTCCAGTTTGTGCAATTATTTTATCAGCAGATGCTGAAGCATATAAATCATTTGCTATTTTTTGTAGATCAGAAACTTGAGTAATCCATAATTTTTTTAATGTATTTTGAGTGTCTAAGTATTGATACTCTATTGCGTCATATTCTATAATTTCAGAATCTATAACTAGGTATCCAGAAAAGTTGTATACAATCTGTTTAACATCTTGTACTGTTATTGGGAATAATGTAATTTCTGTATTAGCACCTCCGCCGCTTGTGCTAGCTGGAATATCTTGAACTAAAGAATATGCTCCTAGGTATGATGTTCCAGATTTCCATATTGGTTGACCATCTCCAATTAGTTGGCTAGATGTTACTGGATTCCACAAAATTTTTACTTGATTTACTGCTGGCAGATCTCTTTTTTGAAAAGACATAATGTCTGGCAATATGTTACCATTTTTTGCATAGTTAAAATTCCAGTGTGTGGTTGTCTGCTTAAACAAATAGTCTCTTGTGTAAAATTGCAATATGTTATTTTCATCAAATGTGGCAACCATTTGAGAATCTCTGCACAGCTCTTGAATAGCATTCCATACGGTTTCGCCGTCATCTGTCCACCAATAAATTGGGTTTAAAATTGAGTCATCTTTTATAACTGTTTTTCCATTTTCAATTTCTGTTCTATAGTTTAAGTTATAATTAGTAAATCCAACATTGTCTAAAAGTCTTCTAATAATTCCTGCAACACTTGTATCTTTACAAACCATTCCAGGACAAATTATATCCTGTAAATACTTTGCTCCATCTAGTGCATCTAAAGATATGTCTCCAAACTCTGATGTGTTCCAGTTATCAATATAAAATGTTCCTTGCTTTACTCTTTCATGTAATCCTTTTGAATCTGTATACGGAGCTCCTGAGTAATATACTTTAATGTAAGGTTTTAATTCTGCTGATTTATACATATATAGCTTAGTAGCATCAAACGCCGTTCCCTTTTCATATGTAATAATTTTTCTAGTTGCTTCGTATGAAACTAATCCCATAGAAATTGAATTTGCTGAAACCTTGCCTACTGGCAAAATATCGTCAGCGCTTGTAGAAGATTCTTTTGATA
>Ga0315906_10009859_pt1 | contig 11296 bp, 7 predicted proteins | sample LakEriMetagenome_4_FD_203526 | JGI IMG/M metagenome (GOLD analysis project Ga0315906, IMG submission 203526) | Freshwater fungal communities from buoy surface, Lake Erie, Ohio, United States - Buoy 2 MA122 | ecosystem: Environmental > Aquatic > Freshwater > Lake > Lake biofilm | place: USA: Lake... | reverse complement strand
TATGGAAACGGGTGAGAAAATGCGGCTACAACCGGCTGAAGTGAAAGCGAAATATGTAGAAGGAATCCAAAACTATTTCAACGAAATCAAAATGCGTTGTGCAAACTACCGAATTGATTTTATGCCCGCACCAATCGCATCAGGTTATAACCAGGTTTTATTGGAATTTCTTTTAAAAAGACAAAAAATGGTTTAAAGGGAACCAGCTGTCATTCCTTGAAAATAATCTTAAGTGCTTTGTCTGATTTGTCGTACCTTTGCGGTCAATTTAATTAAATGTCACACAAATCCGGATTTGTAAATATCGTTGGAAGTCCAAATGTTGGTAAATCAACCCTAATGAATCGTTTGGTTGGGGAAAAACTTTCCATAGTTACATCCAAGGCACAAACGACAAGACACCGAATTTTAGGAATTGTAAATGATGAGAATCATCAAATCGTTTTTTCTGATACACCAGGTGTTGTAAATGCAGCATACAAGATGCACGAAATAATGATGGATTATGTGAATGCATCATTGAAAGACGCTGACGTTTTACTTTTCATAACTGATACCTTTGAATCGGAAATGAACCACAAGGAAACCCTCGAGAAAATTAAGAAGTTAAAAGTTCCTGTTCTTTGTCTTATAAATAAAATTGACCTTTCAAATCAAGAAAAACTTACTGAACGAGTTCTCTATTGGCAAGAGCAACTTCCTGATGCAATCATTTTTCCAATTTCCGCTTTACACGATTTCAATATCGATCAGGTTTGGAGTCGAATTTTAGAGTTGATTCCTGAAAATCCGCCATATTATGACAAAGAGGAAATTTCAGATCGACCAATGCGCTTTTTTGTTTCTGAAATCATTCGAGAGAAAATTTTTCTTCATTGTCAAAAGGAAATCCCCTACAGCTGTCAGATTGAAATTGAAGAATACAAGGAAGAAGGTTTGATGACTAAAATTCGCGCTTTAATTATAGTGGAACGAGATTCACAGCGAGGAATTATCATTGGTAAAGGAGGGGAAATGTTGAAGCGAATAGGTAGAGAGGCTCGAATTGAAATAGAGAAATTTACTGGAACGAAAGTATATCTTGAAAATTACGTTAAGGTTGACAAAGATTGGCGATCAACTGAAGCAAAATTGAAACGTTACGGTTATTAGGTAACGAATTTAAAAAGAATCAAATGGGAAATATTGTTGCGATTGTGGGAAGACCAAATGTTGGAAAATCGACTCTATTTAATCGGTTAACGGAATCACGTGATGCAATTGTTAAAGAAATTAGTGGTGTAACAAGAGATCGAATTTATGGTAAAGGTGAGTGGAATGGGTATCAATTTTCTGTGATAGATACAGGAGGTTACGCGAAAACTCACGAAGATATTTTTGAAGGAGAAATTCGTAAACAAGTTGAAATTGCAATTCAAGAGTCGACGGTGATTGTCTTTATGGTTGATGTCATGACAGGAATTGTCGAAATGGACGAAATTGTTGCTCAATTATTAAGAAAATCGAAAAAACCAGTATTGGTTGCTGCTAATAAAGTGGATAATACAGATAGAATTGGACTATCTTCTGAGTTTTATTCTTTTGGTTTAGGTGATGTTTTTGATCTTTCTGCAACAAATGGTGGTGGTACAGGCGAACTTTTAGATGAAATGGTTAAGTATTTCAAAAAAGAGGATGAATCTATTCGAGAAGAAGATTCATTGCCAAGGATTGCCATAGTTGGTAGGCCAAATGTTGGAAAATCATCGATGGTAAATGCGTTGACTGGTCAGGAGCGCAACATTGTAACCGATATTTCAGGGACAACAAGGGACGCTATTCATTCCAGATATAAGGCTTTTGGTTTCGATTTTCTGCTAATTGATACGGCTGGAATACGTAAAAAAGCAAAAGTAACCGAAGATATAGAATATTATTCCGTGTTACGTTCTGTCCGAACAATTGAGAATGCTGATGTCTGTTTGTTAATGATTGATGCATCTGAAGGAATTCAGAAACAAGATTTGGCCATTTACTACATGATTGAGAAGAACTCGAAGGGAGTTGTTGTTATAGTTAATAAATGGGATTTGGTCGAAAAGGATCAAAACACCATGATTCAATTTGAAAAAACTTTGAGGGAGCAACTTGCACCTTTCAATGATGTTCCAATCATTTTTACTTCAACCATTTCAAAACAACGAATTCATAAAGCGCTTGAAAAGGCAATGGAAGTTTGTGAAAATCGAATCCGAAAAATACCAACACATAAGTTAAATGAGGTAATGCTTGATATAATTAATGCAACACCACCTCCAGCGATGAAAGGAAAATACATTCGAATAAAGTTCATTCAGCAGTTGCCAACGCATGCTCCTTCTTTTGCGGTCTTTTGTAATTTACCTCAATACATTCCTGATTCGTACAAAAGATTTCTTGAGAATCGATTAAGAGAGCAATTTAACTTCGAAGGCGTTCCGGTGAAAATTTTCTTTAGAAAGAAATGATTTCGCTAGTAATACACTCACCTTTATGCTTAACTTTATTTACCTAATTAATTGAACGGAACCAGTTAAATTTATTTTTTCATCTGTTTGAATTGGTTTGTAACTAATTTTCCATGTATATATTCCATCTTCACATTCTCTTCCTTTTAGACCATTTGTTCCATCCCATCTTGCTTTTGAATCATGACTTTCCCAAATAATTTCTCCCCAACGATTAAACACGTACAAATCAAAATTATAAGGGTCAAATCCCTGTGTAAATACAGGTCCCCAAGTTTGGTTAAATTCATCTTGATCAGGTGTAAATGAATTTGGAATATAAATTAATATTGGCTGTTTGTAGTATAAAATTAATGAATTTGTTCCAATACATCCTTCTGGCGATTCTGCAGTTAGCGTTACCTGAATATTACTTGAAATATTATTATAAAGATGACTTGGATTTGTTTCATTAGAGACTGACGTATCACCAAAATCCCAATTATAAGTGGTTGCTCCTATTGAGTAATTCGTGAATTTTACTGTTTCTGATGAATTTTCAAGAATGTTTGGATATGCTGTAAAAGACGCATTAGGGTTGTTGTATACGCAAATCATGTCATCGGTTGTTAAAGATGCCATACATCCGTTATTATCAGTTACTTGTAATGTGATATCGTAACAGTCAGCCTCTGTAAAAACAGAGTTGAAATCAGAACCATTTCCAATTGCTATTCCATTCGAAATCCATTTATATTGTAGGGTTGGATCATTATTCGCCGAAAATGATACGGTTAACAGAGAACAGCCAAATGTTTGATCAACTTGAAATGGAACAGGAAGAACAATTATTTGAGCATTTATATTAAAATTGTTACTTGGAATAGAAATACATGATCCATTTTCAGCAGTTACAGTGTAGTTTACAGTGGTTACCATTCCGGAAATACCGCCTCCTGATCCAACACTTGGTCCTGATGGCGTAAAATTATATAACAACGATGAATTATAATTGGTAATAGTTGCCGTCCCATCTCCGGAGCAAGTTGCTGCTGTTAAATAAACTGTGGGAGCTGGAGGCGTGACTAATTGATCATCAATATTAAAGGCTAAACTCTGTAAAGATGCACATGAACCATTTCCTGCTGTAACTGTATAGTTTGTTCCAGTTGTCAAATTCATAATGCTACCTGAAGTTGCAACAGATGGCCCTGCTGGAGAAAAGGTATAGATTAATCCTGAAACATAATTACTGATTTCAGCCGAACCAGGCGAAAAGCATGTTGCTGAATTAATTAAACTAGTTGGTATATTAGGTGTTGGTAATTGTGAGGAAATACTAAACGGAGCGCTTGAGTTGGAAATGCAATTACTATTTGATGAAGTTACAATATAACTTGAACCAACGATCAATCCAGAAACTAAGCCTGAGGAACCTACACTTGGTCCTAAGGGTGAAAAAGTATAAGTTGAAGATGAACTGAAGTTTGAAATTGTAGCGTTTCCATTTCCAGAACAATTGGCTGCTGTTACAATAATTGCAGGAACAGGAGGGGTTACTAATTGTCCTGCAATGGTGAAAGGAATACTTTGTGCAGATATACATGATCCATTTCCAGCTGTTATAGTGTAGTTTGTTCCGACAGTCAAACCTAAGATCGTTCCTGTAGTTACAACCGAAGGTCCAGTTGGAGAAAATGTATAAACTAAATTACCATCATAATTATTAACTTCAGAATATCCATCTGCGGAACAAGTTGAAGCATACGTGATGGTTGTTGGAATATCTGGGGTAGTAAGTTGAGGATCAATACTGAATGCACTGCTTGCATTTGATAAACAAGTTCCTAATTGTGCGGTAATGGTATAACTTGACCCCACAACTAACCCTAAAATTGCCCCGTTATTATCTATGTTAGGGCCAGTAGGAGAAAATGAATATGTTAACGAGTTATCATAATTTGATATTGTTGCTGAACCATTTGCATAACAATTCGGAGACAATATGTTAATTGTTGGTGTATTTGGATTGACTAACTGAACGCTAATACTAAATGCTGAACTTGCTAATGATGTACATGAACTATTTCCAGCTGTTACAGTGTAATTTAATCCAGCAGTCATTCCATTAATAAACCCCGTAGCATCAACAGTTGGTCCAGTAGGGGAAAATGTGTAAGTTAATGAACCATTAAAATTATCAATATTAGTTGATCCTGCGGTTGCGCATGTTGCTGCAATCGTATTAGTTGAAGGAATGTCTGGGGTAATGAGTTGAGGTGACGCACTAAAAGAACTACTTGCAAGTGATGAACAAGTAGTATTTGCAGCGGTAATTGTATAACTTATTGAATTAGCCATGCCCGAAATTACACCGTTAGAACCTAAAGTTGGCCCAATTGGATCAAAAGTGTAGGTCAAACTTGCGCTGTAATTTGATACAGTTGCACCTCCACTACTTGAGCATGTTCCCTGAGAAGTCGTAACTGTTGGTGTGGTAGGTATTGTTAATTGTGCAGCAATATTAAAAGAACTACTTGGAGCAGAAGTACACGAACCGTTGTTTGTGGTGACTGTGTAATTTGTACCTGGTGACATTCCAGTAATAACTCCTCCAGTTCCGACTGTTGGGCCAACTGGTGAAAAAGTGTAAGTTTGAGATGTAGAAAAATTAGCAATTGTAGCTATTCCATTTGAAGAGCAAGTTGGCTGAATAGTTGTTACTGTTGGACTCGCTAAAGAGGTTACCTCAATAGAAATTGTAGAAACCGATTGACATGGTGCCTGCCCTAAAGTGTAAGTAATATTATGAATTCCAACTCCAGCTGTTGTTGGGTTGAACAAGCCGCTTGATGAAACTCCCGTACCCGTCCATGTACCTCCCATATTTGCTGATTGAAGTTGAACTGGTGGGGATAAATTACACAAAGGACCAGATAGAGGCGTAACAGTGGTATTAGGAGGTCCTGTCTGAGCTCCCGGAGAGCCAAGCTGAAGCGTGAAATTACTTGAAGGCCCATTGCCATAATCCTCCACAACAATCATTACAACTTGACCAGCCGTGACATTTGGAGCGGGAACTGAACTGGTACAATTAAATGATGTTCCAAATTGATTACATCCATTTGAAAAATCCGCAAAATTGCAACCAATTTGGTTGTTTAAGTTTTGAATTGCCGTACAAGGCGCTACTCCTTGTGGAATGTTAAAAATGGCAACATCAAGAAAACCTGTTGCGCCATTACCATCGATGTACAGATTTAACGCACCAGGTGAAGTTATATAGAGTAAAATATAAGCAAACTGCGAATTAGTTAACCATGCCAAACAATTTGATACAGGCGGACCTCCATTTCCAAAGTTGAAGGGCCCAGCAGTTCCGCTCGTGCAAATAGAAGAATTTGAAGTGCACTGTGAACGTATTACATTTGAAAAACTTAGAAAAAAAACAACATGAAGTGTGAAAATGAAATTAGAACTTAATTTGTGTTTTCTCATGATTCTACTATTACTTAATTTAATTAAAACCAGTTCACAATTATGGAACGAATTAAAATGAATTTAGTTGCCTCATTTTCAGATTATTTCCCTCCATTCATTCTTTTCTCCCGTTGCATCGGATTTTCCTTGGCTTGTTGTTGTTTAAATAATTGGTAACGACTTGGTTGTAGCTCACGAGGCCATGAATTATTATCCAAGTCCGTATCTGCAGTTTCCAAAAAAGGATCCAAGCGAACCGATTTTAATTCTTTATCGAAAATGAATACTTTACTCACTTTATCTTCGTACATTCTCCAAATTTCTGCAGGAATTCGTTTAACTTCTTTTGTGTCATCTGTGAACGTAAATTCAAGAATCAAAGGCATAACTAATCCTCCGTTGTTTGAGAACGAAATCTCATAAAATTGTTTGTTAGAGTTTAAAAGTTCCATATCCTTCGGATCTGTTTTAGCTATAAATTCCTCATATTCTTTTTTATCTAGAGCATCGACTTTGTAAAGATTTCTTTTTGCGTAGAAATCGTCGATGTTTGAATCCATTTCATTGATTGTTTGCTTGATGTCCGTTTTATTTCGGTTTTCACCGATATGACTATCACGATTCTCTTTTTGTTCTTTGAGAAATGTTTTCTCAACCTCCGGATTCTGGGTATTTAACTGAAACCATTTTACATCTTCGATCGATATTTCAACATTATCGGTTCCATAAAACCACCCTCTCCAAAACCAATCCAAGTCAACTGCGGAAGCGTCTTCCATCGTTCTAAAGAAATCAGCAGGTGTTGGATGTTTGAATTTCCAACGTTCGCAATAGGTTTTAAAGGCGTAATCAAATAATTCGCGGCCCATTATTGTTTCTCTCAGCACATTTAATGCAGTTGCAGGTTTTCCATAAGCGTTATTTCCAAACTGAAAAATAGATTCAGAATTGGTCATTATTGGAGAAATTGTTTTCTTGTCTCCACGCATATAGTCAGCAATTAAATAGGCGGGGCCTCGTCGAGACGGATAACCACGTTCCCATTCTTGCTCTGTTAAGTATTGAACAAAGGTGTTCAAGCCTTCATCCATCCAAGTCCATTGACGTTCATCCGAATTAATAATCATTGGGAAAAAGTTGTGTCCTACTTCATGAATTATTACTCCCCACATTCCATATTTTTCGCCTTCCGAATAGGTTCCGTCTGGTTCAGGACGTCCACCGTTGAAACAAATCATGGGATATTCCATTCCTATCCATTTTGAATGAACGGAAATTGCGACAGGGTAGGTATAATCAATAGTGTATTTCGAATACGTTTTAATCGTATGTGCAACTAGTTTAGTCGAATAGCGCTCCCAAAGTGGATTTCCTTCTTTTGGATAATAGGACATACAAAGAATATTCTTTCCATTCACAGGTTGATTTTGAGCGTCCCAAATGAATTTTCTTGAACTGGCAAAAGCGAAATCACGAACATTCGTTGCTTTGTAAGTCCATGTTTTTGTCTTTTTTTCCTTGTTCAGTTCAGCTTTTTCGGCTTCGGCTTGCGTAACGATGATGATTGGTTTGTCTGATTTTTTGGCTTGATCCAATCTTTTGAGTTGTTCCGTTGAGAGTAAATTTTTGTAATTCTGACATTCTCCAGTTGCTCCAACAATGTGATCAGCGGGAACAGTTATCGAAACTTCATAGTCACCAAAAGGCAAAGTAAATTCACCTCGCCCTAAAAATTGTTTATTTTGCCAACCGGTAACATCATTGTAAACGCACATGCGAGGGAAAAATTGAGCAATGGTATACAAGTAATTTTTGTCTTTCTCAAAGTACTCATAACCACTTCTTCCTCCAACAGCCATTCGATCATTGATATTGTACCACCATTTAATTTGAAAAGAAACACTTGTTTTCGGTATTAGCGGTTTATCCAAGTCAATTCGCATCATCGTTTTATTAATGAAATAGCGCATTTTTTGACCTGACGTAGAAGTTATTTGTTCAATTTTAAAACCACCATCGTAATTGAAAAAGCGCTTACGAATGTCTCCAACCGATTTAAAATCTTCCATTTTTTCAACTTCAATCAATTTGGTTTCTGAATTTTCTGAGTAGATATTCTGATCCAATTGTAGCCAAAGGTAATTTAGTTGATCAGGTGAATTATTTGTGTAAGTAATCGTTTCTGTTCCTGAGAGTTTTTGTGTCTCGTCGTCAATGGTGATGTTCATTTTATAATCGGCTTTTTGCTGATAATAATGATTACCCGGTGCTCCAGAGGCTGTTCTGAACTCATTGGCTGTTGGTAATTCTTGGTCAAGTTGTGCAAACTTTTTCTGCGCAAAGGAATTCAAACTTGTAATTGAAATCAAAAGGAGAATTAATTTTTTCATGAGTCTAATTTTATTAATTGTATTCTAGTGGTGGTCAAATAATTATTGGTAAACTTTTTGTCTCGAAATCGAAACGTCAATTTATTTTGCTGATCTGGAAATTTTTCCATCAATAAATCAAATTTCACATAAAACTGATTTATTGGATTTTGGATTTTTGCTGATAAATAAAATTGAACATCTCCATTCAATAACACTTCAAAACCATCCATGACAAATTCAAGTTGTGGTGGCAAAGAAGAATCCAATGTCGAAAAAGACAGCGAATCTCCTGTATAAACGGAAAAGTGCTTATTTAAGAAATCATTTGTGGCATAATACTCCTTTTTATTTTTTTTGGCGTAGTCCAATGATTTTGAAATGACATCATTTTCTCTTAAAACAGATTCAACATCATGTGCTGAAGCAATAATTGTTGCCTCAAGTGATTTATTCATTTCATTGTATTCGACTTCTGCAAATGCGAAATAATAGGTGTGAGCAAACGTTAAGCTTGAAACAAATAAAATGAAAACAAGAATAAAGTTTTTAGCCATCAAAATAAGGTGTATAAATTTAGCAAATCATATTTAATTCAAATGTGATATCATTTAATTTTGACCCGTGAAAATGTATTTTTTTATTTCTGCTCTCATTTGCCTTTCATTTTATGGTTGTAAAAATGAAGTTTCTCCCTGTGCTTGTGCTGAAAATCTGCGAAAAATTAACAATGGTTTTGATCTAGAACTTGATGAAGCCTGCGACAATCATTTGGACAAATTAAATGATACCGAAGCAAAAAAATGGATGGATGAGATGATGAATTGTAAATCCCATTAATAATAAAAAGTCCCGACTCGCGGGACTTTCATTTAAACAAACAACAACAAACAATTCCAACGTAATTCTAAAAATTAGCGAAGGAATACCTTATCTCCTTTTGGTAGTTGTTCGTCAGGAGAAGAACTTTGATTCTTTCTCATCAGTGGTTTAAGTCGAATCGCCTCTTGTTGCGACACCTCACGAAGTGTCATTGGTTTTTCTAGAATTATTTCTTTTTTCGAACGTGATCGATATCTTTTGGGTTCGAGATAAATAATATCTCCTGCCTTCAACGTTTCTTTTTTCTTGTCAAAGTCATTGTATTTGTGAATCTGTCTCAACGTTAATCCTGCGTTTCGAGCAATTTGGTAAAATGAATCTCCTTGTTTTACAACAATGAAATTGACGTCATTTGAATGATTTTGAATTTCGATAGAAAGATTAGGTTTGTTAGAACTAACAAGCTTTTTTGAATCTCCTGACTTATTTAAATTAAGTTCTTCAATGATTTTGATAAGAAGTTCCGCATATTCAGGGTTTGTGGCATACCCAGCTTTTTTCAGTCCATAAGCCCAATTTTTATAGTCGTCAACCGAATAAGAGAATAAAAATTGATAGCGTTTTCCATTTTTTAGGAATTCGCTGTGATCTTTGTAAGATTCCTCTGCAGATGAATACGAACGAAAACACTCATTCGCGGCATCATCATCCATGTAAATCTTTTCACCATTCCAATGGGCGTGACACTTTATTCCAAAATGATTATTTGCTTTCTTAGCTAAAACTGAATTTCCACTATTCGACTCTAAAATTCCTTGAGCCAAGGTAATGCTAGCCGGAATGTTATATTCTAATTGATGATTCAAAGCGATTTGTTCAAATTTCAATCGATATTCTTGTTTACTCAATTCAATATTAGCATTCAATTTCCCTGAAATCAGGAAAAATAGCACAAGAAAAATATTTACTCTGAACAAATGCATTGTCCGAATTAAACGATACGCAAGATTTGAAGGTTACAATTTCTTAAAAATAAATCCGAATAAGCCATTTTGACACAATGAATCAACCGAAACAGACAAATTGACATTTATGTAATTCAAAAATCGTATTGGTTTATAATTTGAAATTCGTTATCAAAATTTACGAAAAATGGATATCAATAAATTTACAATCAAATCGCAAGAAGCAATTCAACAAGCCCAGCAACTAGCGGAAACAAATGGAAATCAAAGTATTGAAACAGGTCATCTACTAAAAGGCATCTTTTTAGTTGACCAAGAAATAACACCGTTTCTACTAAATAAGTTATCTGTAAATCAAAAAATTCTAGAAGCTGCTTTGGATCGAATAATTGATTCTTATCCAAAAGTTTCGGGTGGTCAAGTATATCTTTCTCCTATTTGTAATCGAGTTTTGAATTTCGCAATTAGTGAGCTTAAAAATTTTGGTGATGAGTTTGTTTCCATCGAACTTCTCTTGTTCTCATTGCTGGATGCATCTGATTCTACTGGGAAACTAATAAAAGACAATAAAATCAACAAAACCAATTTAAAGGATGCAATTATGGACTTGAGAAAAGGTCAAAAAGTTACATCAACGAGTCAGGAAGGAACGTATCAGTCGTTGGCGAAATATGCTAAAAATCTGAATGAATTGGCTCAGTCAGGGAAATTGGATCCGGTTATTGGTCGAGATGATGAAATCAGACGAGTCCTACAAATTTTAACGAGAAGAACAAAAAACAATCCAATATTAATTGGTGAACCAGGCGTTGGAAAAACGGCGATAGCTGAAGGTTTGGCGCACAGAATTATAAGTGGAGATATCCCGGAAAATTTGAAGTCGAAAGTGGTTTATTCACTTGATATGGGAGCATTGATCGCTGGAGCTAAATATAAAGGTGAGTTCGAAGAACGGTTGAAATCTGTTGTCAAAGAAGTAATTGCTGCGGAAGGTGAAATCATTTTATTTATCGATGAAATTCATACGCTTGTTGGAGCAGGAGGAGGTGGTGAAGGTGCTATGGATGCCGCAAACATCTTGAAGCCAGCACTTGCTCGTGGTGAATTAAGAGCAGTAGGAGCAACTACATTAAATGAATATCAAAAGTATTTTGAAAAAGACAAAGCTCTTGTTCGTCGATTTCAGACGGTTTTG
>Ga0315906_10009858_pt1 | contig 11296 bp, 9 predicted proteins | sample LakEriMetagenome_4_FD_203526 | JGI IMG/M metagenome (GOLD analysis project Ga0315906, IMG submission 203526) | Freshwater fungal communities from buoy surface, Lake Erie, Ohio, United States - Buoy 2 MA122 | ecosystem: Environmental > Aquatic > Freshwater > Lake > Lake biofilm | place: USA: Lake... | reverse complement strand
TATCCAGTTCATCCAGATCGCAGGGCAGTCCGGTTCCTCCTCCGGCATCACGGAAAGATATTTCACGCAGGCGGCCGATTTCACGAAGCGTGTTCGGTGCGTTGTGGTGATTGACAATATAAATTTCGCTGGAACCGTTATTCGAATTTCTGACAAAGCGTTCTTTGGTCAGTTCGCGCTGCAGTATATCAAGTGGAACAGGTTCAATGATGGGCTGCATAAAATTCTCTGCGGGTAAACTTAGTCAATTGCCGTGAATCGGGTTATCCGATTGAAGGGATAACCGGAAGCAAATCTTCTGTGGAGCCGGACCCCATCGCATAAATATGTGCCTTTACTTTTTGTGCCCATTCCTGCTCCGAAAAATCGTTGGTAAAAATGTCGGGTGAAAGAGGTTGACCAAACCGGATATGAATGTTTTTTCCCAGCTGATGATACATTTCATCCATCAGGTAAAACATTTCAATATTGGCTTTTATCCCGATTTTTTGGCGAAGTCGGGCCAGGTTGTAAAAGAAGGAGGAATTATGACCGGAGATATGTACGGGAATGATGTTGCGGCGGTATTTTTTTGCTTTTACGACAAAGCTTTTTTTCCAGACCAGATCACGGATAATTCCTTTTTCTTGCTTCCGTGAAACTAGTCCCGCAGGGAAAATCAACAGCACTTTGTCAGAAGCATAAATTGAATCAATATAATCCAGTGTCTCGGAGGTATTCTTTGCGTGTTTGTTGACACCCACAAAAATCTCATCAAAGTTTTTGATGTTCATCAGTAGGTCATTCACAATAAATTTGATGTCGCTGCGCCGGCGGGCCATCACCTGCAATAAAGCAATGCCATCGATTCCACCCAGCGGATGATTGGAAGCAACAATACAGCCGCCGGTGGAGGGGATGTTTTCGAGGCCTTCCCAGGTTACATTGGGGCCAAATTCTGTGATGATTTCATCAACAAAGGCGAAGTTTTTTTTGTCGCCATGCCTGCGGATAAAATCATTGATGTGATCCTGGTGGATAATGCGCTTGATGTAGCTCAGTGCAAATCCCGGCAGCATTTTCAGCAGACGGGGGTTTTTACTACGGATTACCTGTTCTATATTGATGAAATCACTCTTCTTTTCCGTGTCCATGGGGCGGTGAAAATAGTAACTAAGCCATGGAAGTGTGAAACGATTCCCTGAAATTCTACTGTGAATGATAAATCCACTGTCCGGTGGGAGTTGGTGGGGAGGGCCTTCTGTGTCGGTCTGCGACAGAAATGCCTGATGCAGACTGAACTTCAAGAGGTTTGCGGAAAATCTGCTGACCAGTGACCGGCTGGCGTCGGATGGTTCAGGAAAAAGTGGGCCCTGTCCGAAAAACGCACCTTTTTTTGAGCGGTATCGTCCATTGCCGCCCTTTTTGGTTGTCGGATTTGTTAACAGCTGATTTGTTTATAATATCCATATATTCAGTTATTTACGATTTTAAATTGCTTTAATTTGGCTTTTTGAAGGGATGTGCTGAAGTCCCGATTTTGCGGATTTGTCCGTAAAAAACTGCCCCCAAAAAGTTTTTAACAAAGTGGGAGAAAGTGGTAGGAAGTGGTAAAAACTGTTTTATTTTTACCAACTCACAGGTTGTTTATAGCCTGACCTAACCACAATGACCCAATTCCTCGGAGAATTCGAATGCAAGCTGGACGCGAAAGGGCGTCTCATGTTGCCGTCGGCCCTGCGCAAACAGGTGTCGCCCGAAGCCCAGGAGAAGTTTGTGGTGAACCGTGGATTTGAGAATTGTCTGGCACTTTATCCTTTTAACGAGTGGCAGAAAATCAGCGCGGAGGTTAACCGGCTGAACATGTACGTGAAGAAGAACCGGGAGTTCGCCCGTTATTTTTATCGGGGTGCTACCGAACTGGAGCTGGATACGGCAGGCCGACTTTTATTACCAAAGCGTTTGCTGGAGTATGCAGGTGCCGACAAAGACATTATCCTCTCTGCTTTCTCCAATAAGATTGAGGTATGGTCGAAAGATAAGTTTGAATCGATCCTGAATGATGAGCCTGCAGATTTTGCCGCGCTTGCCGAAGAAGTGATGGGAAAAATTAATTCTGGAGGGACGCCGGGTGAGTTATCATAATCCTGTTCTTCTTACTGAGTCGGTAGATGGTTTGATGGTGCGGAATGGCGGCACCTATGTGGATGTGACCTTTGGGGGTGGAGGACATTCGGCTGAAATTCTGCGCAGACTGAATACCGGAAGGTTAATTGCTTTTGATCAGGATGAAGATGCCTGGAAAAATGCACCTTCCGATTCGCGTTTTACCCTTGTAAAAGATAATTTTCGCAATATAACGGCACGCCTTACCGAAGTTCATGCGGTTCCGGTGGATGGTATTCTCGCCGACCTTGGTGTCTCTTCGCATCAGTTTAATGAAGCTGCCCGCGGATTTTCCATTCGCTTCGAAGCGGATTTGGATATGCGCATGAGTCAGTCGATGGAGTTTTCTGCCAAAGACATCATCAATACCTATTCAGCGGAGGAGTTGCACCGTGTTTTTCGTGAGTATGGCGAGTTGTATAATTCACGCCGTATTGCAAACGCATTAATCCGCGCCCGCGAAAACGGACCAGTAAATACTGTGCAGCAACTCAAAGATGTTTTATCGTTCTGTGCTCCTCATGGAAAAGAAAATTCATTCTTTGCTCAGGTCTTTCAGGCATTGCGTATTGAAGTCAACGATGAGATGGCTGCGCTGCGTGAATTTCTCGAGCAAATCCCGGGCTTACTGAATTCCGGTGGCCGACTGGTGGTGATTTCCTATCATTCGCTGGAGGACCGAATGGTGAAGAATTTTCTTAACAGCGGTAATACCCATGGAGAGGTGTCTAAAGATTTCTATGGCAATATCACCGGTCGTTCCTTGAAAGCAATTACCCGAAAGCCAGTTGAGCCGAATGAAGCAGAAGTGTTGTCGAACCCACGCTCGCGTAGTGCACGCATGCGGATAGCTGAAAAATTATGAATCGGATTAAACAACCCGGTGATACAATTCCGGCACCTGCACCAGCACCAAAGAAGTCGGCAGTTGCTGATAGTAGCCGTCGATTCATCGATGCGATCAACATCTTCGGATATTTTGAGCAGGGTGGAATAGTGCGCATCATGCCCTATATCTTCTTTCTGACGTTGTTAGCACTGATTTACATAGGAAACATTTATTATGCAGAGCGTACCATCCGCGATATGGATCGCACAGAGCGTGAACTGAAAGAATTGCGTTCGGAATTCATCACCGGAAAATCGGAGTTGATGTATCGCAGTAAACTTTCAGAAGTTGCCGTGGCTATTGAACCTCGTTCCTTGAAAGAATCAGTGGTTCCTCCAAAGAAAATTATTGTTCGAAATAAAAATCAGGTTGCAGCGAATTAAGCTTTTTTAAAAAAATGGCAGAGAAAAAGAAAGATATCTTATGGAGGGCTTACCTGGTTTTTGCCGGTTTCCTGGTATTTGGTATTGCCATAATATTTAAGATGGCGCAGTTGCAGTTCACCGAAGGTGCTATCTGGAAGCAGAAGGCTATGGATTACACGCTGAAATATCAGAATATTGATCCGATGCGTGGAAATATTTATGCTGCTGATGGTAGTCTGCTGGCTACTTCATTACCGCGTTATGATGTGTATCTGGATGTTTGCGCGAGCAAGAAAGATGTTTTTGATGCATCGGTTGATTCGCTTGCCTTCTGCCTGAGCAGTCATTTTAAAGATAAAAGCAAAGCGTCTTACAAACGTATTCTGGTGCAGGCGCGCAAGGATAAGGATCGTTATTTTTTGCTGAAGCGGAATGTTTCTTTTACCGATCAGAAGGCATTGAAGCAAATGCCCATACTCAGGTTAGGAAAAAATAAGGGTGGATTGTTGTTGACTCAACTTAGTCGTCGTGAAAAACCTTTTAAACTTCTTGCTGCAAGAACCATTGGATTTAACCTTGACAATAAGAAAGTTGCATCCGTAGGGATCGAAAGTTCTTACGATAGTGAATTACGTGGTTCAACCGGAAAAAGACTTATGCAGCGAATTAGCGGCAATGTGTGGAAGCCGGTGAATGACGATAATGAAATCGAGCCAATGGATGGTCGTGATGTGATTACTACCATTGATGTAAATCTGCAGGATGTTGCTGAAAGTGCCTTGATGCGCATTCTTACAAAGAATGAAGCGGAGGGTGGTTGTGCCATTCTCATGGAAGTTCAAACGGGAGAGATTAAAGCGATTGCCAACCTGCGACGTAATCCGGGTGATGGTCAGTATGATGAGAAGTACAATTACGCAATAGGACAAAGTACCGAACCGGGATCCACCTTCAAGCTGGCTTCTCTCATGGCTGCCATGGAAGACGGGTATGTGGAACCGGAACATACAGTTGATGCACAGGGTGGAGTTATCTACTGGATTCCTGGTAAACCGTTGCGCGATTCGCATGAAGGAACGGGTGTTGTTACCGTTAAAACGGCTTTCGCACTTTCTTCCAATGTTGCATTGTCTAAACTTATACATAAGTACTACAGCAAAAATCCGCAGTCTTTTGTCGATCGTCTGAATAAAATGCACCTGACTGATGATCTTGGAATGAATATTCCGGGTGCGGGTAAAGCTATGATTCGTTCAGCTTCAGATAAGCACTGGACGCGTTCTTCGTTGCCGTATTTGTCGATTGGTTATGAATCAATGTTAACGCCAATGCATCTGCTTACATTTTACAATGCGGTTGCCAACAATGGTAAAATGGTGGCTCCGGTATTTGTAAAAGAAATTAAATCGAAAGGCCTTACCATTAAATCGTTTGGTACAAGGGTGATGTCGGACAGTATTGCCTCTGCCGCCACGATTCGCAAGGCGCGGGAGGTGTTGGAGGAAGTGGTATTGCATGGCACCGCTTCCCATATTAAGAATGATCAGTATTCTATAGCCGGTAAAACGGGTACTGCAGTTATTGCGCAGGGCGCTGACGGCTACACCGGTTTGGGAAAAAAATATCAAGCTTCTTTTTGCGGGTATTTTCCTGCTGATAAGCCACAGTATAGTTGTATTGTGGTCGTGTATGCGCCAAGCAAAGCTTCCTACTACGGTTCATCCATTGCCTGTCCGGTATTCAAAGAGATCGCTGATAAGGTGTATGCATTGAATGTAAAAATGCATGATGAGTTAAAGCGTGTTCCTGATTCTGTATATGCCGGTGATCCATTGCTCAAGCCGGGTCGTGGTTCTTCAGCAACTGTTATAGTAAAAAACCTGAAACTGGATTATCCGCAGCAGGCAACCGGATGGGTGACTGCAACCGTTCAGCCTTTATCTCCGGCGGAGGGAAAGATTCCTAACGTGGTGGGTATGGGCTTACGCGATGCAATGTATCTGCTCGAAAGCCAGGGAATGCGTGTGAAGCCTCTGGGTCGTGGCAAAGTAGTTAGACAGTCGATTACTCCTGGTAATAAAATTGATAAAGGTCAACAAATAATTATCGAGCTCAGCTGATGAAGGCCTTACGCGATGTACTTTATAAAGCGGGCATTGAAGAAGTGTCGGGTGATCTCGCGCGTTCTATAGTGACCATTTGTTTTGATTCACGACAGGTGGCGGAAGGTACATTGTTTGTGGCTATTCGTGGAACGGCCAGTGATGGTCACCTCTATATTGATGCAGCTATATCTAAGGGCGCAGTGGCCGTGGTAGTGGAGGAGATGCCGGCAGTATTGCAGGAAGGAGTAACTTATGTGAAGGTGAAAGATTCTTCTGTAGCACTGGCACATTGCTGTGCTAACTTTTATGATCATCCTTCACAGCGACTACACCTTATTGGCGTTACCGGTACGAATGGTAAAACCACCACCGTAACCTTGTTACATAGCTTGTTTCGTCAACTTGGTTTCAGTGTTGGCCTGTTGAGTACGGTCCGAAATGTGATCAACGACGAAGTGGTTCCCGCTACGCATACTACGCCTGATCCTTTGCAGCTGAATCAATTACTCAGCCGTATGGTCGAAGCAGGTTGTACGTATTGCTTTATGGAAGTAAGTTCACATGCAGTTGTTCAGCATCGTGTTACCGGATTAACTTTTGCCGGTGGTGTTTTTACCAATATTACACGCGACCATCTGGATTATCACAAGACTTTTGATAATTATCTCCGTGCCAAAAAGGGTTTCTTCGACATGCTCGATGATAATGCTTTTGCCTTGCTGAATGCTGATGATCGCAATGGTCGTATCATGGTTCAGAATACACGGGCAAAGGTGAAATCCTACGGACTGAAAAACGTAGCTGACTTTAAAGGCAAGATTCTGGAGAATACGTTTGGCGGATTACTGATGAATATTGACGGTAACGATATTCTCTGCCGTCTGGTTGGAAGTTTTAATGCCTACAACCTGCTGGCTGTTTATGCAACGGCGGTGATGGCCGGACAGGAGCCATTGAATGTATTAACAGCGCTTAGTATTCTGACGCCACCCGAAGGAAGGTTTGAGTATCTCCGTGGCGGAGAAAATATTACAGGCATTGTGGATTATGCGCATACTCCGGATGCACTACAGAATGTACTGGTAACGGTGAAGGATATCCGCGAAGGCAATGAAAAAGTAATTACGGTGGTGGGTTGTGGTGGTGATCGCGATGCGGGAAAGCGTCCGCAGATGGCAGCGATTGCGTGTGAGTTCAGTGATCAGGTAATCCTTACATCGGATAATCCGAGAAGCGAAGATCCGGATGAAATTCTGGCGCAGATGAAAGCCGGAGTGCCAGTAACCATGGCGCGCAAAGTATTAACAATCACCGATCGTAAAGAAGCCATCAGAACGGCCTGTACTCTTGCGCACAAAGGAGATATAATTCTTGTGGCAGGAAAAGGGCATGAAAAATATCAGGAAATCAAAGGCGTGAAATATCCTTTCGATGACCGTACCATCCTCGAAGAAGCACTGAAACAGAACTGATATGCTGTACTATCTTTTCAACTATCTCGACACACTGGATTTTCCCGGCGCAGGATTATTCCGGTTTCTGTCGTTCCGTGCAAGTCTTGCGATTATCACTTCGCTGGTAATTACTCTGTTTCTTGGTAAAAGGATTATTGCGCTGCTGTTGCGACTTCAGGTAGGTGAAACCATTCGTGATTTAGGACTTGACGGACAAAAGTCAAAGCAGGGAACTCCTACCATGGGCGGCCTTATCATCATTGCTGCCATTCTGGTGCCGGTAATTTTATTTACCCGTCTCGATAACGTTTATATCGTGATCATGGTAGTTACAACCTTATGGCTTGGACTGATCGGTTTTCTGGATGATTATATCAAAGTATTTAAAAAGGATAAAGAAGGACTGCGTGCGAAATCAAAGATCATCGGACAGGTAGGCCTGGGCATTATCGTTGGCAGCATTCTTTATTTCAATCAGCATGTGGTGGTTCGTGAACGCATGGAGAAGCCGCACATTGAATTTTCGCAGAATAAAAATCTGATTGATGATTTGACTTCATCGGAAGGGGTATTGTTTTCCGGCGATAATGCAAAGTCGACAAAAACTACTATTCCTTTTGTAAAGAATAACGAGCTCGATTACCGGGTATTGGTTTCATGGGCCGGAGAAGCGGAGAAATGGATGATGCCTTTGCTATATATTCTGATTGTCACCTTGATCATTACAGCGGTTTCCAACGGGGCCAATATTACGGATGGAATTGACGGACTTGCTACCGGTACATCAGCCATTATCGGAACTGTATTGGCTGTATTTGCTTATGTATCGGGTAACACTGTGTTTGCAAATTACCTCAACATTATGTACATCCCTAATAGTGGGGAGTTGGTAGTATTCATGAGTGCGTTTGTGGGCGCCTGTGTTGGTTTCCTTTGGTATAACAGTTATCCTGCACAGGTTTTTATGGGCGATACTGGCAGTCTTGCACTTGGTGGAATTATTGCAACAGCGGCCATAGCCGTACGCAAGGAGTTATTGATACCCATCATCTGCGGAATTTTCCTTGTGGAGAATTTATCGGTGATGATTCAGGTAAGTTATTTCAAATACACTAAGAAGAAATACGGTGAAGGTCGCCGCATCTTTAAAATGTCGCCCCTGCACCACCATTACCAGAAGCTGGGTTATCACGAAGCAAAGATTGTTACGCGTTTCTGGATTGTGGGAATCATGCTTGCTGTATTGTCGGTAGTAACCTTAAAAGTACGTTAGTATAAAAATGAGTTTAGCAGGAAAAAATATGGTCATTCTGGGCGCCGCTGAAAGTGGGGTCGGTTCGGCTGTGCTTGCCACTAAGCTTGGTTATAAGGTGTTTGTATCGGATGCAGGAAAAATCAATGATAAGTACCGGAAAGAACTAACTGAAAACAATATTGAGTTCGAGGAAGGTGCGCATAGTGAATCCAGAATTCTGTCTGCTGATGAAGTAGTAAAGAGTCCCGGAATTCCTGATAAAGCTCCGCTCATCAAAGCATTGCGGGCAAAAGGTGTTCCGGTGATTTCAGAAATCGAATTTGCAGGGCGACATACAAATGCAAAGAAGATTTGTATTACCGGTACCAATGGTAAAACAACAACGACGCTGCTCACACATCATATTTTGCAGAAGGCAGGACTGAATGTTGGTCTCGGCGGAAATGTGGGTCGCAGTTTCGCCCGACAGGTTGCTGAAGAGCAGTTTGATTATTATGTGCTGGAGCTGAGCAGCTTTCAGCTCGACGGCTGTTATGATTTCAAAGCCGATATCGGCATACTTACCAATATTACTCCCGATCACCTCGATCGCTATGAATATAAGCTGGAGAATTATGTCAACTCAAAATTCCGTATTCTGAATAATCAGAGTGCCAATGACACTTTTATTTATTGTGCTGACGATCCGATAACCATGGAAGCGATGCAGGGGCGTGATTTGCCGATGCAATCTTTTCCATTCAGCATCAAAAAGAAAGAGGGCATGTCTGCCTGGCTTGAAAACGAAAAACTATTTATCCTAACCCATAACCAACTCTTCGATATGTCCATACACGATCTTGCACTCCAGGGTAAACACAATCTCTATAATTCGATGGCGGCAGGAATCGCTTCGCGCGTACTTGAAATCCGAAAGGAAGTAGTACGGGAGAGCTTCTCCGACTTTGAAAATATTGAGCACCGCCTGGAGTTTGTTAATTCTGTGCATGGCATTGATTTCATCAACGACTCAAAAGCCACGAACGTTAATTCAACCTGGTATGCGCTGGAAAGCATGGAAAAGCCGGTGATCTGGATTGCGGGTGGTGTGGACAAGGGTAACGATTATACCATGTTGCATGAACTTGTGAACGGACGTGTTCGCGCATTGGTTTGTCTGGGTACCGATAACGTCAAAATCATCGATGCATTCCGTGAACTAATTCCTGTTATTGTAGAAGCAACTACTGCGGAGGAAGCGGTTCAGGCAGCTTATCGTCTTGGAAAGAAAGGGGATGCTGTATTGTTATCGCCTGCCTGCGCAAGCTTTGATCTGTTTGAAAATTATGAAGATCGCGGAAGAAAATTCAAACAGGCAGTAAGAGCTTTGTGAGAGCGGGAACGGGAACGGGAGCGGGAGCGGGAACGGGAACGGGAACGGGAGCGGGAGCGGGAACGGGAGCGGGAACGGGAACGGGAACGGGAGCGGGAACGGGAACCGACACGATTTTTATTCGCGACATAATTAGTTACCAAGTTGAGTGAACTGAAGGGCTATAGTTGAATATGTCAATTATTAGATAAGTGTAATAAGTAATTAGTACAACAAATTAACATGACCTGGCTGGAATCATATTTTAAAGGCGACCGCACGATTTGGCTCATTGTAGTGATCCTGATGGTGCTGAGTCTGCTTGCGGTGTATAGTAGCACCGGAACACTGGCCTATAAATACCAGGCGGGCGATACGGAGTATTACCTGATCCGCCATTTTTCAATTCTGGTACTTGGTATGGTGGTGATTTATGTTTGTCATCTGCTGAAGTATACCGTTTATGCCCGTTTTTCAAAAATTGGAATTCTGCTTGCTGTTCCCTTGTTGGTTCTAACCTTGATGATGGGTTCAAACATTAATGAAGCAAGTCGCTGGCTTACATTGCCAATTATTAATTTATCATTCCAGACTTCCGATTTCGCTAAGGTTGCGTTGATACTTTACATCGCACGTGTTTTGAGTAAGAAGCAGGATAATATCAAGGATTTTAAAGATGCCTTTATCCCGGTCATGCTACCGGTGCTGATTGTTTGCGGATTAATACTTCCGGCAAACTTCTCTACTGCAGCAGTGTTGTTTACTACCTCGCTGGTAATAATGTTTATCGGTCGCATTAGCCTGAAGTATATTGGAGGCCTGATCGCGGTTGCAATTGTTGGTTTCGCATTGTTAATCGGACTTGCAAAACTGGTGGGCTATGAAGGTCGTATTTCAACGTGGTCGGCCCGTATTGAACGATTTGCTAAAGGTGATTCAGAAGAGAATTATCAGGTAGAGCAGGCGAAGATTGCAGTAGCTACCGGAGGTTTACTGGGTAAAGGGCCGGGTAATAGTACGCAGCGTAATTTTTTACCGCATCCCTATAGTGATTTCATATTTGCAATTATCGTGGAGGAATACGGGTTGATGGGAGGGGTCATTGTTGTCTTCCTTTACCTGATGTTATTTTACAGGGCCATCATGATTGTAAACCGAACGGGACGTGCATTCGCTGCACTGGTAACGATTGGTTCTGCATTCAGTCTCGTATTTCAGGCATTGATTAATATGGCCGTTGCTGTGAGTTTATTTCCGGTTACCGGTCAGCCCCTGCCCATGTTAAGTATGGGAGGTACCAGTATTTGGTTTACCAGTTTTGCACTGGGCGTTATCCTGAGTGTGAGTGGTGAACCTGAATTTCAAAAAAACACAAAGGAACCGGATCTTGCCATCGCCTGATACATATCGGCCAGTTCGTGTCATCATCAGTGGTGGTGGTACCGGGGGACATATTTTCCCGGCATTGTCGATTGCGCATGCCATTAAGCAGATAGAGCCTGCAGCAGAGTTGTTATTTGTTGGCGCAGAAGGTAAAATGGAAATGGAGAAAGTTCCTGCTGCCGGCTACAAAATTGTGGGATTGCCGATTGCCGGAATTCGTCGTGAGTTGACATTAGCTAATTTGAAGTTTCCGCTTTTACTTGCTAAAAGTCTGGCGCGTGCACGCAGCGTGATTAAGGATTTTCGACCCGATGTTGCAGTAGGTGTTGGCGGATATGCAAGTGGACCT
>Ga0315906_10009855_pt1 | contig 11301 bp, 9 predicted proteins | sample LakEriMetagenome_4_FD_203526 | JGI IMG/M metagenome (GOLD analysis project Ga0315906, IMG submission 203526) | Freshwater fungal communities from buoy surface, Lake Erie, Ohio, United States - Buoy 2 MA122 | ecosystem: Environmental > Aquatic > Freshwater > Lake > Lake biofilm | place: USA: Lake... | reverse complement strand
ATTGAATTTCTTTGCCAAGTCGTGATAAGGAGACTTGTCAGACTCTGGCTTTGGCTGTGTGACCAGGATGGTCTTAACCTTTGAGCTCTTAGTTTCTGCCTTATTCGTGGTTGTCACTGGATCAAAGGTTTACCCCTGAGCAACCTTGAAAAGGATAAGCAAAGGGGAAATTTCGAGAGTGCAAATGTACAGAATAAAATAAAAAAATGGTACACCCTGCATAGTGGTCCATATTCGGAAAGCTCTGATTTGTCTGTAAATGAACGAAATAATTAACACCCCTAATCCTAGGTAAAACACAGGATTCACCCACCAATCATCCATGTATGTCATTAAGAACACGATAGGTATTAATGCCACGCCCGTTGCGTTGTTGATCAATGTCAAATTGAAGATGTACGAGGTGGCTGGCCTTTCAATGTCAAAAACGTATCCCAATAACTTCAACAAAACTGTTTTCAGAGAGTACGCCAAGGCAATAGCAAGCAGGATGAACAGAAAACGAACGAACCCACTTCCCAGCCAAGCGGAATCAATTCCGAAAATCTCCATGGCCTGAAAGGCGAACATCGCGAAAGCGAAGTAGTACATCAGCGAAAGCATGACGGATGCCCGCTGTACCAGGATGTTCTCATCTCGCACAATCTGGTTGGTGGCGTTGATGTTGATAACCGCGCCTAGCAACTGCCCGACTATTTTATTGTAAACCACACGGGTCCAAGTGAACCAGGCTAAAAGAACGAACAATGATATTGAGAACCAGTCGGCATTTTGGGCCACAATAGGCTTGTATTGAAATCCATCCGGCTTTAACAAATGCCCCTCGAACATGGATTTTACGGGCGCCGTAGAGTCGCTTTGAATTCCATTCGCAGGTGAATTCAAGGTCATTGAACTGTCAGCTTTAGTTGGCTGGGGCATATTGCAAAGATATACCTCAGACATTACATGCCACACTTGACTAAATTCGCACCAAAAGCGAAAAAATGAGTTGCCTAAACACTACCATCGCCTTTGCTGCAATGTTGCTTTCCGCATGTGGAGGCGGGGAGTCGAAAAATGAACCAAAAGAAAAAGAACAAATGGAAACAGATATACATTCATTTTCGCGGCCTGAGCAGGCGGTGATGAAGCACTTGTCGTTGGACTTGAAGGTGGATTTCGGTACAAAAACCCTGTCAGGCACGGCAACATTGGAAATAGAAAACAAAATGGGCTCGGACTCTATCGTGCTGGATGTTCGAGGCCTTAACATCAATGCCATCACAATTGATGGCGCGGAAACCTCCTACCGCATAGGTGATTCAAAGCCGTATTTGGGAAATCCATTGTCCATAGCCATCAAACCCACCACCAAGAAAGTGGCTATCAGCTACAGCACCTCCCCGGATGCTGCCGCATTGCAATGGCTGGAGCCGAGCCAGACTGCTGGTGGTAAACACCCATTCCTTTTCACCCAGTCGCAAGCAGTGCTCGCGCGCACCTGGATTCCGTTGCAAGACAGTCCCGGTATCAAGTTCACCTATGATGCACGCATCAAGGTTCCTGCTGGCATGATGGCCCTTATGAGTGCAGAAAATGATACAGCGCTATCACCGGATGGCGTATACTCCTTCAAGATGCCACAACCCATTTCGTCTTATTTGATGGCGCTGGCTGTTGGGAACTTGTCATTCAAATCCTATGACGAGCGTTGTGGTGTTTTTGCCGAACCCGGCCTTTTGGAGAAGGCAGCTTATGAATTTGCCGATCTTCCAAAGATGATTGAATCGGCTGAAGAGCTTTATGGTCCTTATGCATGGGGACGGTATGATGTGTTGGTGCTTCCTCCCAGCTTTCCTTTCGGTGGAATGGAAAATCCACGTATCACCTTCGCCACTCCAACCATCATTGCAGGCGACAGGTCATTGGTTGCACTCGTAGCCCATGAGCTGGCTCACTCATGGTCGGGCAATCTGGTTACCAACGCCACCTGGAACGACTTCTGGCTGAATGAGGGATTCACAGTTTATTTCGAGACCCGAATCATGGAAAAAATCTATGGTCGAAATTACGCCGACATGCTCACGTTGCTCAGTCTAGGTGATCTGAAAAACACCATCAAAGAGATGGGTGACACGAGCCGCGACACCCACCTTTACCTCGAACTGAGGGATCGTGATCCCGATGATGGTATGAGTGATATCGCCTATGAGAAAGGCCGGTTTTTCTTAACTGCCATTGAAGAGGCGGTGGGTCGCGAGCGTTGGGATGCGTTCCTGAAAAAGTACTTCACCACATTCGCATTTCAAAGCATGGACACGAAAGGGTTTCTGAATTACCTCGAACAGGAATTAATCAAAGGTGATGATGCATTGCGTAAAAAGATAAATGTGGAAGCGTGGATTTACGGCCCCGGCTTACCTGCCAATTGTCCGGTGGTCACCTCTGTGGAATTGGACAAGGCGCGAGCTGCAGCTACGGAATTCATCAGCGGAAAGCAAGCCGACCAGCTAAACACCAAGGATTTCACAACCCATCATTGGCTCTACTTTTTACGTAGCATGAAAGATTCGCTGAATGCCTCTCGCATGGCTGCTCTTGATAAACAATTCGGTTTCACTAACTCCAAAAATGCCGAAATCCAATGCGAATGGTACCAATGTGCCATTGCGACGGGCTATAAGGAAGCTTATCCCAACATGGAGCGTTTCATGATTGCCGTTGGACGAAGAAAGTTCATCAAGCCCCTATATTCAGCTTTGTCCAAAACCCCTGAAAACCTGAAGATCGCCCGCGACATTTATGCAAAAGCCCGCCCAGGATATCACTCTGTGGCAGTGCAGACCATGGACGAGATGTTGAAGTAGTGCTTTCCGTGATTTAAATCCTGGATAGAAATACACTCTCCCCCTTTGTCCACTCCCTGCTAAACCCAGGCGTATTCATATAGAAACTGCGGGTGCTACCGGGCTTCCATCTTTCATGGAGTTCAACAACCAGAAGGTCTGCGCGGTCAATCCAAGCGCCTGCATTTTCAAACAACTCCTTTTCCGAACCTTCAATATCGATTTTGAATATGCCGATACGTTCGATGTTGAAACGAATTAACAAATCCTCAACCGTAACGGTATCGCAGGAAAACAAAATGGCCCCCTTAAGGAGTTTCATTTTATGCTTCAGGAATTCGTCTCTTTCCAATGCTTCGTTGGATGCCACTTGAAAATTATCCATTTTTCCATAGCTGATGATATGCAACCGTGTTGTTGTAGGCCACAATGCAGCATTTATTGGAAAAATATTGTTGTATGCGCTTACATTCCTTTTTAGCATTTCAAAATTCCCTGGCTCAGGCTCCAAAGCAATCACTTTGGCGCTGGGATATTTGACTGCAAAGTAGATTGCTGAAAGACCGATATTTGCACCAGCATCCAAGATCCAATCCGGACTGACATCGAAGGGTAATTCATATTCCTTCTCGAAAATGATTTTTCGAAAAGTGGAAATGTCGGATGTGTCCTTACGCAAGAATATAGGATTAGGATAGCACTGACCCTTTAACATTAATACATCAAAACCCTCTATTTGCTGAGACTGATGAGTGACCGTAAATAGCCCCTTCAAATCCAACCCTCGTGCGTCTGCATTTGAAAGTTTTTTCCTGAGACGCTTGATCAAACCGCGCAGTACCATGATTGATTCAATTTAGAATATATCATCACTGATTGGTCGTCACCACCATTCCGCGAATTCCCATGTCCACTACGGCATCTCCGGCGGCTGGCTCAAAGTATCCTGGTGTACTGTTCTCAATCCACTCGAACGACTTGTTGGTGGACAAGGAAACAGTCACCACAATGTCTGATGATTCATTCCCCGTGATCACCAATGGTTGAGAGAATGAACCTGTGACCAAACACGAGCCCTGCGGAATGGGTGAAGTCGCGAATATGGGGTTGGGCACTGTAGTGGCACCAGCAGCAGATTGTCCGCTCGACACATTGTAGATTGTTTCAAACGCCCAAAACCCTTGTGGCTTATTCGCATTCACGACCACCGTGCTGTCTTTGATTTTGAATGAACTCAGGTAGGTGTTATAGCCGATAAATGATGCCAAGGTGGCATTCAAATCGTAATTGGTGCCATTTAAACTATACCTGAAGTCGATTTCGTAATTCTGGTAAGCGAGCGACACGCGGAGCCAATCATATGTACCCGGGGCCACACCCTTCAGAGGCATGCTGTAGAAGGTTTCGTTGTTGCCGACCGGGTTTGATTTGGAAAAATCGATGGCCGTGGCACCACCAGCGGTTGTTTCCGCGTTATGGTACAAAACCGCACCTTGCCCTATCTGCGTGAATTGATTGGGAGTAAGTTCGATATAATGGGCACTCATTTTGTTGAACCTTGGCGATTGCGCACCGTGGTTGGATGGCAAAGCGGATGGATTACCCAAGTTATCGAGCCGTACCTGCGTGGAGTCGAATACGAACTTAAACACCAACCGAGGTTCTTTGGGAGCAGGTGTATTGGATGAGTCGTCCTTGCAGCCATTGAACAGTAATGGAAAAATGAAGGCAATTAGTAAAGAGATGCGAATAGGGTTCATTAACGCCGGGGATTTGTAGTTAAGTGTAAATTTAAGAATCTGTGATAAAAAGTTCAAAATTGCTGATGAGCCAATCATCCAAAAACAAAATTGTTCGGTTTATATTTGATGTGCCATGAAAATTTCAACGGTCCTTTTGATGTTATGTTGTTACCCAACATTTAATTACGCTCAAGTTGACACCGTTTTCAAGCGATTCACATTGGCTCAAACAGACGAGGGTGTCTTGGTTGATTTCACCATGTTTGCAGGAGCCACTTGCAACGGCATCCGCCTCGAGCGCACCACTGATTACCTTGCTTTCACCACCATCCACGAGTTCGTAGGAGTTTGCGGAAGCACTGCCGGAGAGACCAACTACCAATTCACCGATTCCGACCCTGTCACAAATAAAATCTCCCACTATCGACTTGATGCCGGATTGCAAGGTTTATATTCTGATTTCCGTTCAATCACCTACATCGATTACGGCAACTCTGGACTTGCCGTTTTTCCAAATCCTTGCAGCCAAAACTGCACTTGGTATATTGACAACCCCACCGATGCGGTATTCGAATGCTTTCTGATGGATGCCGTTGGAAGATTGATTCTACGCGAAACTATCATAGGAAATATGTGGCAACCCGAAACAGAATCGCTACCGCAAGGGTTTTATTATTATCAAATTCGCCAACAAACCGAATTGAAATTCACGGGTAAAACACTGATTAACAAACCCTAGCACCCAAATCGAGTGAATTGATTAATTTCGCCTCATCAAAATCCAATATCTTCTCGTTATGGCCCAAGATCGCTTTCAAGCCCCTGATTACTTTCAAATGGATGAACTGCTCACCGACGAGCACAAGCTGATTCGCGACACGGTTCGGTCGTGGGTGAAAAAGGAAGTGTCGCCCATCATTGAAGACGCCTGCCAGAAATGCGAGTTCCCATCCCACTTGATCAAAGGGCTTGCTGAAGTCGGTGCATTCGGACCTTACATTCCTGTAGAATACGGTGGCGGCGGATTGGATCAAATCTCCTACGGACTCATCATGCAGGAGTTGGAGCGCGGCGACAGCGGCATCCGTTCAACGGCATCTGTTCAAAGCTCATTGGTGATGTACCCCATTTACACGTACGGCTCCGAAGAGCAACGCAAAAAATATCTACCCAAACTTGCCTCTGGCGAGTGGATGGGTTGTTTTGGCCTAACAGAACCAGACCATGGTTCGAACCCCGGTGGCATGGTGACCAACATCAAGGACAAAGGCGATCATTATTTGCTCAATGGTGCCAAGATGTGGATCAGTAATGCTCCGTTTGCACAGGTAGCCGTGGTGTGGGCGAAAGACGAAGAAGGTGTGATCCGCGGTGTGATTGTGGAGCGTGGCATGAAAGGATTCACTACACCTGAAACACATAACAAATGGTCGTTGCGTGCTTCTGCCACTGGCGAATTGGTGTTCGACAATGTAGAAGTTCCTAAAGAGAATCTGCTGCCCAACGTGAAAGGATTGAAAGGCCCATTGGGATGTTTGAATTCTGCTCGTTATGGCATCTCATGGGGAGCCATTGGTGCAGCCATGGATTGCTACGACTCCGCATTGCGTTACTCGAAAGAGCGTATGCAGTTTGGTCGACCCATCGGCGGGTTCCAGTTACAGCAGAAGAAGTTGGCTGAGATGATCACCGAAATCACAAAGGCGCAATTGCTAACATGGCGATTGGGTGTTTTGAAAAATGAAAACCGCGCCACGCCGGCACAGATCTCCATGGCCAAGCGCAACAATGTCAACATGGCGTTGGAGATTGCTCGTGAAGCACGCCAGATACACGGCGGCATGGGCATAACAGGCGAATATCCAATCATGCGTCACATGATGAACCTCGAGTCGGTTGTGACCTACGAGGGAACGCATGATATCCACTTGTTGATTACCGGTATGGATATCACTGGAGAGAATGCGTTTACGTGAAATGGGGTAACTGGTGACCGGTGACCGGTGACCGGTGACCGATAGCTAAGGTTAAAATAATAAGATAGAACGCTGATAGGACGGATGAAACGGATTGTCGCGGATTGTATCTATTCAAAAAATCAAATCTGTGCAAATCAGCGTTGACCTGAATTTATCGAAGGGCGACAGCTCTAAATCCGTATTCAGTTAAGTTTATCTGCAACTGTCGTAGTCTATTGTTTGGAATACCCGAAGATTTTGAATCGGACTTTTTCGATCCATTTTTCACCAATTCACTAATGACTAATGACCAATCACCACCACCATCTCCCCTCTAGGCTCAGTGGTATTGAAATGCGTTAGCACTTCGGTAGCGGTTCCACGGATGGTTTGTTCGTGCAGCTTGGTTAGTTCGCGGGATACGGACACGCGGCGATCGGGACCGAAAAATTCGACGATTTGTTCGAGTGTTTTGATGATGCGGTGAGGGGATTCGTAAAGCACCACGGTTTCTTCCATCTGCGCCAACAATTGTAAGCGCGTTTGGCGTCCTTTCTTCACCGGCAAGAATCCTTCGAAATGGAATCGGTCGCAAGGCATTCCTGAGATGACCAACGCAGGCACGAAGGCCGTTGGTCCAGGTAGGCATTCTACATGACAATCCGCCTTTAGCGATTCACGCACCAACAAAAATCCTGGATCGGAAATGCCTGGTGTACCGGCATCACTCACTAATACAACCGCATTGCCTGCTTGAATCAATCGCACCACTTCAGGCGCCGACTGGTGTTCATTGTGCTGGTGATGAGCCATCACTTTCTTATCGATGCCTAAATGCTGCAAGAGCACCCTGGAGGTACGTGTGTCCTCTGCAAAAATCATATCGGCCTCCTTCAGGTACCGGATGGCTCGCAGTGTGATGTCTTCAAGGTTGCCAAGGGGCGTTGGCACTAAATACAGTCCTGGTTCAAGCATAGTTAACGGCTAAAATAACCACTTAATCAGGATGCGGACGCGAAACCTGAACATTTGATTTAAAATCCGATTATCAAACAATCATTAAACTTTCATTTAATTGTATTTCATAGGATTAAATACAAGTTGAAGATTTATTTAATTTGACTAAAATGGATAATTGTAATGGCTCCAACGGAAAATTCTGTTTAAGTTTGTACATTCAAATTATCATCCTTCAAACACAAACCATGAACAAACTCTACAAAACCCTAGCACTTGCGGTATTAATGCTTGCATCCGTATGCAATGTAAACGCCCAAATGTTCTGTCAGGCAGGCTTCGTTTACTCCGTTGGCTCCACCAACCCAAACGGTACACAGGTGCAGTTCTTCGACTCGTCCTTCGTCTCTTCCGGCAACATCACCGGCTATTCGTGGACCTTTGGAAACGGCCTCACCTCCACACAACAAAACCCGGTAACTGCATTCGCTCCTGGAATTTACTATGTATGCCTCACCATAACAACCGGACCAATTGCATGCTCCTCGCAGTATTGCGATACGCTCGTGATCGGAAACACGTTGCCATGCAACTCCAACTTCCAGGCATTTGTCCAATCGGGCAGTGCATCCTTTTACCCGGCGGTCACCAGTGGCGCCACCTACCTGTGGAACTTCGGTGATGGAACCACCTCCACCCAAATGCAACCCAACCACGCCTATGCCACTCCCGGCGTTTACAATGTTTGCCTATCCATCGCTTACGGTGGTGCCACATGCACTAGCTGCCAGACCATCACCATTGCGGCCAGCTCCAACTGCACTGCATCCTTTCAAGCATTTCCCGATTCAACCGGATCTATTTACTTCCAAAACACTTCTACCGGCACGGGGCTGTCCTATGCATGGACCTTCAGCAATGGCGCATCTTCAAGCGTACAAAACCCATATATCAACTTTGGTACCCCAGGATGGTATTATGCCTGCTTGAACATTTACAACAGTGCACAATCCTGCTCTGACACCTATTGCGATTCCATTTATTTTGCGGGTTCTGGAGGATTGCCCTGTGATGCAAACTTCTCTTATCAGTCATCACCTGCAGGTGGTTACTTGTTCACCCCCACCGGCAACGGCAACGTTTCTTGGTCATGGAACTTTGGCGATGGCACCACATCATCATTGGCCAACCCCAACCACGTTTATGCTCAAGGCGGAACCTACCAAGTTATTTTGACCGTTGTTAATTCAGCCGGCTTAAGCTGCACCAGTTTGCAAACCATTGTTGTGGGTAACACCCTCAGCTGTAGCGCCAACTTCGCCATATACCCGGATTCAACCCAACAGCACACATATATCGGTGTGAACCTTGCTTATGGCAACGGGCCATTGACCTACACATGGACATGGGGCGATGGCACTTCCAGCACTGGTGCATACCCTAGTCACACATATGCCGGCCCAGGCACCTACACTATTTGCTTGTTTATTGCCGATGCGAATGGTTGCACCGACAGCACTTGCTATTCCTTCTCCTTGCTCCGTATGCAGAGCGGAGTGCCCATCACCATCAACGTTGTACCCAACAACACAGGTGTTGCTGAAAGCATCTCCAATAAGGAGGTGACTGTTTTCCCGGTTCCTGCCCGTGATCAGGTTCAAATCCGTTTCACGGCCCAAAAACAAGAAGTGATCAATGTTCGCCTGATGGATTTGGCAGGTCGTTTAGTATTCACATCCCCACAGTCCACCTTGGATGCTGGAGAACATACCTTAACCGTCCCACTAAATGACATTCCCAGCGGTGCCTATGTGGTAGAAATAAACGGGACAACCTTCAGCAATCGTCAAAGACTGATTATTGAGTAATTGAATATCAATTCATTGCACTACAAAAGCCTCCGAGTTTCGGGGGCTTTTTTGTTAGGAATTTACATTCGAAAAACAGGACAAAACAAAACCAATATCCAGGTGTTTACAAGTGTGTTGAAAAGCCGTACCTTTGCACCCTAATTCGCTAACTATCAAATAATCCATGATAACCGTAACTGACAAAGCCAAAGAAAAACTGGTTGCTTTGAGGGCTGAGGGCAATCACCCTGATGAGGCCTTCGTTCGCGTAGGCGTGGCCGGTGGCGGATGCTCTGGACTCACCTACGTACTCGACTTCGATACTATTCAGAAACCAGAAGACAAGGTTTTTGAAGATAAGGGTGTGAAGATCGTATGTGATAAAAAAAGCTTCCTGTATCTCATCGGCACACAATTGGAATTCACCGATGGACTCAACGGAAAAGGATTTGTGTTTAACAATCCTAATGCTACTCGCACGTGTGGGTGTGGAGAGAGCTTCGCTGTTTAAAAAAATTTGAATCAAACCTTTGAATCAGTCTAAATAAAAAGAGATGTCAGACGACCAGAAAATATTGGATGAAATTGCCTCCTCGGAATACAAGTGGGGCTTTGTGTCCGATATAGAAGCAGAGAACGCGCCGAAAGGATTGAATGAAGACATAGTAAGATTCATCTCCGCCAAGAAAAACGAGCCAGCATGGTTGCTTGAATGGCGATTGAAAGCGTTTCGCCAATGGCAAAACATGGTTGAGCCCACATGGCCCAATGTGCAATACCCAAAAGTGGATTTTCAGGATATCATTTATTACTCCGCACCCAAGCCAAAAAAGCAATTGGAAAGCTTGGATGAACTGGATCCTGAGATCAAAGCCACATTCGACAAATTGGGTATCTCTCTTGAAGAACAAAAGCGATTGGCCAACGTTGCTGTTGATGCGGTCATCGACAGTGTATCAGTAAAAACCACGTTTCGCGAAGAACTCTCCAAGCAAGGCATCATCTTCTGCTCATTCAGTGAAGCCGTGCAAGAACATCCTGACTTGATCAAGGAGTACCTTGGTTCCGTGGTTCCTCCCACTGATAATTTCTATGCTGCATTGAACTCTGCCGTGTTCAGCGACGGATCCTTCTGCTACATTCCGAAAGGTGTGCGTTGTCCCATGGAACTCTCCACTTACTTCCGCATCAACTCCGCGGGAACCGGACAATTTGAACGTACGCTTATTGTTGCAGACGAAGGCGCTTATGTTAGTTACCTCGAAGGATGCACGGCACCGATGCGCGACGAGAATCAGTTGCACGCAGCTGTCGTCGAGATTGTATCACACAAAGACGCACAGGTGAAATATTCCACCGTACAGAACTGGTATCCCGGAGACAAGGAAGGTAAAGGTGGCATCTTCAATTTCGTAACCAAGCGTGGCATTTGTCTGGGCAACAATTCCAAGATTTCATGGACGCAAGTGGAAACCGGATCCGCCGTTACTTGGAAATATCCGAGTGTGATTCTTAAAGGCGACAACTCCATTGGAGAATTTTATTCCGTTGCCGTCACCAACAACATGCAGCAGGCCGATACAGGAACCAAGATGATCCACATCGGCAAAAACACCCGTAGCACCATCATCTCTAAGGGCATCAGCGGTGGCAAAAGTCACAACAGCTACCGCGGCCTGGTGAAGATCAATAAAAATGCCGTAAGTGCCCGTAACTTCAGTCAGTGCGACAGCTTACTGCTCGGCGACCGTTGCGGAGCTCACACGTTCCCATACATTGAAGTACATAACAAGACCGCCAAAGTGGAGCATGAAGCCACCACCTCCAAAGTGGGCGAAGACCAAATCTTTTATTGCAACCAGCGAGGCATCGCCACCGAAGACGCCATCGGTCTCATCGTGAACGGCTATTGCAAAGAAGTGTTCAACCAACTACCCATGGAGTTCGCCGTAGAAGCTCAGAAATT
>Ga0315906_10009853_pt1 | contig 11302 bp, 9 predicted proteins | sample LakEriMetagenome_4_FD_203526 | JGI IMG/M metagenome (GOLD analysis project Ga0315906, IMG submission 203526) | Freshwater fungal communities from buoy surface, Lake Erie, Ohio, United States - Buoy 2 MA122 | ecosystem: Environmental > Aquatic > Freshwater > Lake > Lake biofilm | place: USA: Lake... | reverse complement strand
CGTCCAACAAACCTGGGATTGCAAAAGGTGTGCTCGTAGGAGGTAATCTGAAAACACTTGAATCTATTGCTTCTGGCGAAAGTGCCTTAAAAACACGCAATAAAATTTTATTTCTGGAGGATATTGGAGAATATATGTACAGCATTGATCGATCTTTATGGAGTCTCAAACGAAGCGGGATGCTGGAACATTTAGCCGGATTAATTATTGGTGGATTTAAAGTGAAGCCCGATGAGGATCCGGATGCTGTGTTCGGAAAACCGCTGACAGAAATCGTACTTGAAAAAACAGAAGGATGTTTCTATCCGGTATGTTTTGATTTTCCGGTTGGACATCAAAAAAATAATTTTGCACTAAAATGCGGCATTGAACATACCTTAACGATTCAACCAAACAATTGCACCTTAAAAGAAATCTAATATGAAAATTTTACAACCTTCCTCTTTAAAAAAAGGAGACATAATAGCCATTACATGTCCTGCCGGATATCTTGATCCTGCTAAGACACGAAAATGCATTCAAACTTTACAGCAATGGGGTTATCAGGTATTGGTAGGTAATACCCTAAAGGGAAAATCAAAAAATTATTTCAGTGCTTCAGATGAAGAAAGGGTCAATGAATTACAAGCGATGCTGGATGCGCCGGAAATAAAAGCTATTTTATGTGGAAGAGGGGGATATGGAATTTCAAGAATCATTGACGCTTTAGATTTTAAGAAATTCAAAAAAAATCCAAAGTGGGTGATTGGATTCAGTGATATTACCTTACTACATGCTCACGTACATCAACAGTGTAACATTGCCAGCATTCATGCCCCCATGGCTGCAGCATTTAATGAGAAGAATAATCAATACTTACTTTCTTTACAAAATGCGCTTGCCGGGAAATACAGCTGTTACGAGACAAAAAAGCACCGCCTGAACCGCAAAGGCAAAGGAGAAGGCTTGATTGTGGGTGGTAATCTGGCATTGATAACTCATGCTATCGGAACACCTTCTGCACTAAAAACAAAAAATAAAATCCTATTTATTGAAGATATCGGCGAGCACATTTATCAGATTGACCGAATGATGGTGCAACTCAAAAGAAGCGGAATGCTTGCGAATCTTGCAGGATTAATTGTAGGACATTTCACCGATATAAAAGATACGGAAAGACCATTTGGCAAAACTGTATATCAAACCATCAAAGAGCATGTGGATGAATATGCATATCCCGTATGTTTTGGTTTTCCTGTAGGTCATGAAAAAGAAAATCTGGCTTTGAAGATTGGATCAACTTATACGCTGAAAGTGGAAAAGAATAGGGTAATGTTATCAGAGTAACATCCCCTTTTGGTTTTGACTTTTACCCTTTGACTTTTTCTTACTCAAACGGCTTTAGTTTTTTAAAATGCTCATTCGACTTCCGCAAGAATGCGCTCCCCTGTTTAAACGACCAGTAAGGAAATCCGTTTTGATGATTGTATTTGCTGATTTCGTAAAGCGCGTTCCAGTGACGAAGAATTTCACGATAGGCGCTCCATAAAGAAATTCCTGCATCATAGATATGGTTAGGCTCTGCTCCGGATCCGTTGTATTCCAAAATATAAAAGTTTTTACCGGCCTTTAAATCTTCTACAGATTTTGTCTTGATATCATAACGCCCGTAATAAAAATGCGGCACCTGGCTATGTAAGTCGTCAAATACTTTATGTAACGCATTATCAATCTCATGCTTCAGAGAAATAAAACGTGCACCCCGGTTGTGGTTGCCGGCATAAGACAGATAATACTTTTCGCCATTTTGTAGAACATGCTCAAAAAGATGCCCATGCTTACGACGTAATTCTTGCATACGTAATATTGCTTTGGGATTGGCTTTAATGAGCGTATGTATCGCATCGGTACCATTACCAGTAATATGCAACAATTCTTTCGCGAAAAAACCACTTACCGTTCCTTTATCAGCAGCAGGATGCCTGTAATAAAAAACACTTACCTCCAATGGCAGATCAATTAATTCCTGAATCAAATACATTGCAGGAATTTGCTGATGATACGCTGCAAGGTGCTCTGAATTATCAATTTTCCGAAACAGGACACCTTTCATTCCAACATCCGGCTTTGCTATAAATGGATAAGAAATCTTTGCCTCCCGTAAAAGGTCTTCAACCATTTGTAAAGACATCGCGGGTTCTATATAAATCGTTTTCGGAATCAAATATGAAGGCAACTGCGCATAGATCTCCCTTTTCCCTTCTCCCTCAAAACCTCCGAAAGCAATCGTTGGATTGGAAGGTGTAAAAAACCAGATCGCCCGACTCTTTATCATATACCACAACCAGAACACACTAATTGGGAAATATATAATCTGAAATGGCCACAGCTCCCAATTCGTCAGTCTTTGTATTTTATTCCTAAGCATCGGCTCAAAGATAATTGAGGATGGTCAAAAGTTCATAAAATGTAATAGCGATTCATTAACCGTTTTACATTAGTTTTGAAAAAAATCTGTTGCATGCATATACCATCGATGGCTGAAATGATGGCCAATAATGAACAACCGGAAATTCTTTTTTGGGTAGGTTGTGCCGGAAGTTTTGATCAGCGCGCACAAAAAGTAACGAAAGCTTTTGCGTTAATTCTGAATGAAGCAGGAATAAAGTTTGCCATCATGGGTAAAGAAGAGATGTGTACCGGTGATCCGGCAAGAAGATCAGGCAATGAATTTTTATTTCAAATGATGGCCTATAATAATATCCAGTTATTGAATAATTATGGCATCAAAAAAATAGTAACTACATGTCCGCATTGCTTCAATACATTAAAGAATGAATACCCAGCTCTTGGCGGAAATTACGAAGTGATACATCATACAACCTTATTGCAGGAACTCATCAATGACGGAAAAATAAAACTCAAAGAAGGCGGCACATTTAAAGGAAAAAGAATTACGTATCATGATAGCTGTTACCTTGGCAGAGCCAATAATATTTATGAAGCGCCCAGACAAGTACTGGAACTCCTCGATGCTGAACTTGTAGAAATGAAACGATGCAGAACGAATGGATTGTGTTGTGGGGCTGGAGGAGCACAAATGTTTAAGGAAGAAGAAAAAGGCGAAACCCGCGTCAATTGGGAAAGAGCAAATGAAGCTGTTGAAACAGGCGCCAGTGTTATTGCAGCAGCCTGTCCTTTTTGCAATACCATGATGACTGACGGAATGAAAGTCGCAGGTAAAGAAGAAAGTATTCAGGTATTGGATGTGGCGGAATTGGTGGCGGAAAGCTTAAAACGTTAGCGCTTTTTAATTTTAAGTTTTAACTTTCAAGTTATCAAGTGCTTCATTAAACTCCCTCCAGATATTTTGTGTAATCTCTGCAGCGGGAAGAATATCATCCAGCAATGCACTCACCTGTCCTATCTCTAATTCACCTTCTTCCATATCGCCTTCAAACATTCCTTTTTTAGCACGCGCTCTTCCCAATAGTTGCAGAAGTTCCTCTGTCGTCGCACCACGATTTTCAGCTGCTTGTACCTTTTGATAAAAATCATTTTTCAATAAGCGTACAGGAGCAAGTTGTTTGAGCATGAGTTTCGTATCACCCTCTGCACTATTTATAACGGCCTCTTTAAATTTAATGTGACTACTGGCTTCGTCACTGGCAACATATCGGGAACCTATTTGTACTGCTTGCGCTCCCAACACCATCGCCGCCAGCATTTGTCTGCCCGTAGCAATACCCCCTGCCGCAATAACAGGTATATCTACTGCCTTGCATACAGCAGGTATTAATACCATAGTGGTTGTCTCCTCTCTCCCATTATGCCCCCCGGCTTCAAAGCCTTCGGCTACCACAGCATCACATCCTGCTTCCTGCGCCTTAACGGCAAACTTGCTGCTACTCACTACATGTACCACTTTGATGCCATGATCCTTCAAAACAGGCGCCCATACTTTAGGATTTCCTGCGCTCGTAAAAACAATCGGTACTTTTTCATCTATAATCGTTTGTATATGCTTGTCGATATCCGGATACAACATAGGGACATTGACAGCAAAAGGACGGGAAGTTGCCTCCTTGCATTTGAGAATATGTTCTTTCAATACATCCGGGTACATACTCCCGCTTCCAATAATACCCAAAGCACCTGCATTACTAACGGCAGCGGCTAAACGCCATCCGCTGGCCCATATCATACCTGCTTGTATCACAGGCATATCAATGCCAAATAAACGTGTTATTGAATTTTGAAACATAATGACAAGTTAATCGATAATGATAAAATAACAAGGTAATCAACCCAGATGAATTTCTGTATTATCGCCGATATTCAGACTTCTGCTTTCTCCTTTCACTTCCGTATCGCTGCCAATAAGACTTTGCTCGAGTACAATATCAAACAAATCGGCGTAGGCACCAATAATAGATTCTTTTATGATTGAATGGCTGATGGTTGTATTTTCACCCACTGATACATTGGGACCGATGATGGAATTTTTTATTTCACAATTTTTGCCAATACTTACCGGCGGCACAATAATTACATTATCAAATTGCTGATCATCAGTAACGGAATTGCCAAACTTTTTCAGAAGCGTAGCATTGGATTCAAGCAAAGATTCCTTGTTGCCACAATCAAACCAATTCAGCACTTTCAAAGCACCAAACTGCGTACCTTTTACAATCATACATTCAATGGCATCAGTAAGATGAAACTCATCACAACTCTTCAGCCCTTCTTTTAAGTTATTTTCAAGGCATTCAAACAAAATAGAGGATTCTTTAATTTTATACACCCCCACAAGCGCCATATTGCTTTTAGGTATTTGCGGTTTTTCAATTACACGCGTAATCCATCCGTCTTCATCCATTTCAGCCACTCCAAAATGACGCGGATCATCTACTGCTTTCACCCCTAATATAGAATGCGGCGATTCAACAATCTGGCGAATATCATATTCGCAAATGGTATCCCCTAATACAATAATTAATTCATCTCCTTCAACAGAAGAACGTGTGAGAGAAATTGCATGTCCCAATCCCAGTCGATCGTTCTGATAAATAAAAGTTGATTGAATTTGCGGATAATGATCCTGTACGTAATCCTGAATTTTATCGCCCAAATACCCTAATACAAAAACGAAATCCTGAACTCCAGCATCTCTTAATTGATCAATAATAATAGAAAGTACAGTTTTCCCTGCAATAGGAATGAGTGCTTTGGGTTGGGTATATGTATGTGGACGCAGCTTAGTACCTGCACCTGCCACCGGAATAATTGCTTTCATTAAAATATGCTTTATTCAAACCCATAATTTGTAAAATATATAGAGTTGAAGATTGGTCAGTTCTGTTTGCGACTATCGAAAGTAGCGATTTTTAGTAAGATATAAAATGATCTTTATCCATAGATGTTTATAAAAACTCTAAACAGCATTACAATACTAGCTGTATGAGACTTATTTTTGCATGCATTTTTAAAAACAATTATTATGTATAAGGATAGCGCTATTTTCAACTTGTTGGGGAAAGAGTTAGAAAGACAAAGAACGGGCATTGAATTGATTGCCTCGGAAAATTTCACTTCTCTTGAGGTAATGAAAGCCATGGGCAGCGTTGCCACCAATAAATATGCTGAAGGTTATCCCGGAAGAAGATATTATGGAGGATGTGAAGTAGTGGATGAAATTGAAACACTGGCTATTGAAAGACTTAAAAAAGTTTTTAATGCCAGTTGGGCTAATGTTCAGCCGCATAGTGGCGCCCAGGCAAATACAGCCGTTTTTCTTGCTTGTCTTAAACCCGGAGATGCTATTCTGGGTCTTGATTTAAGTATGGGCGGACATTTAACTCATGGTAGCCCGGCCAACTTCAGCGGCAAGACTTATCGCGCATTTTTTTATAGTGTAGACAAAGAGACCGGACTGGTAAATTATGAAGAACTGGAGCGAGTAGCCAGAGCAGAGAAACCAAAGATGATTATTTGTGGGGCTTCGGCCTATAGCCGCGACTGGGATTATAAGAGAATACGTGCTGTAGCAGATGAAATTGGGGCGCTTGTATTGGCAGACATTGCACACCCTGCGGGATTGATTGCAGCAGGATTATTAAATGACCCTTTTGAATATTGCCACATCGTAACCTCTACAACACATAAAACATTAAGAGGACCCAGAGGAGGTATTATTGCTTTAAGAAATGATTTTGAAAACACATGGGGCGTTAAAGATCCAAAGGGTAATCTGAGAACGATGAGCCAATTGCTGGATTTGGCAGTTTTCCCAGGTATGCAAGGCGGTCCGCTGGAGCATGTGATTGCTGCAAAAGCAGTGGCATTCGGAGAAATATTAACCGACGATTTTAAAGCATACGGCAAACAAATCATTGCCAATGCACAGGCTATGGCCAAAGCATTAGTTGATAAAGGATACCAACTGATCAGTAACGGCACCGACAATCATTTAATGCTGATTGATCTGCGCAACAAAAACATTACCGGTAAGAAAGCACAGGAAACGCTGGACAGAGCGCATATTACGCTAAATAAAAATGCGGTACCTTACGATGATAAGTCACCTTTTGTTACCAGCGGTATTCGTATTGGTGTGCCAGCTATTACGACACGTGGAATGAAAGAAAAAGATATGCCCGTAATTGCTGATCTAATCGACCGAGTGCTGATAAACGCGGATGACGAGAAAGTGGTTATGGCTGTAAAAGCAGAAGTGAATGCGTTTATGCAGGCGTTTCCGTTGTATCCGGAGTTGTAAGTTGATGGTTGTAGGTTGTAAGTTCCAACTGGCGCAGGTCTCCCGACCTGTGCCTAATTGTTACTCATCCGTAAAGTATTATTGTTACTTTAATGTGATATTAATTATTATTTTTTGGCCACATTGAATGCTGAGGCATTTCTTTGTCATTACTACAAAGAAAGTAACCAAAGAAAAATCTAGGCAAACCCGATCGCTCCGCGCGTTCTGCCTTGCCTACGCCACACATTGCGTGTATGTTTATAAAAAGTATTTAGTACAATAATATAGAATCTAATATTTAAATTTTCTCAATGATCCAACGCATTCAAAGTTTATGGCTATTACTGACTGCTGGTTGCAGTGCTGGAGCCATATTATTACCGTTTTATGCAGGCAACACTTCTGACAATCTTTACCGGCAATTAAACGGTCAATCTCATTTTCACTTGCTGATTCTTTGTGTAGCGGTAGGTATTAGTAGCCTGACTTCCGTCTTTCTTTATAAAACCAGAAAGCGTCAGATGCAGGTCGTATTGCTGGCGATGATACTGCAATTGCTCAATATCTTTTTATTCATTCAGAAAGCCAATGCTTTTGTGGATGGTACTTATAGTTTGGGTTCCATCTTCAGTTTTGTTATACCTGTTCTTTTAATACTTGCGATTATTGGGATTAGAAAAGATGAGAGACTGATCAGGAGTATGGACAGGCTCAGATAGATTGTTGAAAGTTAAAAGTTGAAGGCATTGCTGTCCGGTTAAATTTTAAAATTATTTACTGGCGCAGCGTCTCCAGACCTGTGCCGACGTGTTACTCACCCGTAAAATTTTATTGTTACTTTAATGTGATATTAATTATTGTTTTTTAGCCACATTGAATGCTACGCTATTTCTTTGTCATTGCTACAAAGAAAGTCAGTACCGTCATCCTGAGCGTAAGCGAATAAGTCCCGATTAATCGGGAGGATCTCGATATTCAATGCTTTGCAAAATGAGATGTTTCGCTGGCGCTCAACATGACGTCCTTTGCGCTCTTTGCCTCTTTTTACCTTTGCGTGAAAAAATTAAACATCAAAAGGGATAATTATTTATTAAAATCTTTACATTTTATTTTTTATCCGGAAAGCAGTTGGTTGAGAATTATAGATAGTTAATTTTTGATCACCGATTGTGTATGCACGGTCGTTCCTTTACCATCTACTATTCTCAGGAAATAAACACCATTGGATAAATTGCTAACATCCATCGTCTGTGCATTTGCCGACTGAATATTTCTTGTCTCAAGGAGCACTCCATTTTTATGATACAATTGCACCTGCGAACCTTGATTTAATCCTCCTTTAGCGTAAATGGTAATTTTGTCTTTGGCAGGATTAGGGTAAATATTATAAGAAGATAAATATTGACTATTCACATCAACATTTACAATATCAGAGTAAGAAAATTCTCCACTCAAATCAATTTGCTTCAAACGATACATATTTTTTCCGGAAAGTGGTTGCCTGTCGGAAAAACTATAATTTGTTACCGTTCTGTCACCGCCAGTAGATTTCACAGACCCGATTTTACGCCAATTGGTTCCGTTATCACTACGTTCGATTTCGAAAGAACTGCTGTTGTATTCATGGGTGGTAACCCAGGATAAATCAATTCTATTGTAATCCAACATCTTACCAGTAAAGGTCGTCAGGATAACAGGCAGTGCACCATTGCCCTGGCATCCCAATGGATTTGTTCCACAACCATCATTAAAATAGTAGGGACCAGGGACATCATTATTATTATCTCTCCAAACAACTTTTGATCCTATTTGAATAAGCTCTGCATTACCACCCCTAGAATTAATTAAACCGCCAGTCCATACCTGTATAGCACTTTGACAACCCAATTCCAGTTTGCCAGAAGGGTTCTGGTCAAAATCTAAGGTGCCGCATACGAAAATAAAGAGCCGCGGCATTGTAGTTTCATCTACGGGACAAATAGTTGTAGAATTTCCGGCGATGGGATATGGCTTTCCACTAACATAGACAGTCCTACCAGCCGGAATACAAACGATATCCATATTCCTTGGAACAGTTCCATTATTCCAAGTTGAACCATCACTCCAAGATCCATTTCTTTCAGGCCATTTTGTACAACTAACACCCGGCATTAAAGTTGGGGTACTACACGTAGGCTTTAATAAGAAAGAAAAAGGCCAGCTGGCGGTAGGTGTAGGAACATAATAGGTAAAACCTGGCATTGTAACGGTTACAGCTTTTACTACTTCTACATTACCGGATGCTCCTGCACCAACTACTGCAATAATTGTAGTAGAATTTACTATGGTAAATGAACTCGCTGCTACTCCATTGAATCGAACAGCAGTAACCCCATTCAAATTTGTTCCAGTAATCGTAACATGCGTGCCCGTTGTAGCAGATGTTGGGAAAAAGGATGTAATAGTCTGAGCTGACACTACAATGGCGTTAAAAGCCAAAAGCAATAAGAATAAAATTGAAAATCTCATAAAAAAATTTAAGGTTTACGGATATATATCTGTTGGCTTTTTATGAGGATAAAGGGTTGGATTAATGGCAGGTAATAACTTTGGATGTTTTTTTTAGATTACTTTTACAAAAGTAAGTGAAAACCCTTAACGGTCAAAGCTTTTGCCTGATTTTTTTTATAATTACCCTTGCAAAACCCGCTTACAAGTAAGCTTTTATTCGGCTTTCTTTTGATTTATGGATTCCGGAAGGTGTGCCCACAAAGACCAAATTCCCTCCCCCGTCGCCGGCCTCAGGACCCAGCTCAATGACCCAATCAGCCCTTTTGATCACATCGGTATTATGTTCCACTACAATTACTGAATGTCCTTTTTCAATCAGCGCATTAAAACTGTTCAGCAACTTGGATATATCATGAAAATGCAAGCCCGTAGTAGGCTCATCAAAAATGAAAAGAATCTTTCCCTGCCCACTTCCCCTGCCCAGAAAAGAAGCCAGCTTCACACGCTGCGCTTCACCCCCACTCAGTGTATCACTGCTTTGTCCGAGTTTCACATAACCCAAGCCCACTTCTTGCAGTGGGGTAAGCTTTTGAACCAACTCTTTTTCTGATCTAAAAAAATCCAATGCTTCATCAATACTCATATCCAACACTTCATGAATATTCTTTCCATTATATTGCACCTCCAGCACTTCCTCTTTAAATCTTTTGCCATTACACACCTCACAAGTAAGATGTACATCGGCCAGAAACTGCATCTCCACTATCTGCTCTCCTTCCCCCTTGCAGGCATCACATCTTCCCCCATCTACATTAAAAGAAAAATATCCAGGCTTATAACCACGTATTTTACTCAGCATCTGATCTGCGAATAAATGTCTGATCTCATCATATGCTTTAACATAGGTTACAGGATTGCTTCTGCTGCTTTTACCAATCGGATTTTGATCTACCATTTCCACTTGCACAAAAGCATCTAAATCTCCCGAAATATTTTTAAATAAACCCGGCTGCCCATCCGGATCTTTTTTGATTTTTTTTAAAGCCGGGTATAAAATTTGCTTTACCAGTGTGGTTTTCCCGCTTCCGCTTACACCACATACCACACAAAGCACATTCAATGGAAACAGGACATCAATTTGCTTCAGATTATGTTGCTGCGCACCTTCTACTTTAATTGATTTCGTCCAATTTCTGCAGGATGCCGGTACTGGAATTTGCTTCTTGCCACTTAGATACTGAGCCGTCAGACTATTTTTTTCCTGCATGATATCCGACATATTACCCTGTGCAATTAATTGTCCACCCAAATAACCCGCATAAGGTCCCATATCAAGAATATGGTCCGCTTCACGCATCATCATTTCGTCGTGCTCCACAACTACTACCGTATTACCAAGGTCGCGCAAGGATTTGAGTACTGAAATTAACTGCGCCGTATCTCTCGGATGCAAACCAATAGAAGGTTCATCTAAAATATATAACGAATCCGTTAGATTACTGCCCAGCATGCGGGTCAGCTGTATCCGCTGACTCTCTCCTCCGCTTAGTGTATTAGCATTGCGATGCAAAGTAAGATACCCTAAACCAACCGCCAGCAACGTATCAATACGTTGCCTTAACTCAATCAGTATTCTGGCTGCAAGCTCACGATCATATTCACTGATTATAAGTGCATCCAACCAGTCAGACAATGCTTGCACAGGCATATTACTTAAGGTGCCGATATGCGTCCCTCCTATCTTGACATATAATGCCTCTTTACGCAGACGTGATCCATTGCAGTCGGGACAAGTGGTGCGGCCACGATAACGACTCAGCATTACACGATACTGAACCTTATAAAGATTGGCTTCAACTTCTTTGAAAAAATGCTGAATACCATACGCTGTTCCAATACCTTCCCATAGCTGCTTGTATTGTTTGGCCGTGAGCTCAGCAACCGGTTTATGAATCGGAAATTTTTCTTTAGAGGCTGCTTTAACAAACTGCTCTCTCCACCAGCCAAGTTTCTCTCCTTTCCATGGAGCAACTGCACCTTCATATACGCTCAGGCTTCGGTCAGGAATAACAA
>Ga0315906_10009847_pt1 | contig 11305 bp, 10 predicted proteins | sample LakEriMetagenome_4_FD_203526 | JGI IMG/M metagenome (GOLD analysis project Ga0315906, IMG submission 203526) | Freshwater fungal communities from buoy surface, Lake Erie, Ohio, United States - Buoy 2 MA122 | ecosystem: Environmental > Aquatic > Freshwater > Lake > Lake biofilm | place: USA... | reverse complement strand
AAAGGTAAGTGCTTCACCTGAAATAACAAAAAAATGAACGCAATTATGGTGTTTCAGTTAGAAATTGTCCCTCCGGATACGCAACATCCTCTAAAAAAAGACCTTTCGCAGGGGCTGAAAAATCAGCAGAAGCAGGCTTTCCTCCTTTTAATACTGCCTCAAAGTCCCGAATCGCAAGGTTACCTCTTGCCGCTTTTACCATCGTCCCAACCAAAGCACGTACCATCCCTCTTAAAAAACGATTTGCCGCCACCTCATAATAAAGACAGACGTCTTTTTCAACCCATCTGCTATAAAGTATCTGACAATCGAATGTTTTAACCTGCGTATGTACTTTAGAAAATGCAATAAAATGCGAATGGCCCAAAACAAGCTCGGCACATTGATGTAAAACGGTAATGTCCATTTTAAAAGGCAAATACCAACCCCGATCATCCAGAAATGGATTTTTTTCTCTGTAAATACAATATCTGTAATGGCGAGATACCGCATCAAATCTTGCATGTGCATCGGGAGCTACCGGCAGAATATTTTTGATGACAATATCGGAAGGAAGAATAGCGTTTAGATTATAAATATGTTTTGAATCAAATACCTCCTCCGTATCAAAATGAAAGTAATTCCTGCGTGCATGTACACCGGCATCCGTTCTTGAAGAACCTGTTAACACAAAATCCTTTCTGAAAAAAATTTTAAACGCATCCTCCACTTTTTCCTGAACAGTTGCAGCATTCTCCTGTTTCTGAAAACCGCTGTAACCGGTTCCTTTGTAAGATAATTCAATGAAATAGCGTGGCATACTGTTATTCTGGAAGCAAAGCCTGAAAACGCTTTTTGTAATAAGGAGTGAGCATTGTGTTTTCAAGCGTATGAAAATTCTGAAAGTCTAGAACATATTTCATGGAAGCATCATAAAAGCGATACCGGCCTTCTTCTGAAAGAAAAAGAGCTGCCAGGTTTCGTATCTGCTCAGTCGTAAAACACATATTCTTGAAAAACTTTTGTACTTCGGCAACCATCTCCTCATCTTTCGACTGCTGAGCCATTTTTCTTCTTGCCTTCAGGAAGTCTTCATCCGTTGCTGCTTTTTTACAGATTGTATTTATAGCCGAATAGCTGCCAGTTAAAGAAACAGAGCCACTTTTATCATCTTCTTTCTTAACGGGACTATCTGCATGTTGAATTTTCTTTTCCTGAACTTCCTCTGTTGTAATTTGACTTAAAACAATTCCGGAATCTTTTAAAGGAAGAGTATTCATCTTTTGCATTAAACTGTCAGCTGTCTGTTTAGAGATATTCAATGACGAATCCTTCATATGCTGCACAACCAGAGAGGAGTCAGGCATAATTACAGGTGGTTCTTGATTGCCGTTTACTACAAAAGAAGTACTGTCAGCTACATTCAATTTGTTTTGTATCAAAGAAATATCTCTGACTGTTGTATCGGCTACAGGCATTGAATCCCTTGCTGCAATATTTATATCTAATATCGGATCTGTTAAAACTGCAGCGGAATCAACAACAACTACTTCTGCAGGTATAAAACCTCTTACTGTATCACTGGCAGACTGTTGTGTGCCAATTATAAAAACAACATTTGTTCCTTCTGCAACTTTTTCATTCGATTCAATCGTGATTCCCGACTTTGGAAAAACAGTTTTTGAAGAAACATCAACCGAAGAAATTGTAGAATCTTTCACCTCCTGTACCAATGTAGTACTATCCGTACTCTGAGCACTATTAAAATCAGTTACTTTCATATCAAGGCTTGCTGAAGAATCTACCGAAATACTTTTAGTCAAAGTAGAATCTATCTGTATTGATACAACAGGATCTGTCTTTTTAGGCTGTACACCAACATACTTAACGGTGGTATCCCTAGTAACAGCTGAAAGCATATTTGCAAAAGCATCATTTACCGGCTGATCATTTTTGATTACAGTTTTAGTGCCGGAATTTGTTTCGACCTCCATTGCATAAATAATAGAAGCGTCCTGAAAATCAAAAAGACCCCACCCTTTTTCTCCGAAAGATTTTATTAAAAATCCTTTGCCTCCATTTGTAACCGGCAAACGAAACAGCTGTTCCGGAGTTGAACCTCCCGGAAAACCAATATGAAAAAGCAAATCATTCTCCGGAAGCTTGCCGAGAATCAGGTATCCGGAAGCTGTTGAATTATAAATCTGATTATTGCGCTTCAAATAAAATGGAACCCCTTCTTCACTTTGAAGATAAATAAATGCTGTACGCTGCGCCTGAATTCCCTGATCTATAGAGAAAACTATTGCAAATACAAGAAAAAGCCGCAACAGAAAATGATTCATCTTTGAATGCTTAAAATCTTTTAAAATACTTCACTCATTTTATGGAGAGTAACTACTTTCCATTAAGGAGCAGTATTTGTTATGTGAACAAAACTAAAATTTTTATCCCTGCCTGCGACCATCTGTCAAAAATAATTAACAGTTTCCCGACCGGTGGTATCTTTGACGCCTTAACTTATATACAATGAGAATACACGCATTCCTATCCGCAATTTTGATTTTTTTATTACAAGTACCTGCATTTTCTCAAACAGAAACAGGGGAAGATCTAAGATGGAAGAGTATTTACAGAGAAACTCCAGAAAAAATTTTCTCTCTGAAACATACCCGCCTGGAAGCTTCTTTCGATATTCCCAATGCCAGGATGGACGGGAAAGTATGGATTTCTTTAAATCCGCATTTCTACAACCAAGATTCACTGCTGCTGGATGCAAAAGGGATGAAAATACGTGAAGTTTCAATTGTAAAAGGAACAAAGAAAAATAAACTCAATTATGCCTATGACCAAAAACAACTGAATATACGTCTAGACCGATCTTACAGCAAAGAAGAAACACTTACAATCTATATTGACTACACCGCACTTCCGAATGAATGGAAAACGGAGGGAAGTGCTGCCATCACAGATGCTAAAGGACTCTATTTTATCAACCCGAAAGGAGAAGAGAAGAATAAACCAACTCAGTTCTGGACTCAGGGCGAAACGGAAGCTACCAGTGTATGGTGCCCTACTATTGACCGGCCAAACCAAAAAACTACTAACGAAATACTGATGCGGGTGCCTTCAAAATGGGTTACATTAAGCAATGGAAAGCTGATTAAACAGACAATAAATGCTGACGGAACACGCACTGATCACTGGAAAATGGAACAGCCGCATGCCCCCTACCTCTTTTTCATGGGTGCCGGCGAAATGAGTGTGGTGAAAGATAACTGGAAAGGAAAAGAAGTTTCCTATTATGTTGAAAAAGAGTACGCTTCCGTAGCCCGTAAAATCTTTGGCAACACCCCGGAAATGATGACTTACTTTTCAAAAATCACTGGAGTGGAATACCCCTGGATTAAATATGCACAGTTTGTAGGGCGTGATTTTGTAAGTGGTGCAATGGAAAATACAACTGCAACACTTCATCAGGAAAGTGCGCAGCAGGATGCAAGAGAACTGCTAGACGGCAACCGCTGGGAAGGAACCATTGCACACGAATTATTTCACCAATGGTTTGGAGACCTCGTAACAACGGAAAGCTGGAGTAATCTTACCGTGAATGAGTCGTTTGCCAATTACAGCGAGTATCTCTGGGATGAATACAAATACGGGAAAGACAAAGCAGATGCAACCAATTATGAAGCGATGGCGGGCTATCTGCAAAGCGGAAGTGAAGAAAAAAATCTTGTACGGTTTTACTATAGCGATAAGGAAGACATGTTTGATGCCGTGAGCTACAACAAAGGCGGACGTATTTTACACATGTTAAGAAATTATATCGGCGATAGCGCCTTCTTTCGTTCTTTAAATGTATACATGAAGAATAATCAGTTCAAAGCTGCTGAAGCCCATCAATTAAGACTTGCTTTTGAAGAAGTAACCGGAAAAGACCTGAACTGGTTTTTCAACCAATGGTATTATGGAAGTGGACATCCGGATCTGGATATCACTTACAGCTACGATTCAAGCACAATGAAAGCAAGTGTTATTGTTCGTCAACTGCAAAAAGAAAAAATATTCCGTTTTCCCGTTGCCATTGACTTATACAACGGACAAATAAAATCGCGCTACAATGTATGGGTAAATAATCAGGCGGATACCTTCCATTTCACTGCTCAGAAAAAACCTGATCTAATCAATTTTGATGGAGAAAAAATTCTTTTGTGCACCAAAAAAGAAAATAAAACCGTAGACGAATATATTCACCAGTATAAGTATGCAGGAAAGTACCTCGACAGATTGGAAGCGATTGAATTTCTATCAAAAAGACAAACAAATACCAAAGCGCTTGAGCAATTAACACTGGCCCTAAACGACCCGTTCAGCGAACTCAGGAGAGAAGTATTGGGAAAATTAGATATGAAAAAAGCGAATGTGGTTTCTGCTTCAGAAACTGTAATTCTCAAAATAGCTGAGAGCGATCCGGATAGGCGCACCAAAGCAAAAGCGATCCAGCTTTTGGGTCAGTTAAAAAAGCCGGCTTATAAAACACTTTATGAAAAAGCATTAAATGATTCTTCATATTCTGTTAGCGGATCCGCACTGGGAGCACTTCAAAAAATAGATGAAGATGCAGCCTTAAAATTTGCAAAAACATGTATTCTTGATAAACCAAAAGGAAGTTTGCTCGAGAGTGCCGCATCTTTGTTAATAAGCAGTGGTGACACAACAGCATTTAATGAAATCACCACCGCTTATTCCTCAATGGGTTTAAGTCAGTCAAAATTTAACATGACCGGCATGTACGCGATGTATCTGGGAAACATCATGGACAGTAAAAACTTAATGACGGGGGTCGATGCTATTGTTGATTTCAGAAATGCAATTCCGGAACAATATGGTGTTGGGCCTGTTATTGACAACATCCTGAAAGGCATTATCACCAAGAAAGAGACTCTGCTTAAAAGCTCAACTCAGCAGGAAGCCATCTTAAACGAACAAATTAAATACATCAAAGGAAAGCTACAAAAGTAATTCTCCCCTTTAAAATGAGAGGCTGCTTTTAAGTAAAAGGCAGCCTCTTTTTATTAAATCATTTTCTACAACAATTATTAAAAACCGGAAATCAATTAACGGGAAACGTGAAACTTACCGTTGGCGATAACATATCCATTGCGATCAGTGAGCTGATATGTGTACACTCCCCTGAAATAATCATTCAAATTGATGACAGTACGTCTGGTAAGGAGATTTGTTTCAAAAATTTTCTTACCTATAAAATTGAAAACTTTGAGCGAATGATTGGTTAAATCCTGACCCGGATCAAAATCAAAATTTACATACGTTGTAGCCGGGTTGGGGAATACTTTAACCCCTTTTACATCCGGTTGACGTGATTGACCTATAGACGAAGTGACAAGTCCGAATGTAAGTGACAATATGATCAGGGATTTTTTCAACGTCTCAAATTTAAAATTATTATCCTGAAAAACCCATAAATTTTCATAAAAAAAATATAAACAGATTTTTAACCACGTAAAAATACGTGAATAAGCCTGTTTATATTTTATAGTACCCCAATTAAGGGATGCCCCATTTCGGCAAAATCAGTTATTGTAACCCTGCAAGCGTCTGATTAATTGCATCAAAGTTGGGTAGATCGGCAGGACTTTCAAGTACTTCTGCATATGCTATCTTACCTTCTTTGTCAACAATAAATGCACTGCGCTTTGAAACACCTTTCATATCAAGTACCCAGTTTTCATAAATCGCGTCATAAGCCCTGGATGTCTCTTTATTGAAATCGCTTAATAGTTGAAAATCGAAATTTTGATCCTCACGAAAACGGTTTAAAGAATTCACAGAATCAACTGAAATCCCAAGTACTACCGCATTGGCCTGTTTATAACGACTGATATCATCTCTTACTGAACAAAGCTCTTTGGTGCAAATGCTTGAAAATGCCTGGGGGAAGAATAATAATAACACATTTCTTCCTTTGAAATCAGAAAGAGAAACCTTGTTTTTTTCTGTATTGTACAAAGAAAAATCTGGGGCCTGCTGGCCAATTTTAATACTCATAAATTTTAATTTTTGGGCTGCAATTTAATTTTGTCAAATCAAACAACAAACTCTTTTTCCAAATGTTCATCGCTTATATCCAAAGAAGTCCGATTTAGTGTGACATTCCGCGTTTATCTTAATTTTATACCATGCAAATAAAATCTGTTATAAAGGAGCTTGAAGGCATAGCTCCAACACACTTACAGGAGAGTTACGACAACTCCGGACTGCTAACAGGCAGTGCAGAATGGGATTGTTCAGGCATTTTATTAACCTTAGATATCACAGAAAATACCATTGAAGAAGCCAAGCAAAAAGGCTGTAACCTTGTTATTGCCCACCATCCGATCATTTTTAAAGGTTTAAAAAAGATTACACATACCGGTGATTATGTAGAACGCACATTGATTAAGGCGATTAAATCGGACGTTGCCCTGTATGCCATTCATACAAATCTTGACAATGTATTACATGGTGTAAATAAAATGATCGCCGACCGCCTTGCGCTTTCAGATAGAAAAGTACTCGCCCCAAAAGATAACCTGCTGAAAAAATTAGTCTTTTTCGTGCCTCCCGCGCATGCTGAGGTTGTTAGAAAAGCCATTTTTGATGCAGGAGGCGGTAGATTGGGCAACTACGCCGAATGCAGTTTTAATCAATCAGGAACAGGTACATTCATGCCGCTTGAAGGAGCACAGCCTTTCTCAGGAACTATGAATGAGAGGAGCAGCGAACCTGAAGAAAGAATTGAAATACAATACCCGGCCTGGCTGGAGGGAGCTGTAATTCAAGCGATGAAAGCTTCTCACCCCTACGAAGAAGTAGCCTATGATTTAATTCCCGTCACCAATGTAGCCAATCAGTACGGGAGTGGTTTAATCGGAGTTTTACCGGAACCTTTACCGGAAATTGAATTCCTCAGCTTACTTAAATCGTCTTTTTCTTTGAAAATCATCAGGCATAGTCCGCTGACAGGAAAAAAAATACAGAAAGTGGCTGTTTGCGGGGGAGCCGGTAGCTTTTTGACCAAATTTGCACTTCGCGGTAATGCTGATGCATATGTAACTGCCGACCTTAAATATCATGAGTTTTTTGATGCCGACAACCGGCTACTGCTCGCCGATATCGGGCATTGGGAAAGCGAACAGTTTACATCTGAGCTCCTCTTTAAGCACCTCATTGAAAAATTCCCTACCTTTGCCGTCCTAAAATCCGGAGAGAATACCAATCCGGTTCACTATTTTCTCTAAGCTTACGCTGAAAGAAATAAATAAAATAACCGCTTTATGGCAGCAACAAAAGAATACTCCGTTGAGGAAAAACTGAAATCCCTCATTCATCTTCAGAAGATCGAAAGTAAACTGGATGAAATTCAGATTCTTAAAGGTGAACTTCCGATAGAAGTAAAAGACCTTGAAGATGAAATCGCAGGTTTGAGCGCAAGACGCGTTCGCATTGAAGAAGAAATCAATGGTATCCAGGAATTCATTAATACCAGAAATGAGGCAATAAAAGAAAGCCAGGCACTCATTATAAAATATGAGAAGCAAAGCGATAATGTAAAAAACAACAGAGAGTACGAAGCCATCAACAAGGAAATTGAGAACCAGACCCTCGAAGTAAAACTGGCAGAAAAACATATCAAGGATGCAAACGAAGACCTTCTTGAAAAAAGTCTTCAGCACGATAAAGTAAACAAGCAGATCGAGGCAAAAGAAAAAAACCTGGAGCACAAACGTTCAGAGCTGGATAAGATCATTGCCGATACTGAAAAGGAAGAAAAGGCTATCAACAAAGACATTTCGAAATCGAGAGAATCAGTTGATGAAAGATTATTAACCAGCTATGAAAGAATCCGTAAGAGCTACAGAAACGGACTTGCTGTAGTTCCTATTCAGCGCGACAGCTGTGGTGGATGCTATAACTCAATCCCTCCTCAGCGTCAGAGTGAAATTCGTCAGCGTAAGAAAATCATTATATGCGAAAACTGCGGACGTATTTTAGTAGATTCTGACTTACATGAAACAGTTTAATTTTATTTTTTAAACCCCTATCGGGAAAAGCACTCCATTTTGGGTGCTTTTTTTTATGCAATACCGGAAAGTAAACCCGCATTTTGGTTTAGTTTTGATTACAGATTATGTTGAAAAAACTATTCATCGTTAATTACGCTGTCATCGACCGCATCGAAGTAGAATTCGAAAAAGGGTTCTGTATCATCACTGGTGAAACCGGAGCGGGTAAATCAATTCTAATTGATGCACTTGAGCTTGCACTTGGCAGCAGAACTGATACTGGGGCAATCAGAGACAAAGAACAAAAATGTATAGTAGAAGCAGAGTTTGATATTTCAAAAAACAAGTCTTTAATTCAATTCCTAAAAGAAAATGATCTGGATGCAGAAGACGACTTGATTCTCAGAAGAGAGTTTTCAGTATCGGGAAAATCAAGAGCATTCATCAACGACACTCCTTTATCTCTACAGCAATTAAAATTAATCCGCACAAATCTGATTGACCTGCATCAGCAATTTGACAATATGGAACTGACCGGTACCGACTACCAGCGAAATACAGTTGATCTTGTTGCCGGTTGTGAAAAAGAAGTCGGAGAATACCACAAGAATTACGTGCTTTTCAAAAGCCTTAGAAATGAAATAGAATCCTTAAAGCAGAAAGCAGAGCAGGAACAACAAGAAAGAGATTATCGCCAGTATTTACTGGATGAACTCGAAAAAGCCTCTTTTACAAACAATGAAATTGAATCTGCTGCCAATGAATTGACTTTACTTGAACACAGCGAAGAAATTGCAGCAGTGCTGAGTCAGTTTAAATTTCTTTTACAGGAAGGAGACGAAGCTTTTCTACCCAAAATCAAAACTCTTCTTCAGAAAATCCGACCATATATCAATTTAAATTCGGAATTAAAAGATCTTGAAAAGAGACTAAGCGATACATATACAGAACTTGCTGATATTACACAAGATATAAACAAGAAGGAAAACGAATTCCAGCCCGACAACAGAAAAAAGGAACAACTAAGTGACAGAATCGACCTTGGTTATAAACTGATGAAAAAACATCAGGTGAAAACCACATCTGAACTTATAGACATACAAAAAAAACTTCAGCATATACTGGATGCTTCTCGTGAACCTGAAATTGTTATTGCAGAAAAAAGTAAACAACTGTCTTTGCTCGAAAAAGAGCTGCATCAGCAAGCTGAACTGATACATAAGAAGAGAGAAAAATCTATCCCTTCTTTAGTTAAAAAAATGAATCAATTACTGAATCAGGTTGGTATGCCCAATGCACGTTTTGATATTGTGCTTCTTAAAAAGGATATACTCTCTCCTTATGGTATGAATGATACCCATTTCGTGTTTAATGCCAATATACCTGCCGGAGAAACCGGTGAAAAAACCGAATTGAAACCTATCGGTGAAATATCAAGCGGCGGTGAACTTAGCCGCCTTATGCTTTGTCTGCAATCTATCATAGCAGAGAAAGCTTCTTTACCCGTTTTGGTTTTTGATGAAATTGATGCCGGAATCAGTGGAGAAGCTGCCAGACAGGTTGGGTTATTAATGAAGAAGATGGCTGAAAAACACCAACTTATAGCAATCACTCATATGCCACAGGTTGCAGCAAGAGCCGACAATCATTACTTTGTATTTAAGGGGGAAAAACAAAATACCATCCGTACTCAACTAAAAAGACTAAATGCTTCCGAGCATATTGAGGCAATTGCACAAATGATAAGCGGAAACGAAATGACAGAAGCCACCTTAAATATGGCTAAAGAGTTGATAGAAAGAGAAAAATAAAAAGTATATTCTAACCTTTGCCACCCTTCTTAACAGGTGCTTTGGGCTGTACGGGCGCATCAGGTTGATTGTTATTGGCACCTGGAGCATCTTCCATCACCACCCTGAAACCAAAATCATTCAACCTGCTTTCCGGACTAAAATAACTTCTGTCTCCTATCCTGCAACCACTCAGAACGTAGTTCCAGCTGCCGCCTCTTAACACTTTAAAATATTGTGTAGTCTCAGATCCTTGTGGATTGATCTGTGGTTCTGAAGGATAAGTACCAAACCAATCCTGACACCATTCCCATGTATTACCACTCATATCAAAAATACCAAGTTCATTGGGTCTTTTCTGTGCTACAGGTTGTGTTCCTGCATTGCTGTTTTCGTCATACCAGCCGATATTATACATACTTTGTCCGCCGGAATAAATAAAATCTTTTGATTTCTTTCCGCCTCTTGCGGCAAATTCCCATTCTGCTTCTGTAGGTAAACGATACGTTTTTTTTGAACTGTCACTTAACCATTTGCAATAAGCTATGGCATCATCCCAACTGATATTCACAATCGGATGATTATCGATCCATCCCCAGTTTGGCGGGTTCGGCATTTGCCGATCAACTGCATTACAATAGGCGCGCCATTGTGCAACAGTCACTTCTGTTTTGGCTATATGAAAAGTTTTAACAGTAACAGAATGTAGTGGAACAGAAACAGAATCAGCATCCTCCAGCTTCTCTTCCAGCCCCATCATAAAAGTTCCGCCCTCCACTTTGATCATGTCCGGAAACTTTTGCGCTGTCGCATAAAAAAAAGATGCAAAAAATATAATCAGCAATGAAAACACCTGAATCAATCTGCGGTTCATAGCAATCCTTTTATCAAATTAGAATGTTTGCAATATGGTGTTAGTAAAGGCGTTTGTTTTCGGCAGGGTCGGTTTTTAGCTCCTCAAAATAATACAATTCTTTCAAGTGAAAATTATTTTTTTATTGTTTTTGTTTCGCAGATATTTCCTCAAAACATTAATAATCAACTTGTAACAGAAAAAGTACTGAAACATAAACAACAGAGGCCTCTAATGCACTTACGCAAAACCATGTACCCAGATTTTCCTTTTTATCGCTTAAACTCCTGTATGATATTGGTAACTTTACCCTGACATATTTTTTACCATGCATCTTTCCACTAAACTCATTCACCAAAATAACGTGTCTCATGACAGTGCAGCCGTTATTCCGCCCATGATCCTTTCTACCACCTTTGAAAGAGGAGAAAACGGGCTTGATTACCCCGGCGGGTTTCTTTATTCCAGATACGACAACCCAAATCGTCGTTCACTCGAAGAAAAACTGGCCGGATTAGAACAGGGAGCTGCCGCAATCTGCTTCTCTTCCGGACTTGCAGCCACTAACGCTGTTCTCCAGACCCTTCAACCCGGCGACCACCTGCTAATCCCGG
>Ga0315906_10009845_pt1 | contig 11306 bp, 7 predicted proteins | sample LakEriMetagenome_4_FD_203526 | JGI IMG/M metagenome (GOLD analysis project Ga0315906, IMG submission 203526) | Freshwater fungal communities from buoy surface, Lake Erie, Ohio, United States - Buoy 2 MA122 | ecosystem: Environmental > Aquatic > Freshwater > Lake > Lake biofilm | place: USA: Lake... | reverse complement strand
CTTTTTGCAGGCCGCGGATTTCCTGAATTAGCTGATGAAGTTGCATCAGAGCTTGGTATTCCACTTACCCCAACTTCAGCATATGACTTTGCAAATGGCGAAATCTTTGTTCGCTTCGAAGAATCAGTTCGCGGTTGCGATGCTTTTGTAATTCAAAGCCACACAACTCCAGTGAACAAGCAGATCATGGAACAACTCATCATGGTCGATGCATTAAAGCGCGCATCTGCAAAGCGCATCACAGTTGTGGCACCTTTTTATGGTTATGCACGTCAAGATAAGAAGAGTCGTGGACGTGAACCAATTACTGCGCGATTGATGGCCGATCTTTTTAAAACTGCTGGTGCTGATCGATTGATGTGCGTAGATTTACACACTTCACAAATTCAAGGTTTCTTTGATGGTCCTGTAGATCATCTCTTCGCACTTCCAATGCTTGCTAACTATGTTGGTAGCAAAGTTGATCGCACACGCTTAACAATCGTCTCTCCAGACTCCGGCCGGGTACGAGTTGCAGAGCGTTGGTCAGATCTTCTCGGTGGTTGCCCAATCGCATTTATTCATAAAACCCGTGATCCACGCATCCCAAATGAATCAACAACAGGCCGTGTGGTTGGTGATGTTCAGGGACAGACTTGCGTAGTTATCGATGACATGATCGACACTGCAGGCACAATCACCAAAGCCGTTGAAGCTCTCTTTGATGCAGGGGCAGCAGATGTGATCATCGCTGCAACACATGCCGTCTTCTCAGGTCCAGCAGTTGAGCGCCTACGATCCTCTCGAGCCTCAGAAGTTGTTGTGACAAATACTCTGCCGATCTCAGAGGATCAAAAATTTGATGGACTCACAGTCCTATCGATTGCTCCACTTCTTGCCCGCGCTATCCGCGAGGTATTTGAAGATGGATCGGTCACCTCCCTCTTTGACGGGCATTCCTAAGCGGGGATTTGCTTCAAAGCGCCCCTCGCAGATATTGTTCGCTTTGTTCCGGCGAGGGTAAGAATTTACTTCCGTAATCGACGGCTTAAGGACTTAACTCCTCATCGGAACTTTGTGCAGACACCGAAGTTATCTAGAGGAGATTTAAAATGGCAGAAATCAGCATCAACGGCATACGTCGTACCGAATTTGGTAAGGGCGCATCACGTCGTGCACGTCGCGATGGTTTGGTTCCTGCCGTCATCTACGGTCACGGTGAAAAGCCACAACACATCACTCTTCCAGCACGCGAACTAGGCGTTGCTCTGAAGCAGTCAAACGTATTGCTTGACATCTCAATTGATGGAAAGACAGAACTCACACTTCCAAAGGCAATTGTTCGCCACCCACTCAAGCAAATCCTTGAGCACGTCGATCTAGTTCTAGTTCGTCGCGGTGAGAAGGTTGTTGTTTCAGTTCCTGTTCACGCAATTGGTGAGCACGATCGCGATGGAATCCTTGAGCACGTTCACAACTCAATTGAAGTTCGCGTTGAAGCAACAGCAATCCCAAGCTTCCTAGAAGTAAGTATTGAAGGAATGCACTCTGGTGAATCTCGTTATGCATCAGATGTGAAGCTTCCAGCAGGCGTTGAACTTGAGTCTGATCCAAAGACAATCGTTGTTCACTTGTCTGAGAAGTCCACAGCAGTTGAAGAGGTTGTTGCTCCAGTAGCAGCAGCAACTGATGCGCCAGCACCTGCAGCAGATGCAGAAAAGAAGGACGCTTAACCCTTACGCTTACCGTTATGACGTGGTTGGTAGTGGGCCTGGGCAATCCAGGCGATAAATACGCTGCCACCCGTCACAACGTGGGCCAGATGGTCATTGATGAATTAGTTAGTCGCCACAACGTTAAATTATCTTCACACAAATCCCGCACACACATCGCAGCCTTTAAGTTAGGTGTTGGTGTTGATGCGCACCCAGTTATTGTTGCTAAATCACATTCATTTATGAATGAGACTGGTGGGCCGATTAAAGCCCTTGCTAATTTTTATTCTGTGGAACCACAAAAAATTATTGCACTCCATGATGAATTAGATATTCCTTTTGCAGCTATACGCACAAAAATTGCTGGCGGGGACAATGGCCACAACGGTCTTAAATCAATGACTTCAGCTTTTGGCACGGCAGAGTATTACCGCGTGAGATTAGGAATCGGCCGCCCGCTGGGCGAACAAGATCCAGGTGATTTTGTATTGAAAGCTTTTTCAAAAGTAGAACAGAAAGATTTAGGCGAATTTATTGTTCGTGGGGCAGATGTTGTTGAGTCTTTGATTACTGAAGGTTTAGAGCGAACACAAACTCGTTATAACTCTTAATCAACCTGTATTTCTAAGTCCTGCAGCAACGCCGTTAATAGTGAGCAGCAAAGCTCTGCGCAATAGTGGGTCTGCAGAATCTCCAGCATCGCGCACGCGCTTGAGCAAGTTGATTTGTAGTAAGTGAATAGGTGAAAGATAAGCATCACGGACTTGTAATGTGCGAGCCAAGATCTCTTGATCTCCCAGTAATGATTTCTTATTCGTTAACTTCAATATTTCTTCCACAGTTAAATCAAACTCAGCCTGAATCTGATCGAGGAAATGATGAAGCTCTTGAGGGACCAAAGTTTCAACGTAGCGGCGCGCAAGGGATAAATCTGTCTTAGCTAAAGTCATTTCAACGTTGCTAATAAATGTGTGGAAGAAGTGCCAATCACCGAGCATCTTTTGCAGTACATCTGTTTTACCTGCCTCGCGTGCTGCCTTTAATCCAGATCCCACACCAAACCAGCCAGGAACAATCTGGCGTGATTGTGTCCAGCCAAATACCCATGGAATAGCGCGAAGTGAACCAAGGCCACTGCTTGCATCAGGTCGACGTGAGGGACGTGAACCTAAGAAGAGATTTCCAAGTTGCTCCACTGGAGTGGATGCATAGAAATATGCAGGTAGATCTGGGTGATCAACAAGTGCGCGGTAAGCAGTAAATGAGCGATCACTCACTAGTTGCATGCATTCATTCCAGCTTTGTAAATCTGCAACCGATTGACGTGGCCCACGGTTGAGCACTGTTGCTTCTAATGAAGCGGCCAGAGTTAATTCAATGTTCTCACGGGCAAGGGAAGCAAGTGCGTACTTGTCGCTAATAACTTCGCCCTGTTCGGTCATTTTGATTTGACCATCAACTGAACCCCAAGGAAGTGCAACTAAAGCTTCATACGTTGGTCCACCCCCACGGCCAACAGAACCGCCACGGCCATGGAACAAACGCAGTTTCACACCGTGCTTCATTGCGATGTCGCGCAAAGAGCGTTGTGCTCGGTGGATTTCCCACTGGCTAGTTGCAATACCTGCATCTTTATTCGAATCTGAATAACCCAACATCACTTCTTGGACATCTCCGCGTAGTGCCACAAGCGAGCGATAGGCGGGATTACTTAAAAGCTTTTCAAGAATTTCACCTGCTGCCCGCAGTTCTGCAACTGTTTCTAGCAACGGAGCAAAGCCAATGCGTGCTTTCTTGTTCTTCAAATTCACAAGACCTGCTTGCTGGGCAAGAACAACGGCAGCGATTAAGTCATCAGCGCCCTTAGTCATCGAGACGATGTATGTCTCAATTGCCTGCGAGCCAAAACGATCAATGAGATCTGCAATAGCAAAGAAAGTATCAAGGGTTTTTTGACCATTGGCATCTAAAGCGGTGATATCAAGATTGCTATCAGCTGCTAAGAATCCAGTGAGGATTTCAAACTTTTCTTCATGTGTTTTTTCAATGTATCCAGCGATACCGCTTGCCAGCGCTAAAGCATGGTGATGAGCATCAGAGTGCTCACGAACATCCATAGTGGCATGGGTAATTCCAAAGGCTGCAACTGTGCGGATTGTGCGCTCAAGTAGGCCTGTAGCAATGAGTTCACCTTTATGAGCAAAGAGTGAATCTCGCATGAGCATTAAATCTTTAAGAAGCTCATCTGTATCTGCATAATCGCGATGAGCAACATGGGCAGCACCTTTTGCATGGCGTTCACGAGTGAATGCAAGGCGATGCACAATTGCTGTGGCTTTTAAGCGATAAGGCTCTTGAGCATTAAGGCGCAAGAAACGTGGTTCAAATTCGCGGATGTGCTTTAAATCCTGCTCAACCGAAGCAGTTAGCTCTGGCGTAGCGCCAATGATTCTTGTTGAGATTGAAAGTACTTGGCGCAGTGAATTCATCGTGTCAATTGTTACGCGAATTGCGTGGGCTACCTGTAGGAGCATCGCATCGTTAGTGACTTGTGCAGTCACATTTGGGTTACCGTCTCTATCTCCACCAATCCAGCTGCCAAAAGAAAGCGGACGTGCTGTCACAGGAACAACAACGTCAATGCGCTTCATTTCTCGTGCAAAGTCATTGAGAACTTCAGGAACTGTTTGCAGGAACAAATCATCCAAGTAATAAAGAGCATTCATGGCTTCATCAAGTGGTTCGGGTTGGCCAACACGAAGTTCATCGGTTTGCCAGAGCAAATCAATAGTTTCAGCTAAACGATCTGCTTGTGACGGATTACGTCCATCTTCTAGTAAATCTGCAACCTGTCCCAATTTACTCAGAACTGAACGACGAGCTGCTTCAGTTGGGTGAGCCGTAAAGACTGGACGTACTGACATCTCATTTATCCAGCCAGAAATCTCTTCGCTGTTTAATTCATGCCCAGGTGTTTGAGATTTTAAAGCTGCTTCGATTTTATCTACAGCGCGTGCTAACCATGATCCGCCATCAGTGCGAGCTTCGGCTAAAACACGTGCACGGTGCACTTGCTCTGCAACGTTTGCTAAATTGAAATATGTACTAAAAGCGCGCACCAACTGCACCGAATCTTCTACAGATAAAGATGCGAGTAATTCTTCGCCTTGACCTTCGCGGACAGCTTTGCGCACATTTTCAACGAGCTCTAAAAGCTCAGGACCTTCTTGTCGCACCAAGGTCTGGCCCAGTAAATCACCGAGTTTGCGGACATCGCTACGCAAAGCAGCATCATCTGCTGCTACTGCACCGCCAGATCCGCTGGATTTCATTGGGTAATCCTCTCAGGTCGCCGCAGGTGGTGCGAACAAATTAGAATGAATCCATTAGCCCCCTCCCTTTTGGGAACGGGGCCTAACGGCGTTTATAGGGAGGTGTACTTGTGCGTGGCTTAATTTCTTTGCTGCCAACGCAGTTAGAGGCATCTCATATCGTGGCACCTTCACCGATATATCCATTTCTATTGGCAGCTCGCGCTGCCGATCACCCTTTACTTGTTGTTACAAGTTCTAGCCGCAGCAGTGAAGATCTTGTTAATGAACTTCGCGAGCTACATAACAGTGTTGTTGAGTTCCCTGCATGGGAAACCCTGCCGCATGAGCGCTTGAGCCCACGAAGCGACACTGTTGCTAAGAGAATTCAAACTCTTTATGAGTTAGAGAAGAAACAATCTATATTTCCAATTGTTGTTACACCTGTTCGCGGTGCCATCCATCGCATCATTGCAACTTTGGGTAAGGACGCACTTTTAGAGTTAGAAATTGGTAAAGATCAATCTCTGGATGAACTTGTTCGCCACCTGTCATCACTTTCCTATACACGCACCGATTTAGTTGAACGCCGAGGCGAATTCGCAGTGCGCGGTGGAATCGTAGATTTGTTCCTACCGCTGGCAGATTATCCAATCCGTATCGATTTCTTTGGTGATGAGATTGAAGATATGAGCTACTTTGAAGTTGCTGATCAACGCACCTTTAAGCCAGTTGTTGGTGCCATACAGATTTATCCTTGCCGAGAACTTCTCATTACGAAAGAAAATCGACACCGTTCCATTGAACTAAAAGATTCTTTGCCGGCAGCAGCAGAATTGCTTGAAAAGATTAGCGAAGGCATGAGTTTTGAAGGCATGGAATCACTTATTCCCTTGCTAATCGATGAGACTGAAACGATTATTTCTAGAATGCCAGCAAATACTCAAGTTATCTTCATAGATGAAGAGCGGATTAAATCAAGGGCAGCAGATCTACTGGCAACAAATGAAGAATTTTTAAATGCATCATGGAGTAATGCAGCACAAGGGGCAGTGGCACCTATTCATGATGGCTCTGGAACATATATGTCGTGGGAAGAGTTAAGCGCAGAGATTTCTGAGCACAAGGTTGCCACAGGTTCTCTTTCACCATTTGGTAGCGATTTAGCCGAAGACACAGAGTTCTTGGATTACAACGCGATAGATCCGATGCGTGGGGATATTGAGCGCACTATTGAACAGTTGCGAAATGCTGTGGAATCTCATTTCACAGTGGTCTTTGCAACACATGGACACGGAATGCTTGAGAGATATGCAGGAATATTTAGATCTGCTGATTTGCCAGTACAGATAAATGAGAAGTTATTAGCTACTCCTACAAAAGGGACCATTCACTTAACAACCTCAATCATCGCTCATGGTTTTGAAAGTGCAGCCCATCAAATCCTTTTCATGACTGAGCGAGATTTAACTGGTAGTAAGGGAAGTGTTAAGGATTCAGAGCGCATGCCTTCAAAGCGAAAGCAGGCTATTGATCCACTAGAGCTACGTGCTGGGGACTTTGTTGTGCATGAACAGCATGGAATTGGACGCTATGTTGAATTACTTGAGCGCACTGTTGCTGGAATAACCCGCGAATACTTAATCATTGAATACGCGCCAGCTAAACGTGGACAACCCGGAGATCGCATATTTGTTCCAACAGATGCACTTGAGCAAGTCAGTAAATATGTGGGTGGTGAAACACCAACCGTGCACCGTATTGGTAGTGGTGAATGGCAAAAAGCTAAGGGCCGTGCACGCAAGGCTGTGCGCCAAATCGCAGGCGAACTCATTCGCTTATATGCAGCCCGCACAAGTTCACCAGGCTTTGGCTTTTCACCTGACACACCCTGGCAGCGCGAGTTAGAAGATTCTTTTTCATACATTGAAACTCCTGATCAGCTATCAACCATTAATGATGTCAAGGCCGATATGGAGCGTCCATACCCCATGGATCGCATCATCTGTGGTGATGTGGGCTATGGAAAGACCGAGATTGCAATTCGTGCAGCATTTAAAGCTGTGCAGGATGGAAAGCAAGTAGCAGTCCTTGTTCCAACAACGTTGCTGGTTCAACAACACACAAAGACATTTGCTGAGCGTTATGCAGGTTTTCCATTAAAGGTTGCAGGAATGTCTCGCTTTAACAGCGCTAAAGAGAGCAAAGAGGTTATTGATGGCCTTGCTGCAGGAACTGTTGATGTTGTTGTTGGAACCCACCGAATTCTCTCTAACGATGTGGCCTTTAAAGATTTAGGTCTTGTTATCGTGGATGAAGAACAACGCTTTGGTGTGGAACAGAAAGAATCCTTAAAGAAGCTTCGAACCACTGTGGACGTATTAGCTATGTCGGCTACACCTATTCCCCGAACTCTTGAGATGGCAGTAACTGGCATTCGTGAAATGTCCACGATTACTACTCCACCTGAAGAGCGCCACCCAATCCTTACTTATGTGGGCCCAGCAGAAGAGGCACAGATAACTGCTGCTATTCACCGTGAACTCTTACGTGATGGACAGATTTTCTACTTACATAATCGCGTTGAGAGCATTGATCGCGCAGCAGCTAGGTTGCAAGAGTTAGTGCCAGAGGCGCGCATTCGTGTGGCACACGGACAGATGAGTGAAGGCGCACTCGAAGATGTGATTCTGGCTTTCTGGAACCGTGACTTTGATGTTCTTGTCTGCACAACAATTGTTGAGAGTGGCTTAGATATTCAGAATGCCAACACACTCATCGTTGAACGGGCTGACATGTTTGGTCTGTCTCAACTTCATCAACTACGTGGGCGTGTGGGTCGTGGCCGTGAACGTGCTTATGCCTACTTCCTATATCCAGCCGACCAACCACTCTCAGAGTTAGCACATGATCGCTTAACGACTATTGCAGCCAATACTGAGCTGGGTTCTGGAATGCGCGTAGCACTTAAAGATTTAGAGATTCGCGGAGCTGGAAATCTCTTGGGCGGAGAACAATCGGGCCACATCGCAGATGTTGGTTTTGACCTATACATGCGCATGGTGGGCGAAGCGGTGCAAGATTACAAGCAGGGAATTATTGAAACCGAAGAAAAAATCTCAGAGTGCAAAGTCGAACTTCCTATCAATGCGCACTTATCTAGTGAGTATGTGCCAGGGGAGAGATTGCGCCTTGATCTCTATCGTCGTTTAGCTGATGTTAAAAACCCATTAGATGTTGAATCCATTCGCGCCGAACTACTTGATCGTTTCGGAGAATTACCTGAGGAAGCAGTTGCCCTGTTGGGAGTTGCTCAACTTCGTGCGCAAGCAAAGATTGCCAAGTTAACTGAGGTAGTTATTCAAGGAAAATACCTGCGATTAGCTCCCTTAACTTTGCCTGAGTCACGTCAGTTACGTCTGTCACGTTTGTATCCAGGTTCACTCTATAAACCGGCTACTCGCACCGTTTTAGTTGCATTGGCCAAAGGCCCCGCGTGGAATCCGTCGCAGAATGAGCCTGAGATAGTGGATACTTCTCTTCTGGCCTGGGTCGTTGAGGCTGTTAACCAACTTAGCGAAGCACCGAAAGTGAGTTCATAGTGAAGAAGATTCTGGCCCTTGTTGCCGTTGCAACCACGCTCCTACTAACTGGATGTTCCCAAGTTGGTTCTGCAGCAACTCTAGGAAGCACGAAGATTTCACAAGCCACAGTGCAAAGCAGCATTGATGCAATTCTTGCTGCTCGCCAAGGTGTTGACACCTCACAGATGCAAATTGAAACTGGCGAAGTACTCAACCGTGGCCAACTACGTTTTCACTTGTTAACTGCTCTACTGCGTGAAGTTGGAAAAGAAATCAAACTTTCAGTCTCAAAGGCAGAAATTGATACACGCCGCCAAAGCATCATTGACCAAGTAGGTGGAGAAGAAGCCCTTCCAAACGCACTTGTTGGTGCAGGAATTGCTCCAAAGGATTTTGATCAATACATCGAAGCGATTTCACTTTCAGACAAGATTACTCAAGCACTAAAGGCTGCAGGAGTAAGTGAAGCTGACATGGGTGCACAAATTTCAAAGCTTGTTGTTGCTAAAGCTAAAGAACTAGGTGTGACTGTTAACCCACGTTATGGCAAGTGGGATCCAACAATTGCCGACATTGTTGCCTCAGATGCAGCAGGTACTGCTGTAACTCCAACAGAGTAAAGTTTAAAAGATGACGCAGGGTTCACAGCTTCAACGCTTAGTTGAGGTGATGAACCAACTGCGCTCTCCTGGGGGTTGCCCTTGGGATGCAGAACAAACGCATGAGTCACTTCTTAAGTATCTTTTAGAAGAGTCCTATGAATTTGTCGATGCAGTAGCAGGTGGTGATCGTGTTGATATGCGTGAAGAACTCGGTGATGTATTACTACAGGTCTATTTCCATGCACGCATAGCCGAAGATCATCCAAGTGATCCATTTTCAATTGAAGATGTTGCTCAAGGCATCGCTGATAAGTTAATTAGGCGCCACCCCCATGTCTTTTCTGGAGTTGAAGTAAAGACTTCAGAAGATGTTTTGCAAAACTGGGAAGAGATTAAAAAGAAGGAAAAGGGCCGCACATCAGCCCTTGATGGGATCGCAATGGCACAGCCAGCGTTGCCCTTAATTGAAAAGCTTTTATATCGCGCCGAAAAATACAACGTTGATCTGCACACCCCATCACTTGCTGACATCAGTGGGGATGCTGATGAAGGCGCAGTGGGACAGGCTCTACTGGCCGTTATTGCATGGGCCCATGCCAATGGAATAGATGCTGAGGCGGCGCTACGCAAAGAGGCGTTGAAGTTAAGCGAACAAGTGAGCGCTATCGAGGCACGGTAGGATTAGCCCAGTAAAGATTGTGCGATTTCAGCGTTGAGGTCTACGGCACAAAATGTGTAAGTGACGAAGGAGAAACTCAATGGCAATAATCGAAGCTCTCGGAGCTCGTGAAATTCTAGACTCCCGTGGAAACCCAACGGTTGAAGTCGAAATCCAATTAGAAGATGGAACACAAGCGCGCGCTGCAGTTCCAAGTGGTGCATCAACAGGTGCATTTGAAGCCGCAGAACTTCGAGATGGTGGAAAGCGCTATCTAGGTAAAGGTGTTGAAAAGGCAATCGCATTCGTTAATGATGAAATTGGACCAGAGATTATTGGCTTTGATGCCCAAGATCAGCGCCTAATTGATGATGCAATGATCACTCTAGATGGTACGAAGAACAAATCACGCATGGGTGCCAATGCAATCCTTGGTGCTTCACTCGCAGTTGCTAAAGCATCTGCAGAATCTGCTGATCTTTCACTCTTTCGCTACTTAGGTGGACCAAATGCACATGTACTTCCTGTGCCAATGATGAACATCCTCAATGGCGGAGCACATGCTGATACAAACGTTGATATTCAAGAGTTCATGATTGCTCCAATTGGTGCACCAACATTCCGCGAATCACTTCGCTGGGGTGCTGAGATTTATCACGCACTCAAATCAGTCCTTAAAAAGCGTGGCCTAGCAACATCTGTTGGTGATGAAGGTGGTTTTGCTCCTAACCTTGAGAGCAACCGCGCAGCGCTTGATCTCATTCTTGAAGCGATTGAAATCGCAGGATTTAAGCCAGGCAAAGAGATTGCACTTGCAATGGATGTTGCTGCAACTGAGTTCCACGACAACGGCAAATACACATTTGAAGGTGCCTCAAAGACATCTGCAGAGATGATTGCTTATTACACCTCACTCGTTGATGCCTACCCAATCGTTTCAATTGAAGATCCACTCAATGAAGAAGACTGGGCTGGCTGGACAGATATGACAAAGAGCCTAGGTTCACGCATTCAAATCGTAGGAGATGACTTATTCGTAACGAACCCAGAGCGTCTTGCCCGCGGAATCGCAGGCGGAACTGCCAATGCTCTACTTGTTAAGGTCAACCAGATTGGAACGTTGACTGAAACTATTGATGCAGTTGAGATGGCACACCGTGCTAACTACCGCTCAATGATGAGCCATCGTTCAGGTGAAACTGAAGACACAACGATTGCTGATTTGGCTGTGGCACTTAACTGTGGACAGATCAAGACTGGTGCACCTGCACGTACTGAGCGCGTTGCTAAGTACAACCAACTACTACGCATTGAAGAAGAGCTTGCTGATGGCGCACGTTATGCCGGCAGAGATGCTTTTCCACGCTTTAAGGCATAAGTGATTTTGTGGCGCGTCGACAATTAAGTTTTAGAAGTCGGCGCAATTCGGGGCGTGCATTGGCGTTATGGACAATATT
>Ga0315906_10009844_pt1 | contig 11307 bp, 9 predicted proteins | sample LakEriMetagenome_4_FD_203526 | JGI IMG/M metagenome (GOLD analysis project Ga0315906, IMG submission 203526) | Freshwater fungal communities from buoy surface, Lake Erie, Ohio, United States - Buoy 2 MA122 | ecosystem: Environmental > Aquatic > Freshwater > Lake > Lake biofilm | place: USA: Lake... | reverse complement strand
GAGGGATGGACACCAGCATTCCTGAATCAATGTATTGATGAGTATATCCTGAGTCTTTCTCAAAGAGAGGGGTTTATATATAAGAAAAACGGGAAAGGATATCAGAAAGGTGATTTGAAAGTATCATTGATAGCGGAAGAAACGGAGCGCATGGAAAAACTTCGTGCTGCCGTGGATGAATTTGAGCGTTACAGGCAGTTGATGATGGAATGGAAGCGATATGATTTTGATGATATGATCACCTGGGTGATCGCTGCTTTTGAAAACAATTCCAATCTGCTTGCAAATTATCAGGAGCGGTACCAATATGTATTGGTGGATGAATATCAGGATACCAGCGGATCACAGAACAGGCTTGTATCGCTGCTGATTAATTACTGGGAAAAGCCAAACATCTTTGTGGTTGGGGATGATGACCAAAGTATTTTTCGCTTTCAAGGCGCCAATGTAGAGAACATGTTGGAGCTACAAAGACAGTTTTTAAATGATGTACATACGGTAGTGCTTACCCATAATTACAGGAGTTCTCAACCTATATTGGATGCTTCAAAATCTGTAATTGACAGGAATGAAGAGCGATTGGTCAGCAAGTTGAAGGGGCTTAGTAAAGAGCTCAGGGCTTCGGGTGAGAAAGTTATGCATCTCTCCGATAAACCACTAATAAAAAAATACCATTCTGCTCGAGATGAAATGGCCGGTATCACTGAACGTATTGCAAACTTGATTGCAGAGGGCGTGGAGCCGGGCAAGATCGCAGTCATTTACCGGGAGAACCGATACGGACTCGAACTCAGCCGCTATCTGCAGTTGAGTAATATTCCTATCTACAGCAGGAAAAGCATCAACCTGCTGGATGAGCCTTTTGCAAAAAAGATCTTTTGCCTGCTTGATTACATTTCCATGGAACTCGACATACCGTATAGCGGTGACGGACTTTTGTTCCAGATATTGCATTATGAGTTATTTGATATCCAGCCGATTGAAATTGCTAAACTTACGGTAGAGGCCGGTTATCGCTCCAATGGCAGTTCCATCAGAAAGGTGTTGTTTGATAAGTTCAATAGGCAGTCAATGGAGCTGTTTGAGAAGGAGGAGGACAAGAATCTTGTGGCAGCTTCTGCTATGGTAGAGACATTAATATCAGAAGCTTCCAATCTTCCGCTTCAGTTATTTTTTGAAAAACTGATAATCAAAGGAGGATTTTTGGCCTATGTGCTGAAAAATGACAGGAAGCATTTTCTCATGCAGGTGCTCACCTCTCTATTTGATTTCATCAAGGATGAAACATCTCGCAACCCCTCTTTAAATTTGAAAGAGCTGGTTGAAATGATCGATCTCATGCGTAAGCAAAAGATATCGATTCCTCTGATGCAGGTTACGGGTCATGAAAGCGGCGTAAACCTTCTCACAGCTCATGGTGCGAAGGGCCTTGAATTCAGCTATGTGTTCGTATCGGGTTCCATAGCAGGATTTTGGGAAAAAAAGAATGCAGGAAGCGGAGGCTATAAACTGCCGGATAATATTTTTTCCGAGACTTCTGCGCACTCGGATGTCGAAGAACAGCGCAGGTTATTTTATGTCGCGCTTACCAGGGCTGAGAAGCACCTTGAAATTTCTTACTATCAATTCGACAATGCAGGCAAAGAAGTTGAACCTTCCCGTTTCATTGCCGAACTGATTGAATCTGCAGGCTTGATAGCAGAGAATATCGAGATAGATGAAGCACATCGTTTCCGCTTCAGTCTGCTTCAGTTCAATGACCAAATGCCTGAAATAGAAAATATCGAGGAGGATTTCATCGGTCCGATACTGGAGAAATTCGTCATGAATGTAACTGCATTGAATAATTACCTTGATTGTCCTTTGAATTTTTATTACAACAGCTTATTGAGAATACCTTCCGCAAAAGGGGAAGCTGCTGTTTTCGGAAGTGCGGTGCATCATGCTCTTGAGCAATTGTTCAGAAGGATGATTGAACAAAAAGAAAAGGGTAACAATGCTGAGTTTCCGGATGAGGATTTTCTTATGGAGGAGTTCAGGAAGTATATGTTTAATAATCGGGAAAGTTTCAGCACAGAGTCTTATAAGAGAAGGCTGGAATACGGAGATGAGATTATCCGCAACTATTATCGCCGGAATCTGAATACTTGGAATAAGATCGCTCTGGTGGAACTTAGTGTCAGGGGTGTGCAAGTGGACGGTGTTCCTTTGAAGGGAAAGCTGGATAAGATCGAGTTCAATGGCAAGGAGGTCAATGTGGTTGATTATAAAACCGGTGACCCTGAGAAAGGAAGATTAAAGGCAAAGGGACCTTCTGATAAGGAACCCAACGGAGGAAGCTATTGGCGGCAAGCGGTTTTCTACAAGTTGCTTTTGGATAATTTCAGACAGAAGGAATGGAAGGTGGTGAGTACAGAGTTTGATTTCATAGAGCCTGATAAGAGGAAAGAGTTTGTCAAGCAATATGTTCCGATTTCGGATGCCGATACATTGACCTTACGGCAGCAGATCAAAATGGTATGGGACAAGATACAGGCCCGCGATTTTTATACAGGTTGCGGAAAGAAGGAATGCCATTGGTGCAACTTTGTGAAAGAAAACAAACTTGCGGTCACCTTGCATGAGCTAAAAGAGGAAGAGTCCTGATTTTGGGAGATTCCTCTCAAATGCAATACCTTCATGACTGATATAATATGCGTTTCCAACAATTATTCTTCTGGATTGGTGCTTTCATCTTTGTTATTTGGCTGATAGCAGCCGGAGGCTGTGCACAGATAGGTTTTCCTACGGGCGGCATTCGTGACAGTATCCCACCTATCTTGCTTTCTTCGACTCCTCCTTCTGCCAGCACAGAATTCAGCAGCCGGAAAATCACCCTGCAATTCAATGAGTATGTGGAAGTAAGAGACATTCAAAAGAATTTGATGATATCGCCTGCCATGTCTGTAAATCCCATCGTATCCTCCAAGCTGAAGTCCGTAACAATCCAATTCAAGGATAGTCTTCAAAAAAATACCACCTACAATATTCAGCTTGGTGATGCCATTCGCGATATCCATGAGGGTAATGCTTTGAGTGAATTCAATTATGTTTTTTCCACTGGAAGTGAGATTGACAGCCTGATGCTCCAGGGCAAGGTTGTACTGGCTGAAAGCGGTGAGATTGACAGCACCCTCATGGTATTATTATTCAGAAATAAAGCAGATACAGCAGTTGAAAAGCTCAAGCCTGAATTCATCACCCGTCTGAACGGATCAGGAGAATTTCTTTTCAAATATTTGCCTTCAGCAAGCTTTAGGCTATATGCGCTGAAGGATAATGACGGTAGTCGTAACTATAATAGCCCTTCGGAGTTGTTCGCGTTTTTTGACAGTGCCGTCTATTCTTCTCTACATCCGGAGGATCTGACCATGTATGCTTTTCAAAAAGAGAAAGCGGTCGTTACTGCAACTGAGCCAAGACAGCCCTTTACTAAGAAACTTGTATTAAATCTTGAAATTCCCGGTGGTTATCAAAGTCTTATTGACTCATTGAGTATGGCATTCACGAAACCTATTTCGAGCTTTAATGTTGACTCATTACAACTGGTTGATTCAAACGGAAAGTCGATGAATTTTCAGTACAGCTTCGATGCCTCTCGCAAGATCTTGAAGTTGGCTGTAGAATGGAAGCCCGGCGCCAACTATAAACTATGCGTCAATAAAGGTGCCTTCAGAGATTCATCCGAAAATGCACTGGAGCGAAATGATACCATTACCTTCGCTACCAGGCCGCTTACCTATTATGGACGTATGGCCCTTCGGTTTCCCGGATTTCAGAAAGAGAAAAATCAGGTTTTGCAATTACTGGAAAAAGGAAAAATCAGATTTTCATTCCCGCTTCTGTCTGCCAATCTGAAAAAAGATTTGATTCCGCCCGGCGAATATTCCATGCGTATTCTACTGGATCAAAATGGAAACGGTACATGGGATCCCGGAGATTTTAGCCGGAAGATACAGCCGGAAAAATGCCTTCAAATAGCTGAAAAACTCATTATTCGAAGCGACTGGGACAACGAAAGGGACATTTCCTTTTGAATTACCTAAAACCCTTCATTCAAAGAACTCGCTTCTTGTTACATTTGTGTCATGTTTTTCTCCTCTCAATTACTGGAAGATGCTGTCAGGGAGTTTTCTCGTTTGCCGGGTATTGGTAAGAAAACGGCCCTTAGGCTCGTGCTGCATCTCATTCGTCAGGAAGAAGGACAGGTCCTACAATTCAGTGATGTGCTGGCCAGATTGAGGAAAGAGATACGATTTTGTTCACGCTGTCACAATATTTCTGATGAGACGCTATGCAGAATCTGCTCAAACAATATGAGAAAGCAGAGGGTCATTTGCGTGGTGGAAAATCTCAGAGATGTTATCGCAATTGAAAGTACCCAGCAATTCAACGGGATATATCATGTGCTTGGGGGAATCATTTCACCGCTGGATGGCATAGGACCGGAAGATCTTCAAATTGAAAGTTTGGTTGGAAGAATTCAAAAGGAAGAAACAGAAGAAGTAATTTTTGCTCTGAATCCCACTATTCAGGGGGATACCACGATATATTATATTGGCAAAAAACTAAAGCCTTATTCTCTGAAAATCACTACAATTGCCAGGGGCGTATCCTTTGGCGGCGAGTTAGAATATGCAGATGAGATGACGCTTGCCCGAAGCATCATGAACAGGATTCCTGTTGAAAATTATATTACCCATAGCTAATGTCGTTGGGCAGAAAATTTTCTTAATTATCCAAGGATCTATATTCGAATTATTATTAATTTTAATACCCAAACGTCCATAAATGACAGCCCAATCAAAAAAAATATTCCTGCTTACTTTAATTCCTCTGCTGATTGCAGCGGCAGTTGCGTATTATTTTTATAATAAAGGTCCGGTAGATGTATCCGATGAAAAAGGCATAGCGGTTGATGCAGCTGCCTTATATCAGGAATACATGAATGATACAGCTGTTGCCGGCTCAAAATATGGGAGTAAGGTGATTGAGGTTAGGGGTGCAATTCAGGAAGTGATCAAGATAGACGAAAGGGAGACTGTTATAAAATTAAAATCAGGCGTGGATGGGGCCTTTATCAACTGCTCTATGGAACCAAGTGGAGAAAAATTCCCCGATTCAGGAAACGTAGTGATCAAGGGGATTTGTGTTGGAATACAGATGGATGATGATATGGGTATTCCGGGGGATGTTATTGTTAATAGGTCTGTGCTGATAAAATAATATCATGTCAAGGATTTTATATTTTCTGATTATTTTTTCCGCTATCGCGGGATTGTCATTGTCCTGTAAGCATGAGTTACCTGCAGGAGACAATACTAACCCTGTAGATACCACAGGTAATGGCACAGCGACTATTCCATGCAATGGAGATACGGTATATTTTTCCAATACCATTCTTCCCATACTGACGCAATATTGTGCAATGAGTGGGTGCCATAATGCAGCTTCACGCGCCGATGGGGTGCAACTCACAGATTTCAACTCAATCATCAATACAGCGGATGTTAGGGCAGGTGACCCCGGGGGAAGCGATTTATATGAAGTACTCGTGACCACTGACCCCAGTAAGAAAATGCCTCCATCGGGCAGTACACCGATACCTGACAGCCTGGTCAGTCTTATCAGAAAATGGATTGTTCAGGGTGCCAAGAATAATTATTGCACTCCAGATTGTGATACCAGTCAGTTCGGTTATCAGTCAGTTGTCAGCAAGATCATTTCTTCCAAATGCATAGGATGTCATTCTGCCACCAATCAACAAGGGGGCATTTCACTGGATACCTATGATAAAGTAAAGGAGTTATGTAATAACGGAAGACTGACAAATGCCATTAGTTATACCTCTATTGTAAAAATGCCTCCCAATCAGAAGATGAGGGATTGTGATATCAATCTGATCCTAAAATGGAAGGCGAACAACTATCCACAATAGCTCTAATTACTTTCATGAAATCGATTTCGATAATATTTCCTGTATGTATCAGCCTGATTATTTTATCAGCCTTCTTTGAGGGTTGTTATTACGATAATGAAGAGTTGTTATATGGTGGTGGTGCCGCTTGCGATACCATACAGGCAAAATTTTCGACGGATGTTCAACAGATCATCAATTCAAAATGTGCCTATTCCGGTTGTCATGACGCAGCCACCGGCGCAGGCTCTACCGTGTTTTCCGACCATGCATCAATTAGTGGCAAGTCCGGGAGAATAAAAGACAGGGCCGTAGTTCAGAAAACAATGCCCCCCTCAGGAACAACCGCTTTGTCAGATGCAGAAGTGATTAAATTGAAATGCTGGATAGAATCCGGCTCACCCAATAATTAAAAAAGTAAAATAATCATGAAAAAGTTTCTATTGATCTTGCTGGTATTCACAGCTGCCAATTCCGTAAGTGCGCAAAAAGTTTTTACCAAGAATGGAAAGATATCTTTCTTCTCTAAAACTGACATGGAGGATATTTCTGCCGATAACAACCAGGTAATGAGTGTGCTGAATACACAGTCCGGCGAATTGTTATTCACGGCACTTATTAAAAGTTTCAAATTTGAAAAGGCGCTGATGGAGGAGCATTTCAATGAGAATTATATGGAGAGCAACAAATTTCCAAAAGCAAGCTTCAAAGGAGCTTTGGATGATAAAACAAAGGTGGATTTTGGCAAAGACGGAACCTATAAAGTTTCAATTTCAGGTGATCTGTTGATTCATGGGGTTACTAAAAAAGTCAGTGCTGTTCCGGGAACGATTACCATAAAAGAGGGCAAGGCCACAGGAAACTCCAAATTCAATATCAAGCTTGCTGATTATGATGTCAATGTTCCATCAGTGGTAAAAAAGAATATCTCGGAGTCTATTGAAATCACCGTATCATGTCTCTATGATCAAAAGATGTGATCAATTCATTTACATGAAACTATATTTTTGGTTCATTCCTCTGTTTATTATTTTACAGAGTGCGATTCTTAAAGCACAGGATACCACCGATCTGATGAGTATGCTGGAGAATCAAGTGCTTTCTGAGAGTGGTGCAGATGTGGAATATGCCACTGCAACTTTCAAGACCACACGTTTAGTGAATGGACACTCGGTAGAGAATCCCGGACACGGAGTATTAGATCTGAAGATCTCTCACCGTTTTGGTATGATCAACGAGGGTGCCTATGCATTGTGGGGGCTTGATAATGCTACCATGCGTATGGGCCTTGACTATGGACTCAGTCCTCGCATGATGATCGGTATAGGAAGAAGTACCTATCAAAAGACCTATGACGCCTTTGTGAAATATAAATTGCTGAGACAATCAACCGGAAAGATCAACATGCCGATAACGCTGAGTTATGCAGGTACGGTAGGATTGAATTCTCTAAAATGGGCTAACCCTAACCGTAAGAACTTTTTCAGTTCCAGACTGTATTTTACCCATCAACTTTTAATTGGAAGAAAATTTTCTGAGGGAACATCGCTTCAGTTGATGCCTTCATTAGTTCATCAGAATCTGGCATTAGCTAAGGATGATCCTAACGATATTCTTTCAATCGGTTTCGGAGGCCGTCGGAAACTTTCTCGTAGGGTGAGTTTCAATGCGGAGTACTATTATCAATTGCAGGGCTATAAGATCAAAGGAAATACTGATGCTTTTTCCATTGGCTTCGACGTGGAAACGGGTGGACATGTATTCCAGCTGCATGTAACCAACTCACGAGGAATGACGGAACACCTCTTCATTTCGCAGTCAAATGGTAGCTGGGGTAAGGGAGATTTGCTATTTGGATTCAACATTTCCAGGGTCTTCACTGTCAGGAATCCCAAACATTGATTGGGCGATATTATCCCATCATATCAACTTTCCAGTTTTTAGACCTATCCAAACCGCCAGTAATCCGATAGTCACGCTGCTGAATATATATATTAACGCTTGCAGGTAGTGTCCATTCTGCAGCATTCTGATATTTTCAAGACTGAAGGCAGAAAAAGTGGTAAAGCCCCCGCAGAAACCCGTCATCAGCAATAATTGCCATTCTGCCTGATTGGTTTTACTCTTGTCGATCAATGTAAAAAAAAATCCAATCAAAAAGGAGCCTGTGATATTAACCAGCCAGGTTGACCATGGAAAACTGCTTGTTGATTCATTTTTTATAACGAGTTGAACGCCCCATCTTCCTATTCCTCCCAACACGCTTCCAATTATCACCATTACTATAGATGACCCCATATTTTTATTTATTATATTGAAAATTACACAGGTATTTGATTTTTTTCAAATTTATGTCTGTTGAACAGGCATAATGCCGGATCTCATAAAAATCCTTAAGTTTATATCCTATTCTAAACATGTATTTCAAGACTAATAGACGAACCATTCAGATATTGTTTGCATTGGCGTTTCTATGCATCAATGTTTTCTTTTACTTATTGAAGAGCAATCTTGAGAAATCTGAGAAGAACAATCAAGTTGTCAGCGAGGCCATCCTTAAATTGATTGAATTTGAATCTGTCAAAAAATACATTTCACAATCTGAATCGGATATTAAATCTTATTCAGACAGGCCTTCAATAGAGACCTTCAGAAGAGTCTCGCAAAGTTTGAATTATTTGCTTAGTGACAGTTCATTTTTCACTTACTTGCCGATGGAGGAGCATGGCCTCCATTCTGATTCCTTACAGTCCTATTTTAAGAGACTTTTGTTAACGGCAGAGCTGCTTACCGTTTCCGGACTTAATGATCGTAGAGATTTCATTTCTTCTGATGTTATCAATGAGACTCGTGATATCCTATTCAAGATCAGGTATGAAATAGCCCTTCTGGAGGGAAGGTATAGGTCCGAAATCCTGAAATATAATAATGACAGGATGGATTTTAACTATAGTGCAGAATCGAAATTCATCATACTTGCCATATTGTTCAACATTCTCCTTTTAGTATTTTATTATTTCGTCATTAGGAATTTCAGGGATCAGGAAACGCACGACGAGGAGTTGCAGTCACAGGTGAGCGCTAAAACTAATGAGCTTGATAATGTATATGAGAGGATTACCGATGCTTTTATTTCTTTCGATAATGACTGGAACTATGTCTATGTTAACTCCAGGGCTGCGGAGTATCATGGATTGCCGGCAATGGAGTTAATAGGGAAGAATATCTGGCTTGATTTCCCCGAACTGGTGCAAGAGCCTTTTTATGATGCCTTGATCGAGGCGAAAACCAAGCGGAAGACCATACGTTTGGAATTGTATTATGCAGCGAAAGATATTTGGTTTGAAGATCTTATATATCCTACTGATGATGGTCTATCGGTTTACTATCATGATATTACAGAAAAGAAAAAATCAGAGCTTGCCCTTAGAAAGTCTGAGCGTGAACTCAAAATTTCCAATGAAAGATATCAGCTCATCTCAAAGGCTACTAATGACGCATTGTGGGACTGGGATATTCGAAAAGACGAGATTATCGGTAACGAAGCTTTCCACAAACTCATGAATATTGCCGATGAACAGCCTGTCAAAAGGACCTTTTTTCTCTCAAGGGTCCAGGCTGAAGATATCAACAAGATTCAGCAGAATTTTGAAAATTCAACACGAACCTTAAGCACCTTTATCATAGACGAATTCCGTATCAAATTACCTGAAGGACAATCTTGTATTATTTACAACAGAGCATATTTGCTCTATGATAGCGAAGGAAAGCCTTACAGAATGCTTGGCGCCATGCAGGACATCACCAATCAAAAACTATCCAGACAACGGCTATTAATTGAAAAAGAACTTTCTGATTCTATCATTAACAGCCTACCCGGAATTTTTTATTTATTCAATCGAAAAGGAAAACTATATCGATGGAACAAGAATTTTGAGGCGGTTACAGGCTACACTCCTGAAGAGATAGTGAAACTTCATCCCTTAGACTTTTTTATTCAGTCTGAACAGGATAATATCAGCGCCAAGATCCAAAATGTTTTTAAAAAAGGGCATGATAATGTGGAGGCGAAATTATTGACAAGATATCAGGTGGAGATACCTTATTACTTCAATGGCATGCGGATCACCTACGAAGGAGAGGAGTGCCTGATGGGTGTAGGCACTGATCTGACGGAAAGGATCAAAGTGCATAATGAACTTCGTGAACTTTCCAAAAGTCTTCAGCATGCCAGCGAGAACGAGCGAGCATTCATGGCAAGGGAGATACATGATGAGCTTGGACAACAGTTGACGGGATTGAAGATGGATGTTTCCTGGCTTAACCGTAAACTCGTAGATACCGATTCGGAAATTAGGGTCAAGATCTCTGACATTCTTACCCTAATTGACGAGACCGTTAAAAACGTACGCCGTATATCCACCCGCTTGAGGCCGCGAATACTGGATGATCTAGGTTTGATAGCCGCACTGGAGTGGCAAACAGATGAGTTCAGAAAAAGATCTGAAATAAGTATTGAGTTTGTAAGTAATACGGATCATATTGACCTGCCTACTGAAATAGCTACAGGATTATTCAGGATTTATCAGGAATGTCTTACAAATGTGAGTCGCCATTCCGGTGCTACAAGAGTGGAATGCTCGCTTTCGCTGGAGGATGACATATTAAACCTGGAAATATGGGATAATGGCAAAGGCTTTGAACAGGATGCTATTTCCGACAAAAAAACTCTTGGATTATTGGGTATGAAAGAACGAACTTTATTGATGGGAGGTACCTACCGGATATATTCTGATGCCGGAAAGGGAACAAGAATTGTGGTTAGGGTGCCCGTTTCAAAATAGGAATCGTATGACTAGAATATTGATCGCCGATGATCATTCGGTTGTGAGAAGAGGGCTCAGGCAGATTCTGCTTGAAGGCTTTCCCAATGCAGAGATCATGGAAGTAGCTGATGCCGATGAGCTGGTTCGCCAGGTGGTAAAATTTGACTGGGATGTTATTATTTCCGATTTATCCATGCCCGGCAGAAGCGGATTGGAGGGTTTACAGCAAATCAAGCAAATCAAACCCAAGATTCCTGTACTCATCCTTAGCATACATCCGGAAGAACAATATGCTGTTCGTATGCTGAAAGCAGGAGCATCGGGTTACCTTAATAAAGATCTGGCTCCGGAAGAACTTGTGACCGCTGTTCAGCGGGTGATTCTTGGTAAAAAATATATCACTCCTTCCATAGCTGAACATCTTGCTTCGGTACTTGATCATCCCGAGGACCGACCTTTGCATGAGTTGCTCTCAGACCGGGAATTCAGCGTACTGAAAATGCTGGCAGTCGGCAAATCAGTTTC
>Ga0315906_10009842_pt1 | contig 11309 bp, 10 predicted proteins | sample LakEriMetagenome_4_FD_203526 | JGI IMG/M metagenome (GOLD analysis project Ga0315906, IMG submission 203526) | Freshwater fungal communities from buoy surface, Lake Erie, Ohio, United States - Buoy 2 MA122 | ecosystem: Environmental > Aquatic > Freshwater > Lake > Lake biofilm | place: USA... | reverse complement strand
GAAAAACCTCCATATTCATTGTTCTATTGGCATTTAAATTATAAAGAAGAACTCCCATTAAAGGATATTATAAATCAGATATTATCTTATCCAGAATAACTGGCCAGACTTCAACCTCAGAATACATCCCAAGTGTACCAATTAGTGTTTTTCTTATTTCTGGTTTTTTTGAGAGAATTAGTTTTATTTTGTCGGTTATTTCTTTAATAGTTGGTAAATAATAATTATTATATAAGTCTTGTCTGATATCAGTTACTACCTGCCTGTCTAATTCGAATGTAAACATTCCAGGATAGGGGTTTAAAGGTTGGTCATTATCCATAATCTGACTTCCTGTAAAGGTTGAGTAATAAGAATCTTTTTCTATTTTTAAAGAGTTTGTTTGTGAATTTCTAAACTTTCTAGTGTAATCATATGGGTTTGAAGGGTCCTGATCAAAAAAACGATCAAAGGAATCATTAGATTTAATCATAGCCAGACACTCATCTCCAAAGTAAACTAAGTATCTTCCTACTAAAGATTTGTAATATTCGTGAACTTTTGGAGCCCAAGTTTCAGGAGGTTTTTTGTTTTTAAATAAAAAGTGAAGACTCTGAAGTGTGTCAGACTCTAAAATTTCCTCGGATACTTTATTAATATTTCTAAAAAGTCTATTCCAATTATGATTAAGTTCGTGAAAATAAGTGTCGGGGTCCTGTGTTGTATTAAAATTAAAGTGAACTGGAAAAGTCATTCCATTTATTTTTACTTGAGCAACACTGGCAAATCCTAAAGGTTTTGAATCCTGCCCATATACTTGTTTATAAAATTCAGCAAGCACACTACTTGGGCAGAAAATTTCTACTCCAACCGGGCCTTGAAAAACTTGAATTAGCGGACTGCCGTTTGAATTAGTACCAAATGATTTAATATCCTTACCAAACATATCAAAAAATACTTTTTCTGAGTCATTATTTCTGGTTTTAAAAAAATCTTCAATTATTGGTTTGTTATTTGAATAAGTTTCAATGATAATTTTAAAATTATCTTGAGTTTTTAAATCAAACCCGTAGAGTCTCGAAAATTCAGAAACTATTTTTTCTAGTTTTGCTTTATCACGGTATCCGACAACTATACATTTTTCTATTAATTGTTTAACTTTCCCTTCAGCAAGAAGCTGAATATTAGCTTTATTTCTAATTTCATACATGAGATCTATTTGTTTTTTACTCATGTTTCTTGTATTTAAGGGTTTCTGAGGATTAATTCCTAAATTTCTTAAATCACCTGTGTAATTAGTATTTTGTTTAGTTGGTGGGTATTCGGTAGTAAATGCTTTAATTTCTGAGAGTAAAAAGTTTTCAAACCTATCATCGTACTTGGTTAAATCTATCTGAGAAGTAAGAAATCTATCAGTTTTCCCAGAACTGCTATTAAAGGAGTTATCCATTTCTTAATAATAGCAATTATATAAATGATGTTTTAGGGGTTACTTAATATAAAACAACATTGCTGTGTTTATATAGTTAGTCTGACCTTCTGGTTGTAAAAGGGTTGTATTAGATAGAAATTTAAATTCTCTATAAGGCCCGACAAACACGTCGTGGGCTATTAAGGATTCAGCTTTTTCACCGTCAAATCCGTTCATACCTACAATTACCATAGCGTGTCCGTAGCCTGAGTCGTAGTTTTTAATATTGATAAATACAGGTTTACCGGTATTTAAAATGTCATAGATATTTTTATGTGAGAATTCCATCATTACAGCTTCCTTATTAAAATAAGGAGCAAAATCCTGCATTCTATAGAATCCAACTTTTGGTTGGTAGATAGAGGTTGGAAGTATAGCTAATAAGTCATTAGGATCTACTTTGATACCTTCAGCTTGAAGCATAATAGAAGCGGCTGTTGGGCCACAGGCTGTTTTTAAAGCGTATTCTTTGTTTTCAGCAGTTAAATCATTGTACTGGTGAAAGAAAGGTACTTTAAGTAAAATATTAAGTTTTTGTGCTTCCTGAGCGTGGGCTAAATGCCAAGAAAACGTTGAAATAGCAACCATAGTGGCTACTATTACCTGCCTCATTTTCATGATAGGTATATTTTACCATTTTATGGGTTATAAATCAAATTTAGGAGCCTAGAAACACCTTCTATAAGTCTTGAGAAAGTTACTAATAAGTGTATTATTTTGGTATGAATCAGTACGATGTTATTGTCATAGGAGGCGGTGTTTCTGGTCTTTCTGCCTCAATTTATACTTCAAGATCTTTTCTTAAAACTTTAAATATTGCCGGTTTTCCAGCTGGTGGTCAGCTTATGTGGACTACAGAAGTTGAGAATTTCCCCGGTTTTCCAGAAGGAATCATGGGCCCTGATTTAATTGAAAATATGAGAAAACAAGCTATTAAATTTGGAACTTCTTTTATTGATGAAAATGTAGTTTCTATTTCTGGAAGCTACTCTGAGGGTTTTGTTGTTAAATCCGAAAGTAACCAAGAATTTCACGCTAAATCTATTATTATTTCTGTCGGTTCTAATCCTAAAAAACTTAATGCTCCGGGAGAAGACAAATTATCAGCTAGAGGAGTTTCCTATTGTGCAGTGTGCGACGGCGCTTTCTTTAAAGAAAAAGAAGTTGCTGTTGTTGGTGGTGGGGATTCCGCTATGGAAGAAGCTAACTACCTTTCAAAATACGCCTCTACTGTTCATGTTTTAGTTAGAGGAACAGAAGAAAACATGAAAGCCTCTGCTATCATGCTCGATAAAGCTAAGAAAAACCCTAAAGTAAAATTTCATTTTGAGACTCAAATTAAAGAAATCAAAGGCGATAAATTTGTTGAATCTGTTGATGTTACAACATCTGATAGAAGTACCCTAAACCTCCCTTTAAGCGCGGTTTTTGTAGCAATTGGTTGGAAACCGAATACTGATTTCTTAGGAAATTTGGTTGCTAAAGATGAATTAGGTTATATTAAAGTGACAAACCAAACAAATACTTCTGTTGAAGGTGTCTTTGTTTCCGGTGATTCAGCAGACCCAAGATATAGGCAAGCAATAACTGCTGCCGGTACAGGCGCAATGGCTGCAATAGATGTTGAAAGATTCTTAAGTCATTGATAGACTTGTTGTTTTCAATTTAAAATTATAATATTTATTTATGAAAATATTTTATATAATTTCATTCGTAGTTGTTTCTTCAATAGGTATTTATATTCTTAATCAACCTACCCCACCCAATCCTGCAAATACAACTGTAATTAAGAAAATTGAGCCAGCTATGGATCCTTCCATGGTTAAGACTTTTGAGAGAGTCTTGCAAGATATTGAGCCGGAAAATAATAAACCGTTTACTAAAGATGGAATGACTTTTTTTGAAAACGATAAAAAAGAAATATTTACATACTATATGGTTCAAGGTGCTCGGGCTGTTGCTAAATTTAATGGTCAAAAGTGGGTTTACTTACAGTCATGGAATGGAAGCCCTGATTGTTTGATTTTAGATAAAGCCGGAGTTCCTTATCAAAAATCAACCATTGAATTTGGCTGTCAGATAGATGGAACTCTCAGAGCCGATTTAAACCCAAAAGACAAAAAAGCTTACGAAGAATTTTGGAGTAAATAAGTAAAATGACTACAAATGAACCTATTTTTACAATTAGACCTGATGATACCCAGGATTCTCAACCAATACAAAATACTTCCTCAGCATCAGATACCGCAGAACCTACTCCTGAAAAAAAAGAATTAACTGATGTTGCCAAAATTATTATTGCCGGCCCTCCGAACTCTGGAAAATCTGTTTTTACACACGAATTGCTGAAATATTTACCTAGTTTTAATACAAATTACATAGATGCCCAGCCAGATGCTACTGGTTTATGGTATTTGGATAAAGCAAAACAAGACCAACAAGCTGCCAAAAGTCTTCAAGTAAAAGGAAAATATTCTGACGAAAATGTTTCGGTTTGGAAAGAATGGATTAAAAATAGTAGTAGTAGAGTTAATCTAATCGATATTGGAGGAAAGATTGATAAATATACAGAAGAACTATGTAGTGAAGCAAATTCTATGATTATTGTTACTAGGTATCCAGCAGAGCACCCTGAAACACAACTGTGGGTAGAACTTGCTAAAAGAAAAGGACTTCATATTCTAGGTATTTACCAAACTTTTTTAACTCAAGAAGAAGTACCGGAAGGGTATGAGGAAGAATCTAACTTTAGAGTCTTGAGGGATGGAGAAAAAGAATGGGAATCTGAAGGTTTTATGGTTGGTTTATCTAGAGAATCCTTTGTTTCAAGTTCTGCTATTGGCCATATCGCTCAAAGAATTTTAGAAAGAGTTCCCCCTTCAAATGAAGATGAAAGAATAATAGAAAAATTACCTGAAGGATACGATTTACTTAAATTATCAGATATTGCTGACTGGACTCACCTTTTATTAACCAAAGTAATAGTAAATGGTGTTGAACAAAATATTTTAGAATTTAAACCTGAAATCTTGCCTACTATTGTTAGGGAGATTAAAGAAAGAAGGCAATATAATCAAAAATATGCCTTTTACGGAAATACTATAGTTCAATGGTTCTTTATTTCTTTGGTTCATTATTCTTATCCTGCAGATATTGATTTCTTTGATGAAAGACTAGAAGAGAAAGTTGTAGACGTTAATCCTGAAAATAATTTACCAAATGGTGAGGGTTTTGGTCCTTTGCAATTTGAGCCGGTTAGGGATTATGCCAAGGGATCTTTGATCCAACATTCCAAAACAAACAGAGTTTATCTACAAAAAGGTGACTTTGAAAAAATTATTCCTCCAGAAGTTGACTTAAATAAACCGGTTTATATAGCCGGAGCCACAGCCCACTGGGCCAATGCCAAAATTGCTTTAGCTTATGCAAGAATAGTTCCTGCAGTTTATATGTTTGACCCTAGAAAAGGATTTGTTTGTTGTATAACTAATGATGAAGAAAACTTTCCTTTAGGAAGTGTTGTAAATGATCCGTTTTAACTAAAAAACTGATATCCCCTACCTCTTAAAGTAATAATATGTTTTGGATTATTTTTATCTTCTTCGATTTTTTCTCTGAGTCTTGAAATAAGTTGATCAATAGCTTCCTCGCTCACTCCTTCGTTGGTTGTAGAATCCCAGACAGCCGTGGCAATATCATCGCGGCTTAAAGTTTGATTTTGATTTTCTAAAAAGAATTTTAATAATTTATATTCATTCCCCGAAAGTTTGGTATCAATTTTTACATTATTTTGTAATATTTCCCCTGTTTTTTCATTTAATGTTATTCTTGAAGAATTTGTTGAAAAGAGGTTTTTAATATAATTTTCAAATATTAAACCTAAAATTTTCCCTTCCTTTGTTATTAATCCCATTTTTTGCAAGCGACTGTAAAAAAGATTATCCTCTATTTCAAGATTTTGCTTTGAAATAATTTTATGAAGAACATCCTGAAGTTTTATATTTAAATGATTATAAATCCTTTCGGCTTGGTAGGTTATTCTGGTGTCAGCAGAGTAGTTTTTAATTTCTTCTGTAATATTTTCTGAATTATTTTCTAAATGAAGCATAAAACTTTTAAGCATTCTAAGATTTCCGCCAGTATAAATATAAAGTTGTTTTATATTTTCATTGCTTAGTTTAAGACCATATTCTTTAGCTAAGTTTAAAGAGTAGTCTTCAAAATCATTTTCATTTAGAGGTTTTAAATAATAGGTAGATTCGTTAATTAAAGTATAGAACTGATCTAATTCTAAGATACTTCTAATATCAGTTATTTCCCTGTCTACTCCTAAAATAAACATCACTTTTCTTTGGCTGTTTTTTGCTACATATCTAATAGTGTCAAAAATTTCTTTAGGAAACTGTTCGCAAATTTTTTCAAATCTATCAATTATAAATATTATTTGCTTTTGATCTTTTGATGTATCTAAGAAATACTGAGTAATATCTGAGAAATTTTTAGAGAATTCCAAATTTTGGTTTTTATAAACTTCTTCATTTAAAAGACTCTTAAATAAAAAATCAAAAAAATCATCTACTGAATTTTTGGTTAGCATATTCGTATCAATAAAAATTGGTAAGGATTCTTTATCTTTTAGGGCAAAAGCTAGTTGTTTAAAAAAGGTTGAGGCGCCGTTTCCGGGAAGTGAGACAACCAAGCAAGTTTGGTTTAAATCTGCTTTTCTTTTAAAGTAAGGGATTTCCTCACTTCTATAGGTATATTTTTGGGCCATTATTATTAGTATAAAGGGTTAAATTTTAATAGTAAACTGTCAGGAAACTGTTAGGTAAATATCAAGTATAAAAACTGGGTTGGGTATATCATTTCACATAGTTAGTCAGTCTGACTAACGCAATTCTAGGAGAGAGAGAACCATGAAGACCTATATTGCATTGGCAATTGCCGATTCCATGTTTGCTGTCGATGCAAGCATTGTTCGCAATCCCATGAGTGTCGAAGAAGTCAAGGAAGCTGTTGTGGCTGGTGTGGTGAGCGGGTTTAACCCGTCGCACCAGACTACCATTCAGGCCCTTGCTGAAAAGCATGGGATCGTGGTGCCGGTGCCTGAAAAGGCACCCATGATTAAGTTGTGTCCAGGCGACCGGGTCATTGTCATGAGCGCCCGATTTCCCCGCCGCTTGGCGGAAGGGGAAGTTTGGACCCAGGAAGAAGTGGATCAAACCACGTTCGCCTTTGGCGTATGGGAAGTTATGGCCTAATCTTTTCTTTTACGGAGCGAAGTGTTCGCACTTCGCTCCTGGCTCTTGGGATTATCCCAACTGATGAGTCTTCCATTTATTTGGCAAGACGAAAGCTACGAACTTACCGTTCGGAAAATACTATAAGCAAGTATAATCTATTCTTTCTGCCCAAGATTAGATTACAAATTTTCCAAATTAGACAAAGAGGGGGCGGTGCATAAAAGCACCGCCCCCTCTTTGTTTTAAAAAATTGTTACATTTTGGAAACTTCTTTTAGAATTGAATCGTATTTTTCTTTATTAAGGATTTTTCTTTCATTTGAAATTACCTTTTCATTTAATATTCTTTTAATAAATTCAGCACCCAGTACTAACCCTTTATAAATTTGCTCTACTGAAACTTCACCTTTAGGAAGATATTTTTCTATAAAATCCCTAGCAAAAGGAAGAAAGGCTGTTCCTCTTAAATATGCAGATTCATTAGAATTCATAAAATTAGTTACACTGCTAATAAGCATATCGGTTTTTTTTGTATTCCTTGTATCAAAATAAGTTCCAACAGGAAAAAGATGATAAATAATTGAATCAGATTGGGGAATCAAAAATTGTCCATCTGCATTTGAAACCCTTTGAAAAAAGTTAATTAAAGACATTCTCTGACTACCATAATAATTATCAGTATCCTCTGAAGGGTATCTTTGTAACATTAGGTTTATAAATGAAGACTCCGTCAAGGATACATCATTATCGTTAATACCGGGGCTGTTTATTACAGCTTCTCTAGAACGACTTCTTGCTAAATTTAAATTTATAGCTCTCCAAAATCTAGGATCGGCAAGATAGTAATTAAAATTATTTTCTAGCGCTGTCTTTGAAATTTCAACCAACTTTTTGTATGCTTTTAATAATTCAGGATGATTCTTAATATCTTCATCAGTTAAGTTATCAATTAAACAAAGATACTGTTCGATTAATTTTACATTAGGTATTCTATTTTTAATAAAATCATTAACAATTGACTCAATATAGTTTTTAAGATTTTCAGGGTTTTCAATTGATGAGAAGATTATATTTCTGGTAAAAGAGTTAATATTTTCTCTAATATTTGATAAGTTCTGCGGGCTATATTCGGCTTGAGGATTATATCTGTTATATCTAGTAATCCAAAAATCTTTTAGTTCTGGGTGAAGTCTTTCGTTAAAATAACTAATAATCTGAGGATTTAATTCTATTCTTGAGTTAGTTCCTACAATTGATGGAACCATTAATGAGATTACCCTATCATATTCGGCTTTGTGGGTTTCTAAACTACTATCAGGATTCTTTTTTATTTTTATAAGAAGTTCTGATAACTCTTTTATTCCGCTCATGTCTTTTAATAAAGATCTTTCTTCAGGTTTCAATTTAGTAATGTAATCAATTAATGAGGCAGTATCTCCTTTACTTAACAATTCAAAAATATAATTAGAAACAGAAACAGGATCCTTGAATTTAGAAAGAATAGTTTTAGCTTCGGTGTAATCTTCACCATCTAGCCTTGCTTGAATCATTTTGTTTACAGATACATCTCTTATTTGATTGTAAACTTGCTGTAGTACCTCGTGACCACCAAACATGTAAGCTGCTTGTTTGTTGGTGAGTAAGTGGGATAACAAGATAGATACTTGTCTAAAATTTTCTTTATTTATTTCTATTTGAGGTCTTGAGCCATCATCTAATAAACCTCTTAAGGAAGGATTAATGTTTTCGTAAAGCGCGTTTGTTGCAGTATCTTTTTTTCCAGATTTAAACTGATATTCAGTTGCATAAACTGTAATCTGTTTAAGCGCATCTTTAATTTCTTCTTCTGTAAGATCTACTTCCCCAAAAGGGAATCTGCTTTCACCTCTTTCTTCTTCCTCCTCAGTAAGTGATTTTTCAATTCTTCTATTTAAAGTTCCCAGAACTTCAGAATAATCTCTAGATTCCAGGGTTTCAGTAATCATTTGTTCTTGTGCTCTTCTTAGATATGCGCTTAAAAGTTCTTTTTGCTTCTGATTAATAGAATCAGTAGGAAATTCAGGGTTTGAAAATTTGTTGAAAATGTCTTCCAGATTTGCTAAACGACCTTCTTTGAATCTTACAGTATCCATTATCCCGTTATAACGAAGCTTTAAAATCTGAGATTCTCTTGAAGAAATTGCTTCGTCATTTATTCTTAAAGCACCTCTTGCTCTACCAAACAAAGAATTCTTAATTTGGGAAATCTCTGATTCAAGTTGTTTTATCTTTGTATTTGCTACATAATATTCATTAGAGTTTTTTAAATTTTGAATTTCAATTCTAAGATTTAATCTTTGTTTACTTAGACTCTCAAGTTGTAATTTAATTTCTTCTCCTATCTGAATTTGTTTAAAAATTTCCTCATCGGTTAATGACGAAGGGTCCGCATCCATAAAAGCTCCAGCCCTTTCTTCAGTTAAAGGAAAGTCAATACCTTCATAATTTTCAGGTTTTGAAATTTGTTTAAAGCTTTCAGTAACGGTATCTAATCTTTCCTGAACTATTTTTTCAGATGGGTTTAACTTTCTTTTGAATTCGGTTTTAGAACCATCTGCTTCTATAACAACGACTCTATCTGAGTATCTTTGGACAACTCTACCGCTTTTGTATATTGTTTCTCTTACTTTTTCTTCCGTAGTTCTATTTTCATATCTTATTTCTTCTGCTACCGCACCGCTTTCTCCCATTCTGGTCTTTGTTTGACCGTAATTTTCTGACCCTTGTTGTAGGGATCCCTTACCGTGAGCAGTAGTTCTTGAGCTTCTATTTAAATGTGATTCTGGATTATTTATAGGCATAATTAATATTAACTATTTAAATACTCTTTAGTCAATATTTTATTTATTCAACCTTCTAAGAATTTCTTCTGCAACATCGGTGTTAAAAAAATAAACGTCTCTTTCTAAATCCTCAATAGTGCCATCGTTCTTAGTATCAATTATCCTTTGAGCGATTAAAAGTTGTTGTTCTGAATTAAATTTAAACTTCCCAATACTTTCAGGAATACTTCCTCCATAACCCATCATAATAATTTTAGCTGCAATATCTAACCTTGCTTCAAGGTTTTTAATATCCCACTTTTCGAAGTTTTCCAAAACCTGAAGCCCGCAGCCAAATTTGTTATCGTAAGCTCTATTAAATAAATCAATTTTTTGTTTTTCAGTTAATCCTGTAAATTTATACATATTCCTCATCAATTGACAGGTATTATCTTCATAATAATTATATTTTACGTTTTCTTTATCCTTATCAATTGCTTTATTAGCAAATTTATAATGATCAGCTTTTTGTATTTGCTTAAACTTTTCAAAGTTATTTATTAAATCATAAGGGTATTTTTCAAAAAGTTCCTCGGCAAAAAAATACTCCCTACTTTGTGAGAATTTAAAAAAGTTAAAATTTTGGGCTAATAAATATATCTGACCTTTTTCTCTAATTTTTCTAATAACCTCTTCTTGTCTTGGTACATCATTAATTTCAAATTTATCCATATTTTTAAATACAATTTCTCCACATCCCATATCGATTAAAGTTATTGCAGTTTTATATTTATCATTGCTGTTATAGACTTCTGGAAATATTTCTAAATTATCAGCAATATCTGAGATTTCTTGTTCTGCAGTTCTTTCCTCCAGAATTTTTTTCATTGTAGAGAACTGCTTCTCCTTTGGAAGATTTTGATATTTAATTAACCATTCTGGGATTTCTTTTTGAGAAGCTTGTGAGGTTTCTTGAGTTGTTGTATTTAATTCAGAAATTGGAAATTCTTGAGGTTGTGTTGTTTCCTCTCCGCCTTTGCTTTCAGAAATCTGAGTATCTGCGGTTTGTGTATTTCCGTAATAAAAGTAAAAATAAGTTGAACCGATAAGTAATAAAATTAATAATGGGGCAAGAATTAATTTCATTTATTTATTCTATTTTCAACTTCTTTCCAATTAATAACTTGAAACCAGGAATCAATATATTCGTTTCTTCGGTTTTGATTTTTTAAGTAGTAAGCATGTTCCCATACATCAATACCTAAAATTGGAGTATCGCCGTACATAAGAGGGTTTTCTTGATTTGGGTAGTTTCTAATATAAAGCTTTCCTTCTGGAGATTTTAAAAGCCAAGTCCAGCCAGAGCCAAAAAGATTTGTTGCAAGTTCTTTAAATTGTAAAACTACTTGGTCGTATCCTCCAAGAAAGTTTTCTTTGAAAATATTTTTAAGATTTTCTGAGGGTTCCTCATAATTTGGAGTCATAGTTTCCCAAAATATTGAATGATTCAAATGCCCTCCTCCGTGATTTTTAACAACAGTTTTTACATCTTCTGGTAGCTCGTTAAATTTTGAAATCAACGAGTAGATATCAAGTGAAAGAAGTTCTGGGTGTTTTTCAAGACCTGCATTTAATTTTGTTACATATGTGTTGTGATGTTTTGAATGGTGAATTTCCATTGTTTTGGAGTCAATTTGTGGCTCTAATGCTTCATACGAGTATGGGAGATTTGGTAAAGTATATGTCATAAAAATATTATAGCAAATTGTTATTTTTGTTGATAATACTTGACAAAGTAAGTACTATAGGTTATAAT